>PVBE010175786.1_pt1 | contig 18762 bp, 15 predicted proteins | sample 1631181 | NCBI WGS metagenome assembly PVBE01 (sample SAMN08397723, study PRJNA350692) | Marine metagenome, whole genome shotgun sequencing project. | isolation source: water | place: Pacific Ocean | collected 2012-04
GCTATCGACCGCCGGCGCCACAAACCATCTTGCCCCGCCCTGCTGTCCAGGCTTACGCTACGCTCCAGCCTGCACAGCAGGGCATGAAACCGCGCCGAACTCTCTCATAGACGCTGGACCACTTAATGGGGGCAGGCCAGACCTAGCAAAACTCGTGCGGCTTGCCCCCCTTCGGCAAATTGGCCCGCCACGCCTACGAGATCTGTTTATTTCGTGTTCCACATCGGAAGAATCGCGGGAATGGATCGACACGAACACGGCGACCAAAGCGGAAAAACAACCGTATAAGGAGATACTTGACGAAATATGGGCTGAGCAACAAGTGGATCAGGTGGTTGTTGAATACACCGCTTTGCGTGTGAAGCTTAGAGGCCGAGAGCCATCGATACTTAAGACCAACGAAGAACTGAATGAGCTTTGCCAGGCCATGGCCGCGATGGCACCAGGCCGAATTGTCGCGCGGAAGGACACCGTTGAGATTGATAGGCAACCAGAAAAGGTCCTGGAAGCAATTCAGGCAGCAACAAAAGACTACCCTGCCGGCGAGCAAGACGATGTCGTGATAGATAAATTGTAACATTGCTGAGCGGCGGACCTATTTCACACTGGATATCCAACCAAAACTATAATCGAAAGACGCGACTAGGCTTGGAGGGACTGTTGCCAACAATTTTTGACGTTTTGGGCCGCCACCCAATACATCCGTTTCCAGCCAGGATGGCACCGGCTATTGCGCTTAACGCGTTGGAGGAATCCACGCAGTGTCTTCGTGTTCTCGATCCCATGGCAAGGTCTGGAACAGTTGTCGCCGTAGCACAAAAATCTGGTCATACTGCGCTCGGTTTCGACACTGACCCGCTTGCTGTCTTGATGGCTAGGGTTTGGACGACCCCAATTTGTCCTAAGGCCGTAGTTGCAAAATCTAAAGAAGTGCTAAGGCGAGCACGAAAAATTTACGAAGACATTCCCCTTCGTGAGGCGTATCCAAAAGACGCGAACGACGAAACACGAAAGTTTATCCGCTATTGGTTCGACAGTCTTGCGCGCCGACAGTTAACCTCGTTGGCAACAACAATCGATAGGTTGCACGACGATCAGATACGGGATGCGCTTTGGTGTGTGGTTTCTCGGCTGATAATCACAAAACAGGCTGGTGCGTCTAGGGCCATGGACCTCTCTCATAGCCGTCCCCACCGAACGTTCGATAAAGCACCAATACTGCCATTCGATAAATTTATCGTGGCTGCTAAAATCGTTGCAAACAACTGTGTGCATACGCCAAAAGATCAATGCACACCTGTCTCTATAGTGCGGCGCGCAGATGCAAGATCGCTACCAATTGAGCCCGAGAGCATAGACCTAGTGATTACGTCGCCACCATATCTCAATGCGATCGACTATTTGCGGTGTAACAAGTTCTCTCTTGTTTGGATGGGTCATCAAATCTCCACGCTTCGAGCAATTCGCGCCGGCAATATTGGAACTGAAATCGCTCTGCCTTCTGGTCTGAAAACCGGCGAAGTACAGGATGCAGCCGAAAGGATTGGAAATACCGCTGCGTTAGGCCGCAGATACAAAGGAATTTTGGACCGGTACATCCATGACATGAACAAGGCGTTGAATGAAATATCGTGCGTGCTCCGACCAAATGGCCGGGCTGTCTTAGTTATCGGTGATTCGATGATCCGCGAAACGTTTATCAAAAACTCGGATGCTTTAAGCTTTCTTGCAGAGCGATTAGGCCTTTGTCTTGAAAATCGGACTACCCGTGAACTTCCACCAAATCGCAGGTATTTACCACCACCGGCGACAAAAAATTCCAGACCAAATTTACAAGCTCGAATGCGATCTGAGGTGGTACTGACTTTCCGGGCTATAAGTTAACAACGGAATAAAAGAGTATCTTTGCATTTTATAATTTCGTGACACCCCTGTTGTAGTTAATTGGCTCTAGCAAACGAATACTACGTAGTCGCCCGTGAAAAACTTGGATGCTATTGATTTTCATAGGTTTCCAGCCGATTTTAAATGCGGGCGCCGCTTCGCCGGCGATGCCGGCGCATCGGCAAGAAGCGGCAACGCCGCGGAAGCCTGATTTGGTCTCATCACAACCGCCTACAGTTATTCGGATAGGCTCTATGTCCATGGATGACGATAAACAAGAATTGCGGGCGCGCTCGCGCGCCCTTCGCCATGGCGTCTTCGAGGCGAGGGGCGAGCCGGATGCCGAGCGGGTGGCGGCCAACTTCCTGGCCGCCAAGGAGGAGATGGGCGTTCCACCGCCGGGCGCGGTCGTCGCCGGTTATTGGCCCATGGGTTCGGAACTGGATGCGCGGCCGTTGCTTCACCAACTCCGCGCCGAAGGATATGTCTGTGCCCTGCCGGTGGTGGCGGAACGGAACAAGCCGCTGATCTTTCGCCGCTGGCGGCCCGGCATGGCTTTGCAAAAGGGAAGTCTCGGCACCCGGCATCCGGCAACCTCCGCCCGGACATTGATTCCCGACTTGCTGTTGGCGCCGTTGTTGGCCTTCGACGGTGACGGCTATCGGTTGGGATATGGCGGCGGCTTTTATGACCGGACATTGGTCGAACTGCGCCGGCGCGGGACGGTGCTGGCGGTGGGAATCGCTTTCTCCATACAGCGTGTCGAGCGCTTGCCCCGTGACAATTTCGATCAGCCGTTGGACTGGATCGTCACCGAGGAATCGGCTATAAAAATCGGCTAGGCGACATGCCGACGCCTATGAATACAAAGTGAGGCGATTAAACATTTTGACGATTTTCACAATACCGTGAAACCCGGGGAAATATCTTGTCGGGGCGATTTACCCGCCGCCAAGGCGATGTTATGCTTCGGCTGCAATCTTAAGAAAACCGATTGCCAGGACATTGGCTTTCATTCCCCGCCCGGCGGGTCGGTCAAAGCATGTTAGGTTTTTATCAGTCTCCGAAACACCGTTTCCTGCAACGGCGCAAAAGTGGCGAATTCAGGAATCGGGGTATTGGCAAGGATCGTTGGAAACGTGAAATGAGCGAGAAACCGTACATCAAGGAGTCAAGACGCCGCTTTATAATCGGCATCTCCGTGTTCGTCGCGGCAATGCTGGCTATGCCCGTGCTGATTTACCTGCTGTTGCCTAGCTCCTAGTGGCCCGCGGTTACCCGGCCGGGCGCCGTTCCGCCCGTTGCCGATTTCCCCAAATCCGCTCATGGCGGCGGCCTCGAAATTATCGGCAACGGAACCTCCCCCGAGGAAATGGCCAAAACCATTCTCGGATACCTGAAATCCCCTCCTTCCCGACAAATCGTCGAAAGCAAGGCCATGAAGATCGGAATCCCTTTTATGGGTAGGTGACTTGGCGCGGTTCCATTTTGAATGGAACCGCGCTACAGCTTTTTCCGAGCAGGCGGCTCGCTCCATTTCTTTTACCGAACAATTTTTTCGACAGGCGCGCGCCCTTAGCCCTTGGCTTGCAAATAAGCCGCGTTCAGTCTTGTCGATTCATCTTCGTCGAGGATTTGCTCCAGGCCCGGCAGGAAACCCATTTCCTCCTTTTGCACATGGAACACCTCGCGCTCCGCTATTTCCAGGCCGGCTTCCCGGAAGGCGGCCCAGGACTGGGCGTCGAACCCCTGTTCGAGGGCCTGGCGCGCCAGACCGACAAGCTGGTTGGCGAGGGGACGGATAATTTCATGTTCGCCCAGCAGCATCTCCGGCACGAAGCTTTCCAGCTGCTCCGAGAAACGGGGAAACAGGTTTTCCTCCTCGAAAGCGAAATGGCTGGTGACCTCCGCTTGCAACACCGACGCCACTTCGGTCAGGAGATCGCGCAACGCCATGTCCCCGGTGTCCGGCGGCTGCTGGGCGCTCTTCGGAGAGAGGGCCGCTTCCAGACGTTCGAGCAGTTGGAGGGTGGTCATATGGTCCTTGTGCAGGGAAATGCACAGGGCGAGGGTCAGATCTTGCATGGCCGGATTGTTCCTTTCAGTTGGTGTTTCCCGGTACCGGGGTTTGCTGGCGGCTGGCCAGTTGATGGGCCCTGAAGCTACGGGCGACGGAAATGATATACCAGGCAAGCGCCAGGGAGCCCGCGGTCCCCACCAGGGAGCCCGCCAGGGCGATCGCCGGGTGGCCGGTGACGATTCCGCCGGCCACCGCCAGGATGGCGGCGGCGTGACACCAGGCATAGACCCCGAGCAGGCGTTCGTCGGCCAATTGGGAAAGGCGCGGCGGCTTGACTCCCTTGCCCGCCATGTTCATGCCGGCAAGGAAAGGCACGATGCGCTGCAGAATGCCGGTGAGAAAGGTGAGCAGCCAGCCGGCCAGTAGGGCGAAACCGAAGAGCGCCGGCCCCGTTTCGCCCAACAGGCCGAAAGCCAGCAATCCGCCCAGAACCGGATTGAGGAGGAGCAAAACCCAGGCCCCCTTGATCAGCGTGAAGGAGAGGCCCAGCCGCTTGCGCTGGCCGTGCCTCAGGCACCAGGCCATGCCATGGAGATGGGCGGCCACGGCCGCCAACCCGATCGCCGCCGCCAGCGCCGTCAGCCAGGCGAGTTCGGAGAAAATACCGCCAAGGGCAATGGCGATGGCCGCCGGGGCGAGGATCAGGGAGGCGTTGGCGCTCGTCGCCGGCGGGCTGTCGGACAGGGCAAACATGGGCACCAGGATGTTGGAGAAGCCCAAAACCAGGAGCCCCATGAAGCCGTGGGCGGCCAGTACCAGATGGGCCAGGGCAAGGCCTTGGCGATCGGCAAGGAAGCCTCCGGAGAAATCGAAAATGAGTGTCAGGCCGAGAACGAGAAACCCGGCCAGCGAAAGCAAGGAGAGCCAGATGAAACGGACCGGAACCCGGAGAAAGCTTGTGCGTCGCAGCAAATCGCCGAGCGTCAGGGCGAAGGCGAGCAGGGCGGCCGCCTCCAGGGCGCCGCCGGCCGGCGCGGCCCAGGCGTCTCCCGTGACGAAACCGTAAATCAGCAGGAGGGCTCCCGCAACATGCAGCCACCAGGAAATGCGGATGGGCAGTAGGGAAAAGTGGGAAAGCCCCGTGGCCACGGGCGTGAGCTGGCTCGCCGCCCCCATCACCGTCGAGACCAGGACGCCAAGGGTGAGCATGTGAAGCGCCCCCAGCACCATGCCCGGCCCGCCCGTAAAATCCACCAGGTCATCGGCCGCCAAGGCGAGCATGAACCAGAAGGCGACATGGGCGAGGGCCGCCGTCAGGAAGAAGCGGTAGGGGATCCAGGGCGGCAAAAGCTGTGCCGGCGCGCCTACGAGAATGGCGGCTGGGAACACTTGTTATTCCATTCCCGTTCCGCCCTGGTCCGGGCGGCTCAGGCTCAGGCGCAGCCGCACCTCGTCGGCCTCGCTTTTCTCGATCTCCCAGCTCCAGCCCCGTTCATCCAGCTCTGGATAAAGGAACACGGGTTGGCGATCGAGATGGGCCACCACCTGGCCATCGGCCGGCTGGATTTCGAGCAGCTTGAGGATGGCCAGCGCCGGTTGCGGAGGTTCCATGCCGCGCACATCGATATGCGTCCGGCCGTCTTCTTGCCAGATGGTCGGCTCGGTACGTGCCGCCGGCTGGCGGCTTTGCCGCCCAGTGCTCCGTCTCATCTATAAGGTACCCATACGACGGCCTTACAAGGCTTCCGGCTAGGAGCCCGTGGTGGCCGTCCACCACAAGCGGCGTGCGACGACGTCCGGAAGCCTTGTAAGGCCGCCCAAAGGGTCGCTTTTCCCGTCCCCTCGGGGGCCGCGGGGGCGCCCCCCGCATTTAAAATCGGGGGGACACCCCCCGGTGGCCCCCCGGGGCGTCGGGAGCGCTGGACGATGCGCCAGCATCGACGGCGCGCCTTGCGGGGACTTACGCGGCGCCACCGGCGCCACGGTTCCCCGCAAGCCTGCCGAGGAAACGGGAAAAACGATCGTATGGGCACTTTATAGATAAGACGGAACACTAGATGAGAACCAAGCACTCATGACTTTTTTGGCTTAACTGTTTCCCGGGCGGCGACGGAGCGGGTGATATGAACCGACATTCTCCTGATAGCTCAAAACTCGCGGCGAGTGTACCAACATTTCACCGCCTGGGGAATTTCCGTTCATCCGCAACCACCCGACAACCCCGATTTTGGTGGTTTGATGTCGTTTGGAAGGCCATTTGGCCAAGTCTCCCGCCATTCAGACGCACCTCACCCACCGTTTTCACCTTGCCTCCGATTTCCTCGGTAGGAAATTAAATGCGTATGGTGTCTCACGACTGCTGGTCGAGGAATTCAACGTAAGCCGCCATGGTCGCCTCATATAATGCCTCAATATACAGGCACTATATAGGGCAAGACGCCTGCTTTATCAGTCCCGAAAAACCAAGAAGGTGTCCGGCTCCCGTCCCCCCGCGGAGGCGGGGGCAGGACGGATGCCGGCCTGTCGATCATCGTGGCCGTCCCTGGACTCCCTTACGCGCTCCCTTCCTTGTCCGTGTTCATCGGTGTGCATCCGTGGTTGATTCCCGCCTACCGTCATATTTGTGCGGCAAGACCGCCAAATTCAAGCCACCGATGAACACGGATCGAGGAGCTAGGAATCTAAATGCGTATGATGTCCCCGGAATTTATGAGGGTATGTCACGGCGGCAAGCTCTATGACGGCGATTTCGCCAGCCGTTTGCGGGGCAGCGGAATCTATGCCGATTTGCTCGCCGAACGTTTCCGCCTGGCCTGCAAACGCTTGCGCCTGAACGACGTGCTCGGGGCGCTTACCTCCATCGATGAATTCGTAACGAAGTCCAGTACCCTGATCACTGATACGAGTGGTTCGCGGGACGCTCGAAAAAAACGCGTGTGGGCAGCGCTGGTTCTACTTGGTGCCTTTGAGACGGAGATATCGTTCATATTGTCCGATGTCCAAGAGGTCATACGTGCTCGCTCGGAGCGAGCATTCGCCCATTTGCAACGTTCAGTCGTTGTTGACCAAGCGTTCCGTGAAAAATGGATCGCCGCGTTCAAGAAAGGCGAAGTAGCATGTGAAAAGCTCGGCACCGTTCACCTCCTGCTACATGGGATATGGGCCTTTAAGGTGGACGCCGCTGGGGCGCGCACGGATCTCGTTGAGTCGGACCCAGTTTCCTTGGACACGGAATTGAGCTAACCGAGTGTCCAAGGAGGATCATCTTATGAATGAGATTTTTGAGAAGGATGTTGCTGTTGATGGGCCACGCAATAGCATACGCGAAACTGCGTGATAGGTAGCAAACAGGACAGCCGGGACGGTCGCTTCCAGTTCCGCATTCCAACCGTGGTTTCCTTGGGAAGGACCGTTGTCGTGATCAAGATGCCGGCCGGCATCGCCTGGCAAAAGGGTCGTTGCCTGGGGAGTATCCGCCATGCCTGATTTCAGTCTCGAGGAAGCCGCCGGCGGATTGGTTGCCGGCGTCGACGAAGCCGGACGCGGCCCGTGGGCCGGGCCGGTGGTGGCCGGGGCGGCGATCCTTGACCGGGCCGGCTTGTCCGACGTCTTGCGCCGGGGCCTGGACGATTCGAAGAAACTCAAGCGGTCGCGGAGAGAAGAGCTTTTCGAGGCGCTCGAAGCCGAAGCCCGTATCGGCATCGGCGCCGCCGAAGTGGCGGAGATCGATAGCCTCAACATCTTGCGGGCGAGCTTGCTGGCGATGGCGCGGGCGGTCGGCGATCTGGGAGTCGTGCCGGAGCTGGCGCTAGTCGACGGTAACCGGCAGCCGAATTTGCCCTGCCCGGTGGTCTGCGTCGTCAAAGGCGACGGGCGCAGCCTTTCCATCGCCGCCGCCTCCATCGCCGCCAAGGTCACCCGCGACCGGATCATGGCGGACCTGGCCCGCGCCCACCCCGGTTACGGCTGGGAACGCAACTCGGGCTATGGGACGGCCGAGCATCAAGCCGCTCTCAGGCGCCTGGGCGTGACCCCGCACCACCGTCGCAGCTTTGCTCCGGTCATCAAGATATTGGGGAAAGTTGGCGGCTGAGATCCTTTTTTCGGTGCCGGCGCGACCGGCGCCGTGGCCAGGAAGCTGGGCCGCCGCCGAATCTCTCTAACCATGAAATACTCTAGTTCCATTGATCGAGCCATCCCTTCAGCTCTTCCCCCGGCATCGGCTTGCCCATCAGGTAGCCCTGCGCCCGATCGCAGCCTATATCGACGAGAAGGTCCCAGACCGGTTGCGTTTCGATGCCTTCGGCGACCACGGTCATGTCGAGGTATTTCCCATCATATCCGCTCATCAGAATGATGGGGACGGTGCACTTCCGTTCAACGAGCCACTGGAGTAATTCGATACCGTCCATGTCGGGCATGACGATGTCCATGACGATGGCGGAAGGTTCGGCTTCGGCCCAGATTTTTTGAAATCCCTCGGCGCTGGTGGCGATACGCACCTCGAAGCCAAGCGAGAGTCCCGCGGTTTCGATGAACTCCGCCATCTCGAGTTCGTCATCCACGACAATCAATATCGGTTTCGCCATGAATCGATCACCGCCGTAACGGTTATGATGGAGGCTTCATTCGTTGCAACTCCTTGCCGATCGCCTCTTCCTTGTCCCGCGAGTAACCCGCGATATCCTTGTCCATTACCGCGAAGTGGTCCACCAGCCATTCCCGCAGGAACCCCAGAAATTCATTTGCCAGTTCCAGATCACTCTTTTTTTGAATTCCCCGACAAAGGATTCGGCTTTATCGGTCAATCGCCGGTGCGCATCCATGTGATCGTCGAGGTTCGGGTGGCCGCGGACCTTCATCACGGCTTCCTCGTGCTTGAAATACCCCAGGGTATACTGGACGAGACTGTCGAGGCAATTTTCCATTCCAGTCGAGGCGCCTTCCCCGTTTGCAATAAATAACGCCTCGTTAAGAAGCCGGATAAGGGCCTTACGGTCTTCGTCAAGGACCTCGACGCCCGTTACGAGGTCATCGGACCACGGAACCCTGATGACCGTATCAAGGGTTTGCCGAATGCGGGTTGCAAACTCACTTTTTGTATAGGGCTTGGCGAGAAGCCGGTCCGCGAAGGTCTTGAGCAGGGGATTGGCTTCTATCAACTCTGCCGAGAGCTTGGCCGTGAAACCGGACGTCAACAGCACTTTGATCCGCGGACGCAACCAGATGGCATGCAACGCCAACTCGAAGCCGTTCAATCCGCCCGGCATCACCACGTCCGAGAACAGGAGGTCCGGCTCCTCGTCGCCTTCCAGGATCCGCAAGCCTTCCGCTCCATCCTTCGCCGTCAGAACCCTGTAGCCGAGTTTCTTCAGGTTCCGTTCCGCCAGCTCGAGCAACTCTTCTTCGTCGTCGATAACAAGTACGGTCTCCGTTCCGCCCGGCAATTCGGCCATGCCGGTCTCCGGCAAGGCCGTCCTGGCGCCGTTCCCTTCCGACCTCGGAAGATAGACGCGGAACGTCGTCCCCCGATCCGGACTCGAGTAAACCTTGATCATCCCCTCGGCGCGCTTGACGAAACTGTAAACCATCGCCAGCCCGAGGCCCGTGCCCTTGCCTTTCCCCTTGGTCGAGTAGAACGGCTCGAAGATCCGCTCGACGACTTCCTTCGGCATGCCGGTCCCGGTGTCGCTGACGGAGATCATCACATACTCGCCGGGCTCCAGTTCGGGGTTGACGCCGGCTTCTTCCTCGCTCAAGGCCTTGTTCTCCGTTTCGATGATCAACTTTCCCCCGCCGGGCATGGTGTCGCGGGCGTTGAGAGCGAAGTTGATCAATGCGTCCTCCAGTTCGCCGGGGTCCATATCCGCCAGCCACAAGCCGTCGGCGAGGCTGGTTTCCAACACCACTTCGACGGTGAGGGACTTGGCCAGAAGGGGCTGCATCCCTTCGATCACCTTGTTGACGTTCAGGGGGCTTGCCGCCGAAACGGACTGGCGCGAGAAGGCGAGTAGGCCGCGCGTGAGGTCGGCGCCGCGTAGCGCCGCTTTTTGGGTGTTCCTGACTTGCTTGAGTGACGGGTTCCCTGCCTCGATGTCTTCTTCCAGGATATCCAGGTTGCCGATCATGATGCCCAGGAGGTTGTTGAAGTCATGGGCGATGCCGCCGGCCAACTGGCCCACGGACTCCATCCTCTGGGCGCGGCGGAGGACTTCCTCGGTTTCCCGGAGCGCATTCTCGGCCTCTACACGCTTTGTGATGTCCTGGACCGTACCCTTCACCGAGACGGGATTGCCCGTCGAGCCGCATTCGCACTCGGCTTCCTCGTGCACGAAACGCACCTCGTTGTCTTGTCTTATGAAACGGCGGCCGATGCTGTAAGGGGCGCTCTTGCACGAAGCGTGATCCATGGCTCTGGCGACGTCATCCCTGTCATCGGGGTGTACGGTTTTCAGGAACGCCTCGCGGGTCTCCACCGATTTTTGAAAATTCGCGCCGTAAATCCGAAGCGCTTCTTCGGACCAATAGAATTTGTCGTTGACGATGTCCCATTCCCAGTTGCCCAGACCGGCGAGTCGATGTGCGTTGGAGAGGCGCTGCTGGCTCTCTTTCAGGAGCCTGATCATGGGATCGGTGACGCCGAAGAAGATCCTGGCTCCCGCCGCGACGACGACCAAGGCTATGGCCGCGACGATGGCCGCGGCCCTGATGAACGGCTCGCGGACCTCCGCAAGGTCGATCTTGGCGACGATTCCGAGATTCAGGATCGCCACCGGTTCGTATGCCGCCAACACCGTTTCGCCCAGGTAATCGAGTCCGATCACCGTTCCCGACCTACCCGAAAGCGCCAGGCGCATGGGTTCGGCCAGATTTGACTTGAAGGCGACCGGGTGCGGCTTGTCCATGCCGTGTTTGCGATGCCTCAGAATGAAGATTATCCGGTCCCCATCGCGCCGGGCCAGGGTGAACTCGCCGGTCTTCCCGAAGCCCGCGTATCGCTCGTGGGCCTCCTTGACCTGCGCGATGGTTGCTTCGATAGCCTGCTTTTCAATATCGGCCCCGGCGCTATTCTCGTTGCGTTCCCTGAGGTCGTTGCGGGCTATGGCCTCCATAAGGCGCGCCTGGCTCCGCGCCGTTTGCGTAAGGCCCTCCTTCTATTGTTCGAACGCGGTTCGGTAGAGAACCCATATGGACGACCCGGCGATGATTACGGCGACCGTTGTCATTATCAGGACAAGGATGAAGATTCTCCTTCTATCGCCCAACGCATCCGGTTCCCAAGCCCTTGCGCGGGCGCGTTCCAATAGCTGCCTGGACAGGAGCAACGCCAGGATAGTCAACAGAATCAGGGCGATCACGGTCCCGGTAATTGTCCGCAACCGCAAAGAGGCGACCGACGCGGTGCCCTTTTCCTTGTACAGCCGGACCACTATGTCGAGGTCTTTGAGCAGAGGGCCGAGCGCCTCCTCCTGTAACTCCACCGCCAGCGGGTGCAATCCATCCACCCCTCCGTCCGTCTTATCCACCAGCTCCCTGGCGCGTTGGAGGTAGGCGCGAACGTCACGGTCGATGAAGCGGCGTGGCCCGAAATACAGGGCTCGGACCGCTGGCGAGGGATTTCCCGGAAGGCCCATGGCGGCGTCGCCTTCGATAAGCCCATCGAGAGACTTGGCCATCAAGGCGGTTGCTTCCAGCAGGTCCAAGCGGATTCCACGTTGCGCGGCCCGGTCCTGGGTCTCGACGAGAAGATCGGCCAACATGCCTATCCGCTGCGTCAGCATCCGTTGGCGGCCGCTGACGTCGATCTCGGCGCCGCTGCTTTCCTGGACGGCGATGAGGCGGTCCAGCGATATGTATGAAAAATAACCGATTGCGCCCAGAAACCCCAGGATTCCCAATATGGCCATCTGGTGAAAATTCTTGGCGAGCTTCAAGGGCGGCATTGAAATTTCTTCAAGTTCGCACACCCCCTCCCATCGTCATTGCCGGGTCAAGCCCGGCAATGACGATGGGAGGGGGTAGCGGTTCCATTTGATCGGAAAGCGCTCCAGTCCTTAATATTTCTCACCTCCGGCTTCCATCGAGTCCGTTCGAATTGAATTAACGGTCAGCGGGTCGGCACCGGTTTGGCCGGTATAATCGGTTTGCGCAACCACAACCGACAAGAACCGCGGACGATGCCTCTCCACGAGACGTTATCAGGTTACTGGCAAACCATTCAATGCCGACTTTTCCCTTGGCTCGAGGAGGGTCTCGGTCCATTGGGAGAGAGGCACAAGTTATTGGTGAGGGTGCTTGAGTTGGTACAAGGCCCCTAATCCGGGCGGCATGTGCCGCCGGATGAACCCCGAACGTAAACCTCCAGCCCCGTCGTGAAAAATCCGTCTTGAAAAACCGCCGTCAACCCGGCCAATACCGCTCGCCTCGCTCAAATCCGGTGGCTGTCATGAATAATTCGGGCTAGGTTCCTTTGCTGGCTTCAATGAATAACGGCTCTCCAATATATAGCAGGGGGCGAAATGGCTGTCGTGCCGATACCTGTTTTCCTTTCGCAACCGTTGTCGCGGAGCCGGAAAAGGGTCATTATGATGGCCGGAGCAGGTATTCCATCTATGCTATATTTCAACCCCCGTTTGACGGGTTCCGAAAAACCGCCGAAGCCGAAAAGGAGACTTGCTGCTTGGTTGGCGGCCAGCCTGATCGTGGCGGTCATGGTCCTGACGGCCGGCAACGCCGGGGCACAGCAGTCGTCGGCGGTTGATACGGCGGCGGCTACCCGCCACCTGTTCGAAGCCGTTCACGGCAACAGCATGGCCGCCGTGCAATCCAGCATTGCCGCGGGAGCGGATATATCGGCGACCAACGAGTGGGGAGTGACAGCCATCGACTTGGCTGTCGACAAGGGTTATTTCAGCATCGCCCACTTCCTTCTTTCCGTGCGCAACTTGCGCCGGTTGGAGGAAAAGCCGAAGCCTTCTCCCATCCCGCCGGCGGCGAGCGCGGCAACCGAATCGCAACCGGTATTGCCACCGGTGAAACCATGGGCGGCGACGGTCGAGCCGTCGCCGAAAGTTAGCCGCCAGACCGCGCCGGCCGGGACGGAAGCGCCAGGCGATGCAAAATCGCAAACCGCGCAAACGCCAGCTCCGGATCATATTCCATCAGTCGCGGCGACGACGCAAAGCCGGATGGACGGCAAACCCGATCCCTTCGACCCGTCCACGGCCTTCCCCGCCGACGATCTGCCCATCATCGGCAAAATCCGCCGCCGGCCGGAAATTCCAGAGGCCACGGCGCCGGAAGCGAGCCCACCCGAGAGCGCTGTCCCCGGCGCCAGCGAAGCCGTGAAGCCTTCCGCGTTGAGCCGTTTTACCAATACCGTCAGCGGTTTTTTCCGTGGCAAGAAAGAAGCCGGCGAAACCGCCCCGGCGGGTAGCCAGCCAATCCCCGAAACGGAAACCCGCGTTGACCAACCGAAGCCTCCGGCCCCGACGGCGGCGCCCGAAGGCGAGGACAAAAGCCGGGCCGGGCCTGCCTCCGCGACACCGGAGACGCCCGCTCCTCTGGCCAGTAGTGAAGATTCGGTTGCCGCCCCGGCCGACAAAGAGCCCAAGGAAGACTTTTTGCTGGCCGGCATTTCCAAGCGGATAACGAATTTATTCTCCACCAAGGAGAAGGAGGAAACGGTTGCCGAAGAGGCCGCGGAGAAACCGGCCTTCCCCGCCGACGATCTGCCCATCATCGGCAAAATCCGCAGCCGGCCGGAAATTCCAGAGGCCACGGCGCCATCTTCGCCGCCGGCCTCGAAAGGTTTCCAGCTCCCAACCGCGAACCGAACGGAACCGGCGGAGGGCGCGACGCGGGAAGCGAACCCTCCCGAGAGCGCTGTCCCCGGCGCCAGCGAAGCCGTGAAGCCGTCCGTGTTGGGTCGTTTTACCGATACCGTCAGCGGTTTTTTCCGTGGCAAGGAAGAAGCCGGCGAAACCGCCCCGGCGGGTGGCCAGCCAATCCCCGAAACGGAAACCCGCGCTGACCAACCGGAGCCTCCGGCCCCGGCGCCCGAGGCGGCGTCCGAAAGCGAGGACACAAGCCGGGCCGGGCCTGCCTCCGCGACACCGGAGACGCCCGCTCCTCTGGCCAGTAGTGAAGATTCGGCTGCCGCCCAGAAAGACATTCTGGATTATGAGGCCGCCGCCCCGGCCGACGAAGAACCCAAGAAAGACTTTTTGCTGGCCGGCATTTCCAAGCGGATAACGGATTTATTCGCCACCAGGGAGGAAGAGAAAACGGTTGCCGAAGAGGCCGCGGAAGAAACGGCCTTCCCCTCCCAATCGGAGACGGATTTCAAATCGGTGCGTTCCGAAAGCGAGGCGGAGCCAACCCCCCAGGCGGCCGGCGAAACCACCACCGGGGAAAGCGCCGGGATTGCCGTGGAACAGCAGGCCAAGGAGCCTCCGGCGCCCGTCGAGACGGCAACCTTGAGCGCGCCGGAACCGGAGCCTCCGGCCCCGGCGCCCGAGGCGGCGTCCGAAAGCGAGGATACAAGCCGGGCCGGGCCTGCCTCCGCGACACCGGAGACGCCCGCTCCTCTGGCCAGTAGTAAAGATTCGGTTGCCGCCCCGACCGACGAAGAACCCGAAGAAAACTTTTTGCTGGCCAGCATTTCCAAGCGGATAACGGGTTTATTCGCCACCAGGGAGGAAGAGAAAACGGTTGCCGAAGAGGCCGCGGAAGAAACGGCCTTCCCCTCCCAATCGGAGACGGATTTCGAATCGGTGCGTTCCGAAAGCGAGGCGGAGCCACCCCCCCAGGCGGCCGGCGAAACCGCCACCGGGGAAAGCGCCGGCATTGCCGTGGAACAGCAGGCCAAGAAGCCTCCGGCACCCGTCGAGACGGCCATTCTGAGCGCGCTGGAGTCCCTTGCACCCGTCGAGACGGCAACCTTGATCGTGCCGGAACCGGAGCCTCCGGCCCCGGCGGCGGCGCCCGAAGGCGAGGACACAAGCCGGGCCGGGCCTGCCTCCGCGACACCGGAGACGCCCGCGGCCGGAAAGAGCCCGGCGAAGTCCCCGGCCACGAACGCCGACGAAGCCACGGAAGAGACGGCCGCGAAATCGGCAGCCCCGGAATCCCGACCCGCCAAAACCGCCGCCATGGCAAAGACGATCCAAAAACCTTCGCCCGCGGAGGAAACCGTTAAGCCTCGGGGCTTCATCGAAAAACTGGCCAAGTATTTCCGCCCCGACGAGCAGGACAAGGCCCAACGCCAAGCGCCGAAGGCGGAACCCGATGTTGACGTCCATGTCGACGAGTGGTCGGTGAGTGACGTGCAAACGGCGAGGGTTCCTCCGTCCCGCCGGAGGGTCAAGGCCAATCCCGTGCCGCAAATTACCCGATACCTGACGGGAAAGTCCTTGGCCATCGGCCAATCGGTGCGGCTTGGCTCCCCTCCCCGCGGGGTGACGGCAATCGGCCGCAAAACCTGTATCGAAAAACGCGGGGGAGCGCTGCTCTTTTGCGTCGTCCCCGTCGATTGGCCATCCATCATCGATCCTTATTTCCAGGTCGGCAGCATCATGTACAAGGGGAGCAAGGCCATCGCCCGTTACGACAATGGAGCGGCGACCAACTTTCATGCCCTTTTCCCGACCGGGTCCTACGAAGCCATCATCCAGTATTTCACCAACCGTTACGGCCAGCCGACGAAAACGTTGATGCGCAGCATCGCCCCCCTGGCCGCGCCGCGCCGGGAAAACCCCACCGCCATGTGGCAAAGCATCGATACCGCCACCAAACAAATCAGCACCCTGGAGGTTCGCAAATTCGACGACGGCCGGGGCGGGTTCCCGGATACCAAGCGCGGCGTCGTCATGCTTTACCAGCAATGGTCGTCACCCATCTTCCCGCATGTGTCGATGATCGAACTGATGCTGCTGGACAGACGGGGATAAGTCCGGGAGTGCGTTTGCGCTCGCCGCCGGTTTCCGTCGCCGGCCAACCCCACATTCCGCATACCGGATGACACAATATTCCGGTACGTGTGTTTCGATCCGCTACCTGGAATCTCAGAAGCTGATTAGTTCCCTGTGAAGAACCCGAACGTCTTTGGTTTACTGAGCGTTTTCGCTAATTTGAAGTAACGGAATTTGCAAGAAACCTTGGTTTTGGTGGTCATTTTCTGGCGATTTAGGATTCACTTTTCGGCCCATTTGTGATTCCCTAGAGGTCTTCAGATTCGGGGGTTCAAATGCGACCGAAACAGCCACCAAAAGCGCGCCATGACGATCTTTTCCGCGCCCGTCTCGATCAGATCATCAACATGAAACACGAGCTTGTCGTCTTGGCGGACAAGATCGACCGGGCCTGGCTCGACAACGAGTTGGCGGGATGCTTTTCCGACCAGGGCCGCCCGGCGGAACCGGTACGGTTCATGATCGGCATGTTTATGTTGAAACATACCTACAGCCTGTCGGATGGTGAGGGTGGACCGTGGCCGAAGGCCGCGTAAGCCACCCGAACGGTTTGGGACCGCTGGGTGCAGGACCCTTATTTTCAGTACTTCACCGGCGAGGAGTTTTTCCAACACGAGCTGCCGCACGAGCGTTCCGGCATGAGCCATTGGAGGAAGCGCATCGGCGACCACCTGGACATTCTTTTGCAGGAGAGCCTGCGCCTGGCCCACGACACCGGCGCCTTGAAGAAAAGCGATCTGGCCCGGGTCACCGTCGATACCACGGTGCAGCCGAAGAACGTTGCCTTCCCGACCGACGCCAAGCTCCTGGAAACGGCGATCCGCCAGCTCGGCAAGCTGGCGAAGGAGCATGATGTGCCGCTACGCCAGTCTTATGCGCGGGTCGCCAAGAAGGCGGCGATAATGGCCGGGCGCTATGCCCACGCCAAGCAGTTCAAGCGCATGAACCGGCGGATCAAGTTCCTGCATACCCGCCTGGGCCGGCTGATCCGCGACATCCGGCGCAAGACCGAGGGTGACGGGGGACTCCAGGAGGCCTTCGCCGTACCGCTTGGCCGGGCCTCGCAAATCCGCAGCCAGAAGCAGCGCCAGCGCGGCTGGAAGCTCTATTCGTGGCACGCCCCGGAAACCGAGTGTATCGGTAAAGGAAAAGCTCAAACGCCTTACGAGTTCGGCGTCAAGGTTTCGCTCACCACCACCAACAAGCGCTGCAAGGGCGGCCAGTTCATCCTCCATGCCAAGGCCCTGCCCGGCAACCCCTATGACGGTCACACCCTGAAGGAGGTGATCGAGGAAACCGAGGCGCTGACCGGGCGGGAAATTGAACGGGCCTATGTGGATAAGGGCTACCGGGGCCACGATGCGCCGAACCCCTACCGGGTCTTCAAGTCAGGCCAGAAGCGCGGCGTCCATGGCCAGATCAAGAAGGAACTCCGGCGACGATCCGCCATAGAGGCGGTCATCGGCCATTGCAAAACCGACGGCCATCTGGACCACAACTTCCTCAAGGGCCGCGACGGCGACCAGATCAACGCCGTCATGAGCGCCGTTGGCTACAACCTGCGCCTCATCCTCAAGTGGTTGAGGAAACTTTTGCGCAAAATCATCGCCGCCATTTGGGCCGCGATAACTCCTCGATTAGTGCTCAAACAGGCTTATTAACAGCGGACTCGTTAATTTTCCGTCACCAACGTTCAGTCGATTGCCCTGTGCTTGATTCGCATCGCAGTTGACAACGTCTTACATTATCTTTAATTTCCGCCCTTAGAATCCGCTACTCACCGATTTTTCGGTCAGTATGAAATGGTAACTAGGGGAGGTCATGATGACTCACTTGTTGGCGTGGATTGCCGGGCTTGTGGTTTATATTAGTGCTACGTGGTGTAGCTCAAATATCATATGTTCGATAAACCATAATTGGTACCGTGGAGAGGAAGCCCTGAAAGTTATGGGTTTGAACTAGTTATCATTGTATGACGTTAGAACTTTCCAGGACCACTAACGACGGCGACGACCGATTAGCGATGGTCTTTTCGTCGTGACCGATCAGTTTACTATGACGTTCGGTGGCCGTGTCCTACCGAACAAAGTTTTTGTTGTCAAGTATCGGCCTGGACGGCCATCCTTTGGTGTCCGTCCAGTAGGGTTCATTTCGGGCTTCGTGGGGTATTCTTGTCCGCTCCTATGGGGGCGTGGCGGGACCGGACCCCCGTTCTGTTTATTGTTATGATCCCCTTCTTCAATTTTTTTATAAATTATCTTTACCTAATAGGAGGGCAGTAATGCCAAATGCATACGCGGCTATTATTATCGGCTTTGTCGTAATCCTAGTAACCACAAATCTTTATATCATGTTTAACCTATGATGTTTCTTTCACCGGGACCGTTTTTAATCTGAGGATCTGCTTGGGATATTTCTCTTTTTTTCTCAGGTTCCTTACATTTGTTAACGCACCGGATTAGAGTGACATCTTTATCCGGCGGCTGCGCCAATCGGCGTCGAGACGTCCGCCACGGCCAACCCCGCGGTCGTCCATCTGGCCCACCGCCGCACGTACGACCCAAGCCGGGCGGAGGTGCAAGCCTCCCCGGCTCTTGCTCGTAAAGCGTTCCCTGTGAAGAACCCGAACGTCTTTGATTTTCTGAGCGTTTTCGCTAATTTGAAGTAACGGAATTTGCAAGAAACCTTGGTTTTGGTGGTCATTTTCTTGCGATTTAGGATTCACTTTTCGGCCCATTTGTGATTCCCTAGAGGTCTTCAGATTCGGGGGTTCAAATGCGATCGAAACAACCACAAAAAGCGCGCCATGACGATCTTTTCCGCGCCCGTCTCGATCAGATCATCAACATGAAACACGAGCTTGTCGTCTTGGCGGACAAGATCGAC
>PVBE011500133.1_pt1 | contig 18761 bp, 15 predicted proteins | sample 1631181 | NCBI WGS metagenome assembly PVBE01 (sample SAMN08397723, study PRJNA350692) | Marine metagenome, whole genome shotgun sequencing project. | isolation source: water | place: Pacific Ocean | collected 2012-04
AATCCCCAGCCCCCTCCAAGTTTCCAGGAGAGGGACGCTTCGTTCCGGATTTTTATCGCGCTCTCCTCGATTCCCGGGAAGAGGGTGAGTCGTTCCCGAATCGTGACGTGTTCCCAGGGAAGCCATTTGACCTGGACGTTGACCCGGGCCGTCACGTAGTGGTCTTCCGTTCCGTCGCTGTAACTTTCGAAGAGATAGGAAAGCCCGCCCTCAATGGAAAAGAGCAGGTCTTTCTCCGTGATGGGTTCTAACCCAACCCCGGCCCCGGCGATGGTGCGCAGGTCCAGGTCGCGGAATTCGTCGGAGAAGAGTTCCGACGAGAGGTAGAGGTACGTGGATTCGAGAGTGGCTTCCATCTCCTCCCGTTCCCAGTCGTCGTAGAAGAAGTAGTCGTATTTCACCGAGGTGAAAACGTTCCGGGTCGTCCGCTTCCGCTCTTCTTCCGCGTAGTTCCACCGGAACCGGAAGGTGAGGTGGTCCTTCATGCCCTCCCGTTCCGCGTCGGCTCCGAGGGAGAGGGAGGTGCGGTCGCTGTTGCCGGTCTGGATGTTCGACCCGAGCCGGATCTTTCCCCGGTACCGGGCGTGGAGATCGGGGTTGATGGCTCGGATTCGGTCCCAGTCAAAAACTGCCCCGTCCCCCGGCGTTTCCATGCGGATCCGGATTTTTCCGGAGGGTTCCGTCTCGAGCGTTCCGAGGAATAGTTCGCCCGATCGCATTCGGATCCAGGCGGGCTTCCCGGTACGGATCTCCCGTACCTGTTTCATCTCGACCCGGATCTCTTTCGCGTAGGCGGTTTTGATTCGCAGGGTTCCATTGCGGGCATCCAGGACGGTGCCGGTGAGCGTGTCTCCGTTCTCGAGAACGATCCGGTCGGGCTTGTCCTGGAAAGGAAGCAGGGTCAACCACAGGGAAACGATCAGCGCCATCGGGTGAGATCCTCCAGTTTAATCCGTCCCATCATATTTTCGGCTTGGAAGGCCCGCTCCCTTCGTACCCATTTTTTTTTGACACGTTTTCCGGGATACGGGTCACAGGAAGGGGATCCAGTTTCAACGATGGAGGCGCGGGATAATGAACCGATTTCATGCGACATTTCGGACGGGGCTGGCGGCCCTTTTCTGCATCGTGGCGGGGGCGGGAGGATGCGGCAATTCAGGATCCTTTTCCCCGGAGGTGAACGTAAACAACGTGAGCCTGGATACGGAATTTCCCAACATTCTCAAGGGGATCAGCGTGGCGGTCGACCCGGTGGGAAACCGGGCTTTCGTCACCGGGATCATGACCGATAGCGTGGGAGTCATCGATCTCGATTCCGCCACCCTTGTGGACGCTTTCGGGACGGACGACGAGGCGCCCACCACAAAGAAGTTGGTGTACGATCCCGGCCACGGAAAGCTCTGGATGGCCTCGGGGAAGGGAAAGCGACTCTGGATCGTCGATCCGGACGATCGGAAGGTCCTGGAGACCCGGGACATCACAGACGACAACGCGCCGAACGCGAGCAGTTACCCGGTCCGAAGTATCGCGTTGGATCCGCTTCGCGAACGGCTGTACATCGCCCGGTCGGACGGCCCCTTGGGAGGGCGCGTGGCCATTTACGATTCTTCCCTCAACAAGCTGGGGGACGTCCTGAAGGGACGGAACGTGCACGCCCTGGGGTGGGACACGGAACGGGACGCTCTCCTTGCGCTGACGGCTCCGATGGGAAGTCAGGGGGAAATCCTCACCCTTCCGGCGGGGGACGAATCCCAGGAAATCGCCATTCCCGCGCCGTACGAGTCCGGATGGCCCCCCTCCACTTTCGCCTTCGAGCCGGGAGGTTCGTTTTACGTGGCCGGGAAAAACCTCTGGCGCATGGCGGAGGATGGCACGATGGAATGGACAACAGTCCTGCCCGACACACCGGCGGCCATCGCGGTCTCGGGGGAAGAAGTCGCGGTTCTCTATCAACACGGCCTTGGCTCGGAGGATGACATCTACTACTCCCGCCTGGAAACATACACCGCAGATACCGGGTCGTTCCTGGTCCGTCGCAGGTCGAGGTTCGAGGCGAGCCGGATGACCGTGAACGCGGCGACCGGTTTCTTCGTGGTCGGGAACGGTGGGGATGCGAGCGTCACTCTCTTCGCCCCGGGAATCGGGGAAGGGGAGACTCTTCGTGTCGGTTCCGCGGCGGAGGATATCCTGCTGACCCCGGACGGGGAGAGACTCCTGGTTTTGAACCGGCTTGGCGGGAGTGAATTGATCGAGCGAAACCTCGTCACCGGGGAGAGTCGCGTGGTCGAGGCGGGGGACTGGCCGATGCGAATGGCGATGAATGAATCGACCGACCGGCTTTACGTGTTGAATCATTTCGGAAGCCGGCTGTCGATCCTCCGGTTATCCGATCTCGCTTTTCTTGGCAGCCTGTCGTTGGGGCTTCCCAGTTGCATCGGCGACAGCATCGCCGAGATGGCCTTCAACGAGGCGGGCACCCTTCTCGCCTGCATGATCTGCGAGCAGGGAAAGGTCGTGATCGTGGATACGACCCAGGAAACGATCCTCAACACGATCACGCTTGCGGATCCGGTCACCGGGTACGGTCCCGGTCGATTCCAGGGCGCCATCGACGACGCTACCGGGAACGTCTTCGTCTACATCGAGAAGGAGGAGACGCTTTATCGTCTCGACGCGGCGCTCAACCACGAGGTCGGGAAGTCGGCCCCGGTCAAGCCGGGTTCGGACGCCGCCGGCGGGTACGGCCTTTCGGGGCTGTTTTTTAGCGCCCAACTCGGAGTCCTTTTCGTCAACGACCTGCTTGTCCACCCGGGGACTCTGAAATCGCTCACGGCGGTCGACGGAATTTGCCGGGTGGTGGGGGAGGAGACCGGGCTGATCTATGCCCAGCGGCGCGATTCTGACAATGCGGAGTACCTCGTGAAGATCGACGTGAACACGCTCAAGGAGATCTCGTCCGACCACCTCCTGGACACGCACCAGATGGCGAGCTATTTCTCCCTCGATCTTCAGAACCGGAAGTACGCGGTTTCCGATCCAGCGAAGGCACAAGTCACGGTTCACGATCTCGACTGAGGTGTGTGAGAAGCATCCGGGTGGCCTCTTCCACGGTCGCTTCCGGATCGATGGCGTCCGGATCGAACCAGACCTGGGTAACGATGCCGATTACGATGCCCACCATCAACGCCGCCAGCGCCTTGTTGTCGGTCCTGCGGAATTTCCCCTCGTTTTCACCCGCTTCCAGGAGCGCCGTGGAATAGGATCGATACCGTTCGTAGAGGTCCGCGTTCAGTTTCGCAAGGCGCTCGTTCGAAGAGATCTGCCCCCAGAACGAGAAGAGGATGTGCGCCGCCTCACGGTGGGCGAGGAAACCCGTGACCGTGGTTCTCATGACCCCACGCAATTTTTCCCCCACGTTTCCGTGCGATGCGACTTCCTGGAAGATGGCCTCGTCGATCTCGCCGATCGCGCTTTCCAGGAGCGCTTCCACCAGTTCTTCCTTGTCCCGGAAGTGGTAGGTGATCACGCCGCGGGAAAACTCCAGCCGGTTCTCGAGTTTCGCGATGGTCAGGGCGGGGAGGCCTTCGCTCGCGACGAGGGCCCGGGCGGCGCGAAGGATCTGCGCGCGGCGAAGTTCCCGGACCGATTCCACCTCAGGCATGGGCGGGTTCCTCGAGGGCGGGGCGCATCTCGTCGGGCCAGGTTTCAGGGTGATCCGAGGGGAGGATCTTCAATTCCTGGCCGCGTGCGTCGAGAAGATCCGTGACGGGTCCGCCCGTAATGGCCGCCGCCGCGGCGAGGCCCGACATGCACGCCCCGAGAACGCCGTGTCCAATGGTGCTCGCGCCGCAGAGGGTGAGGTTCCCGATCTCGGTCCGCACGCCCTGTCCGAAAGGGCCGATCTGGCCGCGGCTTTTTTCCGTTCCATAGAGATTTCCCTGGGTCGATTCCACGTAGAACTGGTTCGTCAGCGGCGTTCCCAGGTCCTGGAAGACGACATGGTCGCGTATCCCGGGCACGATCCGCTCCAGTCCCTGGAACATCCGGTCGGAGAGCACTTCCTTCAGGCGGCCGTATTCTTCCGGCCGGTTTCCGCACTCGGTGTCGACCCAATCCTGGAAGGAATCGTGGGAGACGAACGCGAAGGCCTCGAGGGTATGGTGATTGTTCCGGGTTCGCTTGGAAGGATCCTTCAACGTGGTGGCGGTCAGGAACATGCCGGGGAAACGGGAGGCCCCGGTCCCCGACCTGCTCGTCGCGATTTCGTATGCGCCCTCGAGGTCGGGCGTTTCGGAGTACCAGTAGTTCCCGGAATCCATTCCCGCCGCGCGGAGATCCATGTCGACCGCGAAGAAGAGACTGAGCGCGGATATCGACCACCGGAGCTTGTCCAATTGTTTTCGCCGTCTCCATCCGAGATTGTCCCGGCCGACGAGATTTCCGAACGTGATGTACGGATCGGCGTTGGAGATGACGTCGGTGCACCGGATCTCGGAACCGTCGGAAAGGCGAACCCCGACGGCGCGTTTCTTTTCGAGGAGAATCCGTTCCACGCGGGTCCGGACCCGGACTTCGCCTCCCGACCTTTTGAGACCCCGGATGAAGGCGCGCGGGATGGCGTACCCTCCGCCTTTCGGATAATAGGCCCCGTTGAAATAGTGGTCGACCACGGCGGAGTGGATGGAGAAGGGCGCCCGGGAAGGAGGCATTCCGTGATCCCCGCATTGGATCGAGAGAATCGCCTTGAGCACCGGATCCGTGATATAGGATCCCATGACTTTTTCCAGGGGAACCAGTCCACGGAAGGCGAGAGCGGGGGACCGGAAGGGGAGTGTCAGCATGTTTTTCAGTCCCCCGAATTCGAGGGTATCCCCGATCCCCTTCACCACGTTTTGGATCGCGGAGAAATACCCGTCGATTCCTTTTCTTTCGGCGGGGAATCGTTCCTTGAGACGGTCCATGTATTTTTCCCGGCCCCGGGGAATATCGAACTTCGTGTCGCCGATCCGGACGTGGTCGTACCCGTCGGGGTTGAGTTCGAGAAAGGTGATGTCGTTTGCGACTCCGAGACCTTCGAAAAGGGAGCACATTCTTCCTCCCTTCTCCATTTCGCCGACGTAGTGGACGCCCGGACTGAACTTGTATCCACCAAGGGGAAAGGAGTGGCACCAGCCTCCCGGAAGATAATGCTGTTCGAGAACGAGGACCTTCTTGCCCGTGCGGGCGAGGCTCAACGCCGCCGTCAGGCCTCCAGGCCCAGATCCAACCACCACAACGTCGTAATCCACCATCGATATCTCCTTTCCATCCAATCGGTTGCGTATTTATAACAGGTGTTATAATATAATGCAAGATGTTCTAAAGAAAGGTGTCAGACACCATATTTTAGCGGAGGGCGAGGAGTTTGTGGGCCGTTGCCAGGGGCGTTTTCGGCTGGAGGGCCCGGACGCGACGAACGAGGTGGGGAAGGATATCCCGGATCGGCGTACGGAAGATGAACTGCGCCACGCGATCCGAAGGGGTGGGTCCGAGGGAGATGATCGCCACCTTTGTTCCCCCCTTGGCGGCCCGTTCCACCAGTTCTGCGATCGCCGGGATCCGGAGGGAGGTCCCCACGACGAGGAGGAGTCGGGCATCCATGATCGTCCGGCAGGTCTCCTTCCAAAGCGGGATCGATACCGGTTCGCCGTCGAGCGTCGCGTCGGTCTTCAGGATTCCCCTGCAGTCGAAACAGTAGGGGATCCGGATATCCTGCCGGAGACGGCGGGTGATCTCGTTCCGGGAACTCCGTTTTCCACAATCGAGACAGCGGATCACGTGCTCCGTTCCGTGAAGTTCGATCACCCGGTTTTCCCGGTGCCCCGTTTCCTGGTGAAGGCCGTCCACGTTCTGCGTCACGATTCTTCCGAGACACCCGAGGTGTTCCAGGTCCCTCAGGGAACGATGTCCCGCGCCCGGCCGGGCGTTCCGGATGAAGGTGTAGAGTTCCTCGCTCATCGACCAGTACGACTGGCGCGAAGAGGGTTTCGAGACGAAATTGTCGAAGGCGAAATCGTCCGGGTTGTACTTCGCCCAGTATCCGTGAACGATATCGGGGATGCCCGACTCCGTGCTGATTCCCGCGCCGGTGAGGGCAACGGTCCCTTCGCCACATTCGGCGATGGTCTTCGCGAGGCTCTCGATCCGGTCGATCTCGCCGGAAACGGATTCACGTCCTTTCCAATAAAGGGGATCGACCGCGATGTCCGCGTAGACGGGATGAAGCCCGGTCTTCGTCTCGTCGAGAAGTCCCGCCTGGAGGGGGTAAAGAAAGAGGAGGGAGATCACGAGGAAAGGGACCGAGTAAGCGGGGATCCCCGCGGCCACGAGGAAGGGGACCGTCTGCGGCCAGAGGAGAACCGCCGCCCCGATTCCCACCGCGGCATAGACGATCGACGCCCGTCCGGGACGAACGAAGTAGCCTCCGAGGGCCATGGCGGCCGATGCGCTCGTGAAGAGGTGAAGGGAGGGAAGGATTCCCGGTTCGGAGGAGACCAGGTTCCCGAGTCCGGTTCCCAATGCAGCGCCGGCGAGTCCCAGGAGCGCCAGCGTCCGGGAGTGAATCGCGACCGCAAAAAGGATCGCGCCGAAGACGAGGAGGATCTGCAGGAGGGGGGTCCATTCGAAGGGAATCACCCGGAGGGGGGCCTCGATCCAGGCGGATGTCGCGGGCCCGAAGGGTGCCAGGCCGGGAAGGGCGACCATCAGAAGCGCCGGGAGGCAGAGCACCGGAAGGCGCAGTTTTTCCCACAGGTTCATCCGGCGGTGCAACGCCACGATCAACGCGGTGCTGCAGGCGGCCGGGACCATGAGGAGTGTGGTGGTCAGGGAAGCTTCCCAGAGGAAGGGCCACAGGATCCCGAGCAGGACCGCGTTATACCCGTAGTATCCCCTCCGAACGAGAACGTCCGGTTCGCGAAGCAGAAGCGCCGTGAGGGTCGCAGCGACGACTCCGAGCAGGACCCCTCCCGCCATGTTCGGCGCCAGCACTGCCAGCGCAAGGAGAAAGAAAAAGCCGGAAGCTCTGTTCGAACAGAGGATCACTTCTCCGCAGGCGCGCAGGAGGGAATCGGCGAAGTTTCGCGCCTGGTTCACAGGGTTTCCTTTCCGTCCCGGGCGATGTGGGCCGGAATCCGGTCAAGGGCCCGGATGTGGTCCGCGGTTTCGCGAACGCGGAGGAGATCGATCTTTCCTCCGTGGATCAGGATCGTCGCGGGACGTTCGTAGATGAACTGCATCGATTGCGTGATGTTGTACGCGCCGACGTTCCGGACGAGCAACCGGCTTCCCCTTCGGAGTGCGGGGAGGCGGATGTCCTGCCGGATGACGTCGATGTTCATGCAGAGCGGTCCAAGGATGTTCACGTTTTCGACCGACGCCCCGGTCTCCTCGGGGCAGGCGATTTCGTGCCGGTACCAGTAGGTGGTCGGAAGAACGTTCACGCCCGCGTCGACCACCACCGCCTTCTTCCCGTCCGACAGTCGCTTTGTGGCGACGACGGTCGTGATCATCGACATCGCCTCGTCCACCAGGATGCGCCCCGGTTCGAGGATCAGGCGCGGTTTCTTTTTCCAGCCGGAGATCTTTTCCAGGAGCGGCGTACAGATGGCTTCCGCGTACTGGTCGGGAGTGGGGCTCACCGCTTCTCCCTGGAGAAGGAATCCATGCAGGGTGTTCGCCGAGGCGAATCCGCCGCCGAGGTCGAAATATTCAACGTCGGTTCCCCATTGTTCCCGGACGGCGTTCGCCAGTCCGATCAGCCCGTCGATCGCCCTTCGGTAGAGGCCCGGGTCGAGGATGAAGGTTCCGACGTGGATGTGGAAACCGCCAAGCTCCAGGTGGTCCGACTCCTGGATCTTCCGGCACGCTTCCATCGCTTCCCCGGATTCGATCCCGAATCCGAACTTGGTCCAGGGGGGGTCATTCAACTGCAGGTTGACTCGGATTCCGACGCGGACCTTTTTGCCCAGCGACGTCGCGACCGATTCCATGTCCCCCAGTTCGTCGAAGTTGTCCAGGTGAACGATGCTCTCCGCTTTCGCGGCGCGTTCAAGTTCGGCGAGGGGTTTGTAGGGGCCGTTGAAGATAATCCGGTTTCCGGGAATGTTCAGATCTTCCGCGAGACGGTACTCGAATCCGGAAACGACTTCCGCCCACGCGCCTTCCTCGTGCATGATCGAGCAGATGCCGCCGAGGTAATTCGTCTTGTAGGACCACGCGATCGTGGTGTCCGGGTAGCGCGAGACGAACGCCTGGCGGAAACTTCGGATCTTGTTTCGCATCGCCGATTCCGAGGCGACGTAGAGAGGGGATCCGTATTTCTCCACGAGGTCCGATACGGAGAAGCCTTCCAGTTCCGGAAAGGATCCCGCGCCGCCGGGTTGTCCCGCGAAGGTGTTCATCGCCCGGATCGACTGGGACTCGATGCGGGGGGAAGAGTAGGCTTCTTTAATGGTCGTGGGCATGATGCTGGACCTCCCTCGTTACGGAAAAAGCGGCAAAGGATCCGATGCCTGTGACCAGGTCTTCCGCGTAGCGGAAGGTGAGAATCCCGGGAATAGGCGCGGGCGTCGCGGAAATTTTTTCCCCGAGCGCGAGGCGCACGCCCAGTTCCGGCAGGTTCACGCCGGCCGGGTGGAGGAAACTGACCATCGAGCCGTACCCGGGGCGGATGTCGATCAGGGTGCACCGTCCGATCTCTTCCTGGTGAAGGAAATCGATTTCGATCGGACCGGTCCACCCGGAAAAGCGGACGATGGTTTCGGCGATATGAAGGAGTGCCGGCATCTCCACGCTTACGCCCCCCCAGGTCGATCCGGAATGGGTGGGCGCGATCTTTTTCACGGCGCCTCCTCCGACCCATCCTCCCCCCTGGGAGGCAAGGCCGTGCACCGTGATCGTTTCTCCCCGGATCATCCCCTGCACCAGGACGGGTTGGTATCCGCCGGCGAGGAGGCTTCCGTGGATGATCGTGGTTTCTTCGGGGGTATGGGTCACCACCGACCGGGAATCCCGGGTGGCCTTGATATAGCAGGGGTATCCGATGGCCGCGGCCTGCGCCCACACCATGGGAAGGGTTTCCGCCACGGTGGTGGCCGGGATGTCGAGGTGAAGGTCGCGGGCCAGCGAGAGCAGGTTGTCCCGGGAGGTCGATTCCCGGGCGGTGACGTCGGGAAGAAGGGTCCGGATCCCGATAGCCTCGATCTCTTCCCGAAAAATGTTGGTGTAATCCGTTTCTGGTCCGACCATCAGGACGTCGATTCCGCACCTCTCGTCCACGTCGATGAGATCTGCCAGGAATTTTCCCCGGCCGACGGCGGGCGACGTCACCTGGTACGCGCCGTCCAGAAGGCCCGGTTCGTGCGCCGCGGCGGAATAGGGATCGGTAACCAGGCCGATGATTTTTCCTTCGAAGGAGACCGAGTCCCTCAGGCAACGGCAGATCGCGGCGGAGGCCTGTGATTTCGACGACGCCTCGAACCCGGTGACGGCGACCGTGATTTCTTTTCTCATGATATTTCGACCTCCGTTTCAACCGGTGCGTGCAGGTCGAGTTCTCCCGTCATACTGAAGGAACCGAGGACCGAGACGGGAAAGGACGATTCCCCGCTTCCGCGGAAGAATACGGCGCCCGGTCTGCAGGGGGGGAAGGGGTCAACTTCCCTGCCCAGCGCGAGTTCCACGGCGGCGAGGGGAAGGTTCTGTCCGGCGCCCGTGCTGAGATAAATCCAGGCGGGGAAACGGCTGTTGATTTCGACGAGGAAGTAGCGGCCGGAGGAGGTCTCCTTGATGAATTCCAACTCCAGGGGGCCGACCCACTTGAGGTCCCGGATGATCTTCTCCCCCAGTTCATAGAGATCCGGGTCGGCGACGGTGACGCCCGAGCAGGCCTTTCCCTCCCAGGTGATACCGAGCTTTTTCATTCCGACGGCGCCGATCATTTCGTGATGACGGTTCGCCAACGCGGCGAGATCGACCTCTTCCCCTTCGATCTGTTCCTGTGCGAGGATCGGGTATCCCCACTCGTGAAGGATCTCGAGGAACTGGAGGTTCGCCTGCACCGGCGTGAAGGCCTGGTAGGCGCCGGCGAGACTGCCCTTGATGAAGAGCGGGTAGCCGAGATCATTTCCCGCCTTCGCCACTCCTTCCAGGCTGGTGATCGTGTTCGTGCGCGGGGCGTCGACGCCGTTCTCCCGGCAAAAACTCCGGAGCGCCGCCTTGTTCCTTTTCTTCACCGACGTCTCCGAGGGGAGAAGCGTGGCGATCCCCATCTCCCGAAGCCGGTCGGCCAGGCGCGCGTACATCGGTACCTCGCTGTCGAGCGACGGGACAAGGACGTGGATGGGATCCTTCCGATGAACTTCCACGATTCTTTGCAGGAGACGGGTTTCTCCCTCCCCGGGGAAGGGAACCCGGTACACCTTGTCGAAGAAGGCGTGCGCGTACGCACCCGTGGAGAGAACGTCGAAGGTAAGGCCGAGGATCCGGAAGGCGTCCCGGTTTTCTTCCGCCAGGCACCGCGCGATGGCGAGTCCGGGAAAGGGATTTTCACGGGCGTCCAGACCCGTTACGGCGATCGTCGTTCTACTCATGATCCGCCAGGTGTCCTTCCCGCAGGAGCGTTTCGTGGAACTCGGTGACGTCGGAGAACGCCTTCGCGGCGGAGACCTGGAACCGGGTTCGGAGATTTTCCACGATCATTTTCGCGGCGGCCCCGTCCAGGAGGCCCTTCAGTATGAGGGCTCCGCTTGGATTGAGGGTCCACGATCGGCCCGTCTCTCCGTCGAAGAGGTAGGCTCCCTGTTTTTCGCTGAACTCGATGGACCGGTGTTCCTTCAACCGGAGCCCGGTTTTCTTTCGGGTCCCGTTTCCGTTCCGCAGTGCCAGCAGTGTCTTCAGAATCATTCCGTTTCTCCTACTTGTCCATCTTGTCCGATTGCAGGAAGGCAATTCCCTCGCTGCAACCCGGATCCCACGGTGAAATATTCAGGCCCTGCTGGAAAGCGTGCAGGGCTTCCTCTTTCCGGCCCATCCGGAGGAGGCTCCAACCGAGTCCCCGGCAGACGTCGACGTTGAGGGGAAAGGTCTCCCGGGCGTTTTCAAAATCTCCGATCGCTTTCTCGTACTCTTCCTTCCCGAAACGGGTCCAGCCGGTCGCGATCTTGACGGTGGCGCGCGCGGTCGCGGGGTCGGAGGCGTTGAGCGCCTCGTACCGCGCCTCCCGGAGTTCTTTTTCGGCCGATTCGTACGCTTCTTTTTTCAGGTGGCACCAGCCGAGGCCGAGTCGGCTTTCCCAGGCATGTTTCCGGGGAAGGGGACCGGAGAGCGCCTTCTTGAAAGAGGAGAGCGCCTTGTCGTACTGCCCGGTGTAAAATTCCTGCCAGGCGGTATCGAGGTCGCTTCTTCGCTTGGACTGGATCCCGGAGAGACCCGAAACGGCCAGCATCTCCCCGGGAGTCTCTTCGAGGACCTTTTCGAAAACAACTTTCGCCTCGTCCAGTTTTCCCTGTTGGAAAAGGCACCACCCGATCGCGGATTGTGCGTCGATTCGTTTGAAGATACGGGCGGCCCTCCGGGGATTGCCGTCATGGTAGTGCGCCCATCCCAGGGTGGACGTCGCGTTTCTCCAGGTGATCTCCTCTTCGGACGGGGGCGTGGAAGCGAGTGTGTCGAGGGTGGAGATGACGTCGTCATATTTCCTCGACTGGAGTTGTGCGTAGGCAAGGTTGGCACGAACCCGGAGGGTATCCTCCCACCGAATGGCCGAGTTCAGCCGGGCGATCGCGCTTCCGTATTCTCCGAGGGCGAGGTAGGCCTCCCCGAGCGGGAGGTAGAGTTCGCGGTACTCCCGTTCCTTCAAAAGGAGTTTTCGGAATTCGTCGTCCTCCACGTACCGCGGGTTGAGCGCGATGGCGTCCCGGAAGTGGGAGAGGGCATCGAGCATCCGTCCCCATTTATGGCAAACCCATGCCGCGCCCGCGTGTGAATCAGCGGTGGTGGGGGAGAGTTTGATCGCTTCTCCGAATCGGGCTGACGCTTCCCGGAGGTTGCCCTCCTTCAGTTCGCACCAGGCCAGGTTGTCGACGATCTCGAACCACCCGGGATGGACCTGGAGCGTCTTCTCGAATTGTTCGCGCGCGTCGTCGTATTTTCCGCGCCGGTAAAGCGCATACCCGAGTCCCTGCATCGCGGTCGGCTCGGTTTCCCTCTCCGTGAGAACTCTTTCAAAGTTGTCCTCCGCATCGGAGTAGTCGCCGCGCCAGTAGAGACACCACGCCTTTCCGAGACGCGCCCGCCAGGTCTCTTCCACGGGAAAATCGTGGTCCCTTTTCCGGATGATCCGGTCATACAGGAGCAGGGCCTGGTCGGAATATCCCTGCGAAGCGAGCGTCGACGCCAGCGTGAGCGTGGCCCATCGTTTTTGCGTGACGGCGGCGATTCCCTGGAGGGCCGAGGCCTCATTTCCGTTCTTCTCGAGAATCTGCCGGAAGGTCTTCTCCGCTTCGGAGAGTCTTCCAATCCGGAAGAGGCACCATCCGGATCCCGCCTTCGCCGACGTATCCTCCCCGTTTTTTCTCAGGGCTTCCCGGAATTTCTTTTTCGCCTGGTCGTACTCGCCCCTCTCGTAATGGTGCCAGCCATCGGCGGTCCGGTCGGAGGAGTCCTGCGCCCCGAGAATGGATCCCGAGCAGAGAAGGGCCAGGAGCGGGAGTGTCGGATACATCGGTTCTAGTTCTCCTTCGGAACCTGGTTCGAACGCAGGCAGAGTTGTTTTCCCAGGAGGGCGTTGGAATCGGTCGGGGCTATCGCGAGCGCAAGGTCGAACTGCTCCTCCGCTTCCACCCTTTTTCCTTCCTGGTAGAAGGTCCAGCCGAGCCCGCACCGGGTGTTCGCAACAAGCGGCACGTTCGTTTCGTCTCCCAGCTTTTCGAGGAACGAGAGGAATGCCTCCTCCGCCTGCCTGTAATTCATCTTGTTGTAGTAGGCCCACCCGACGGAAAGGTGCAGGCCGAGCCAGTGGCTGTTGAAGGAGAGAAGGGTTTGGAAGTCTTCGTTCTTGAAGTAGTCGGGGTAGAGGTGGAGCGCCCTGGCGAAGGTCGATTTCGCCAGTTCCGCCTGGTCGTTCTTGTAATAGGACCAGCCCAGGCCGATCGCGGGCTCGGCGAGGAAGGGGTTGAGCTTCCGTGCCGCGCCGAAGTAGCCAAGCGACGCCGAATAGTTGCCCAGCCAGTACTCCGACCATCCGAGTGTGAGTTGAACGTCGATCCAGGTCGGGATCTTTTTCCCGACCGGTTCGAGCGTCGTGATGGCCGGGCCGTAGTCGCCGAGCCGGAAGTGGCAATACCCGAGACCTCTTTGAGCGTCGGCCGATTCCGGAGCCCGGGCCAGGGCGGCCCCGAACTCGAGAGAAGCGGACTCGTAGTCCAAGCTGAAGTATAAGCACCACCCCATGCCGGTTCGGAGCGCTCCGACCGCGGTCGCCACGACGGGCTTCTCTTTTTCTCGAAGGGCGAGCGCTTTTCGGAAGGAGTCGAGCGCTTCTTCATAAGATCCTCTTGAGTAGGCGGACCAGGCGAGTTCTTCGATCTGGCCCGACCCGGACTTTTTCGTGGAACGGACGATCGCGGACGGTTTCTTTATGCGGGAAACGTCCCCCTGTCCGACGAGTTGTCGTCCTTCGGCCGTTTCCAGGTCGATCTCCCCCGATTCGACGGAAAGAACCACGGTGGCGCCGTCGATATTCAATGTCGCCCGGACCGGGTCGGGAGAGCGCAGGGCGAAATAGAGAACCAGGGAGAAGAGAACGGCCGCCGCCGCGGGCAGGACCCAACGATTCTGCGGTTTCCCCTGCACCACCACCCGGCGAGTCGATTTCCTTGGTTGCCGGGCGATCCGGGAGAGGACCCGGTCCGGGGCCTTCTTCGGAACGGGCAGGCGCGCCGTTTCGAGAAGGAGATCGGTCCTTTCCAGCTCCCTGTACTTGGCCTGGCATGGGGAGCACTCCCCAAGGTGTTTCCGGATAAATTCTTTCGTGAAGGGTGGCGTCTCCTCTTCCTTCAAGTGGGAGAGGAATTTCCCCCGAAGTTCTTTGCACAATCTCATCTCAGGTTCTCCCGTTTCCAACGTTCATCCCGGAAGAGAACGTGCCCCGACCGCAAAACCCTCAAGGAAAAAAGGGAAAATATGGAGTCAGGAACCCTTTCCACCCGGTTTTACTTTTTTCAGGGTCCTTTTTTGACCGGTTCGGGGGAATGCAGGAGGGGGCGAAGGTCATGGTAGGCCTTGCTCAGGCGGCTTTCGACCGTTCCTTCGGGAATTTCGAGGATGACCGCGATTTCCCGGTTTTTCAGCCCCTGGAACTTGCTCAGGATGAGGGTTTCCCGAACCGGGGAGGGGAGGGCGTCGATCGCGCGGCGGACACGCGAACGTGTTTCCCGAAGGACGGCGGTTTCGGCAGGGCCCCGGCTCTCCTCCGGGCGGGCGTCAAGAAGATCCTGCTGGACGGGGCGTTCGGCGTTTTTTCGCAATCGCCCGTGGTCGATCCAGACGTTCCGGGCCAGTCGGTAAAGAAAATGGCGGAAGGGTGCGCGGGGTTCGAAACGATGCAGTCCCCGCCACAGTTTCAGGAAGGTTTCCTGCAGGAGGTCTTCACTCAGCGCCCGGTTGAACGTGAGGTAATGGAAAAAATCGAGGATCCGTGGGGCGTGCCGATGGTAGAGTTCAGGAAAGGCTTCGGGGCTTCCTTTCTGGAACCGCAGGATCAATTCGTGGTCGCTTGTTTCGGCCAAGGGGATCTCCGTGGTTGCACAGGTATATCCATCAGAACGGAACCTGGCTTGCATTATTGTAGTATACGATCGAAACTTTTGGGGCTTTCCAGGAGGAATTTTCCGATGAGCGTCGCCGTCACCCGGTCCATCCATATCCGGGCTCCCCGGAGGGGCCTGCACATGATCACGGGAGAGGTCTCCTCCGTCGTCCGTGAATGCGGGAAGGAAGAGGGGCTCTGCACGGTTTTCATCCGGCATACCTCCGCCAGCCTGTTGATCAACGAGAACGCCGATCCCGACGTGCGGTCAGACCTCGAGGATTTCCTGGATCGTCTCGTCCCGAAAGGGGGTTCTGCCTATCGTCACACGGCAGAAGGGCCCGATGACATGCCGGCGCACATTCGGATGGCTCTCACCCAGGTATCGCTCTCCATCCCGGTCACCGGGGGACGCCTTGGCCTGGGGACATGGCAGGGGATCTACCTGTGGGAACACCGCGACCGGCCATCTTCCCGCGAAATCCTCGTGACGGTGAATTGAATCAGTCAAGCTTCGCCCCCCACTTTATCCACCGCCCGATCTTGTGCCGTTCCTCGTCGGTGATTCCGGTCTTGTTTCCCAGCGGCATGTTCTTGAGAATCACGGAACGCTGGAGAATGGTGTCGGCCCATTTCTGGATCTGCTTCGGCGTGTCGAACATCACCCCGTTGGGCGCGATCGTGTAAACGTCGTCCGTAGGCACGGCCGAGTGGCAGGAAGCGCACCGCTTCTGGATGATCGGCTGAATTTCGCGGAAAGCGATCGGCGGGCCCTCGATTTCGTTTCCCAGGTTCGCCGTGACGTTCGAGACGAGCGCCAGCGCGACCATCGCCCCCGCGGCGACGGGCAGGATCCACTTCTTCCGGTTCCCCTGGTTCTTCAGGTTGAAATGGTGCCGGACGCCCATCCCCACGAGGCTGATCGCCGCGAGCACGGCCCAGTTCCAGGGATGGCCGAAGGTGACCGGGTAGTGGTTCGAAACCATGATGAAGAGGACCGGGAGGGTGAGGTAGTTGTTGTGGAGGGATCTCTGCAACGCGGCCCGGCCCGGTTCGGGATCCGGGTTCTTTCCCTCCTTCATGTCGTCGACCATGTCCTTCTGGTTGGGAATGATCACGCGGAAGACGTTCGCCGCCATGATCGTTCCCAGGATCGCCCCGACATGGATGTACGCGCCGCGGGGCGTGAAGAACTGGCCGAGGAGCCAGGCCGCGCCGGTCATGAGAACGAACCCGACGACCGAGAGCGTGACGGGACTCTTGGAAAGCGACCTGCAGAGGCTGTCGTATACGTACCAGCCGATCCCCAGCGAGGCCACGCCGATGAGGATGGCGCCCCATGCCGGGATGTCGGCCACGTACGGATCGACCAGGTACATGGCCGCACCGTGGTAATAGACGATCCCCAGGAGCGCGAACCCGGAAATCCAGGTGAAATAGGCTTCCCACTTGAACCAGTGGAGGGTTTCCGGAAGGTTGTCGGGGGCGACCTTGTACTTCGTGATGTGGTAGAAACCGCCTCCATGGATTGCCCAGAGGTCCCCGGCGACGTCCTTCGACCTGTTTCCCTTCCGGTCGAGGCTGCCCTCGAGCCAGTTGAAGTAGAAGGACGTTCCGATCCACGCCACGCCGGTAATGACGTGGATCCAGCGCACAACCAGGTTCAACCATTCCATGGGTGGATCCAACCCCCTTTTTGCCCGGGAAGGGGGGACATTCTACGGATTTTGCCGGGGGGAACCAGAAGAATTAACGGGCCCGGGAGGCTCCCCGGCCGTCGGTGTACGGATCGAGCCGGAACGACAGGTCCAACCCTTCGTTCCGGGCCGCCATATCGCGAATCTGCCGGGGGGAAAGCCTGATCGCTTCGCCCTCGTCGCCGAGGAAAACCTTCGCGGCGAGTTCGCCGTCGCCCGAGTCGGATTCCCCGGGAAGGTAGTGGCCCATGCCGTCACCGTTGTCGTCCAAGAGGGCGTGTTCACGCAGTGGGGCGCCCCGTCTCATGTACCACCCGGACTGTTCCAGGACCATGCTCCGGTACGCTTCCGCGAAGGAGAGTCGCCCGTCCCCGTTCGCGTCGAACTTCCTGTTCTCGAATCCGCGGATCGCCGCCTCCGCGACGGCGGCGGAGTTGTTCTCGGTGAAGCGCGTGCTGGAAAGAATGACCCGTCCCTTTTTACTCGCCTTCCAGATGAATCCCTCCATCTGGCAGGGCGAAAGAACGATCCGGATATCATCCGTATTCAGCCGATCGATCAGCCGGGCGAATTCCGTGCTCGAGAGGTCCTTCCCTATACTGTTGAACCATGAATCGCCCTTCCGGTAGATCCCGTGGCCGATCAGGAAGAAGGAGACGGAGTCCCCGGGTCGAACCTGCTTCGCGAGGTGTCCGATGACCTTCCGGAAGTTCTCCAGGTTCATCTGGCCGTCCACCACGACCGGTTCCCGGGGAAGGGGGCGGTCCGGATCGTCGTAGAGAAACCAGATGCTCTCGTGCGGGTAGCCGTATTTCCCGTTCAGGAGCGTGTAGATCCAGGCGGAACTGTCGCCGAACCACTTCGCATGCCGGCGGGTCCTGGTGAACCCGCTGCAGACCACCGCGTAATGGTTGACCCCTTCCGGGCCGGGGGACGCCTTCTCCATCGTGCCCAGTACGGCGGGAGAAGGAGAGGGCGGAGCGGTTCCTGGTTCTGTCGTCGTCCCGGTAAACCCCTTCAGGACCAGGAGCGAAAGGGTGACGATCCCGACGATCGCGCCCAGGAAAAACCGGGAATTTACCGGCACCGGTTTCGCGGCGGCCGGGCTCATGATTGATGTGTGCGTCATTTCTTTTCCTCATTCTCCGTATGGGGTCCGTTTCCGTTCCTGTGCCTTCGGGGAGGGGGCGATTTAAACGGGAAGGATATTTTTTCCGGAAACCGACCGTCGTTCCTGTATTATAACGGGCACGATGGCGGGAGATAATAAAGGGTTCGGCACCACCATGGGGGGCAACTCAGGGCAGTTTCGGACCACCTGCTGGTCCATGGTCATCCACGCGGCCGATCCGAACTCTCCCAAGCACGCCGGGCACCTGGAAGAGTTGATCGAACGATACTGGAAACCGGTCTACGTCACGATCCGCATGGGTTGGCGCAAGAACAACGAGGACGCCAAGGACCTGGCGCAGTCCTTCTTCGTCCACATCATCGAGCGGAAGGATCTCGCCCGCATCAGTTCCGAGCGGGGAAGTTTCCGTTCCTACCTCCGCACCGCGCTGGAAAACTTTCTTCGGATGGACCACCGCGCCCGGAAGGCGGAGAAACGGGGCGGGAAGCTCCAGGTCTTCAGCTTCGACGTGGAGGAGGTCGACCTGGGCCGGTTCGCCCCTTCCGACGACGAGAGTCCCGAAAAGGTTTTCGACCGCGCCTGGGCGAAGTGCGTCCTTTCGGACGGATTGAAACAGCTGGGAGAAGAACTCCGGACGATGGGCAAGGAAAAGACGTACGACATCTTCCATGCCTACTACGTCGCTCCCGGCGATCAACAAACGCGGAGCGCGTCGAGCGACGGAATGGAGAGTTCCCGTCCCACCTGCGCACAACTCGCCTCGGAGTACTCCATGACGGAAGCGAACCTGAAGAATCATCTGACCCTCGCGCGGAACCGCCTGCGCCACGTGCTCCAGTCGGCGGTCGAGGATTACGTTGGCGGTCCCGATGAGGTGGAGAACGAGATCCGGTTTCTCCTTCAATCGTGAGCGACGATTCGAACCTTTCCTCCCTCTGGGACGATCTTCTGAAAGACCACGATGCAGAAACCCCTCTCGGGGAGGTGGTGAATTTTCGTGGGTACGTGACGGCCGAACAACTGGATGAGTCTCTCCAGGAGCAGGAACTCCTCCAAGAGAAGGGGACTCCCCGTCCCATTGGCG
>PVBE012786611.1_pt1 | contig 18761 bp, 13 predicted proteins | sample 1631181 | NCBI WGS metagenome assembly PVBE01 (sample SAMN08397723, study PRJNA350692) | Marine metagenome, whole genome shotgun sequencing project. | isolation source: water | place: Pacific Ocean | collected 2012-04
CGCGAACGGAGTACGGGGCATCTGCGTTTTGGGTGGAAAGGGCCCTGTGGAAGCCGCCTGGACGCCACCTGGACTTGCCCCCTGACACCCACCCCACCCCCATAAGATGCTGCACCCGTCTACACTGCCGCGCACCCGCTCCCTCATCCTGCTGACACTCTTCCTCGCCTCCTGCCAGGCCACGGGGATAGATGTCCACCTCTTCGATAGCCGGGCGGAGGTGGAGGGCGGCTACGGCATCCGCCAGGATGCACCACCAAAGTTGAGCACCTTGGCGGACCTGGGTCTTGAAAACGTGGGCGGCGAATACGGAGTGCGTGTCGATATCCCGCAGGCAAGAGCTCACACAACACTCACGGCCATCTCCCGCGAGTTCGCGGGCACCGGTATCTTGACCGGGGACTACACCTATGATGACGTAACCATCCCCACGGGAAGTGCGGTGGCCACAGACTTCAGGTTCACCCAAGTCGACTGGCAACACACCTGGAACTTGCTGCCAAGCGATAACTGGCACCTCGGGCTGGGGCTAGGTCTGAGCCTGGTAGATGTAGACGCGCATATCGAAGACATCGAGCCAGGAGGGACAGGCGAGCGGGATGGTGATAATTACTTTATACCGATTCCCACCCTCGCTGGACGACTGGCATATCGCAGAGGCCCCCTGTCTATCTCAGCCAGCTTGAAGTGGCTTGATTTCTCATTGCCCCTTGACGCAATGGGCACTGTGGGAGGGGAGGTGGCTGATGCAGATTTCCTGGTGAGTTACACCGTCTGGCAAAATGCAGGTGGCGGCCTGGGCCTGCATGCAGGGTACAGGGACTACTACGGCATCCTCGACATCAGTGAAAACGCTGAAATTGGCCACGGTGGCATCGAGTACCGCGCGGCCTACCCCTACTTCGGGCTGAGTCTGTTCTTCTGAGGCCAGCCGCGGCGAGAGGCACCGGGGAGAATACCTGCTGGACGGGCGGCGAGCGGCAGCCGGCCGGGTCAACGGGCAGCGGAGCCTCGCCCAGAAGTGTGTTTTGACATTGGCGGGGGACAATGAGACGCTCCTGTCGCTCCAAGGACCACCCACCGCCCCGCCTCCCCCCTAGCACCATGCGCGAAGAAACGATTCTCTGTCAGGCCGAGTTCGATGCACGCCTCAAGCTCTACTCGCTGATCGGCGGAGCACTCGTAATGTTCTTCTCCATTCTCGCGGCGCCAATCGTGCCCATCTGGCTCCTGGGTCTGGGCCAGCACATCTCCCGCCGCCAGTACGAGGCCCTCGACTGCGCCCTGACGACGCGCTCGTTGAATTTCTCCAAGGGCTTCCTCTTCAAGACCCAGAAGAACGTGCCCCTGGACAAGATCACCGATCTGGCCCTGCACGAGGGGCCCCTGCTGCGGGCCCTGGGGCTGACCAGGCTCAAGGTGGAGACCGCCGGCGGCAGCCAGGCGGAGGGCGCGCTGCTGTCCTTGGTCGGCATCCGCGATTCCCTGGCATTCCGCGACAGGGTGCTGGACCAGCGGGATCTGGTGGTTGCCTCGGGCGGCGCCGTGCAGGCCCCGCCGGCGGCGGCCGCAGACGGCTCCGAGCCTGTCCTGGAGGAGATCCGGGACACCCTCGGCCGCATGGAGGAGCTGCTGCGGAAACGGCCCGTTTCTGGTAGCTGAGTCACCCCCCATAAGAAAGGGCTTCCAACTTCTTCACCACGGACAGGGACACGATCAAGCCGTCGGGCAAGATCTCTTGCGCCTGCATCGCCAACGGCAAGTGCCGCATCACCGTGGCGGGCGTGCCCGGGGCCGTCTGGCAGAGGACCACGGGCATCCTGTCCCTGGCTGCGGCGGCCAAGGTCACCTACCGCGGTGATGACGAGGTGGACATCGACTTCGAAGCCGGCGCCGCCAACGGTGGCGGCGGAGCGGTCGGAGCCGGGGTAGGCCCGTACTCGGCCGGCATCTCGTTCCCCGTGAGCGGGATGACCAGCACCGTGTCCCTGGGTAGCGCCAAGTGGAGGTGTGTCCCCAAGAAGTGACGCTCCTGGGCCCCCTGGCCCAGGTTCCAAATAAAATTGCACTTTGCCCGTGAGACGACGGGAGAAACCGCGCCTCAGAGGATGAACAGCCATTCCCCAGCCTCAACTCCACACTCCCATGAGACTCCCCCCCATGCGCGCCTACCTGGTCCCCCTAGCCCTCTTCCTCGGTTCGACCCTCCTCCCCGCCCTCGCCTCCGAAGTGCACGTGGTGGCGACGGACGGCAGCGGTGACTTCACGTCCCTCGCGACGGCGGCCGACGCCGCCGCGGACGGAGACGTGCTGCTCGTCCGCCCCGGCGACTACGGCAGCGACACGGTCATCATCAACGCCAAGGGCCTGACCATCGTCAGGGACGGGGCGGGCCTGGTCAAAGGCAGGGGCCTGATTCAGGCCCGCAACCTGCCCCTCGGGAAGGAGATCCACCTGTCCGGCCTCAGCTATGAAATGACATCCCTGGCGTTCTGTGATGGCCGCGTCCTGATCGAGGACTTCGAGCCCCGGTACGCCTTCAGCGAGTGCATGGTCCTGGCCCTCTCCTGCAACTCCGTGACGATCGCGAACAGCAACCTGCAGGGGCAGCACGGCTGGGACATCACCGGTGGGCAGGAGAACGACGGCGCGGATGGCGCGGCCGCCCTGGAGGTCCAGGACTCCACGGTCACGGTCTACTCCACGGAAATGACCGGTGGCAGCGGCGATGACGGGGCGTGGTTGCCCTGCGGCAACGGCGGTGACGGCGGCGCGGGCCTCCTGGTCCACGACAGCGCCTCGCGCGTGCGCCACATCGACTGCACCTTCACCGGCGGCTATCGGGGCTACGGCGGCTGCAGCGACGGGTGGCCCGGCGACGACATCGACGCGCCGGCCGGAACAACGATCCAGCTCACGATGCCCGTCAACGAGATCAGCGGAGACGCGGTCGTGCGCGAGGGCAACACCTACACGATCTCGATCGAGGGGACGCCGGGTTATGTGCCCCTGCTCCTGACGGCCACGACCCTCTTCCAACGCAACCTGCCGCCCTCCATCGGCGTCCTGCACCTGCCCTGGCCCTTCTCCCTCGACTACCTGCAGCCGATCCCCGGCAGCGGCGTCCTGCACCACGACATCGCCATCCCCATGCTGCCGAACGGCGAGGACAGCCGCTGGCGCGTCATGCAGGTCGTCATCAACGACCCGGCCGGCCGCTACCTGACGCGCCCGATCAGCCTGACCGTCCTGGACGACGGGCTGTAGAACCGGCACACGCTCGACTCCACCTGACGGCGCCGCGGATCGGGGATCCGTGGCGCCTTCTCCTTTTGAGGCCAGCCTCCCCGACCCGTGCGGGTCAGGGCCCGGACAGGTTCTCGATCACGGCGCAGAGCTCCAGGTAGGCCTGACGCGTATCCAGGCCAACGGGCTGCTGGAGCAGGTTGTCTTGCTCCCAGGGGTCCTGCTCCAGGTCGAACAGGAGCTCGCGTCTACCCGAACTTGATCCCCTGGGCCAGGGGCAGCTCCGTGGACCAGTTGATGGTGTTCGTCTGGCGTCGCATGTAACCCTTCCAGGCGTCTGATCCGGACTCGCGTCCGCCACCGGTTTCCTTCTCGCCGCCGAAGGCGCCGCCGATCTCAGCGCCGGAGGTACCGATGTTGATGTTGGCGATGCCGCAGTCCGATCCCCAGGCCGAGAGGAAGCGTTCCGCCTGGCGCACATCCGGCGTGAACATGGTGGAGGACAGGCCCTGGGGAACGGCGTTGTGAAGTTCGACGGCCTCGTCGAGGTTCTTGAAGGTGATCAGGTAGAGCAGCGGCGCAAAGGTCTCCTCCTGGACGGTCACGTAGTGGTTTTCCGCGCGCGCCACTGCGGGCACTACGAAATTGCCACCGGCGAGGAGCCCTTCCATCTCGGCCCGGCCCCCGCCCCAGAGTAGTTCCCCGCCGTCCGCCTGGACGCTGGCCAGAGAGGCCTCCATGGCCTCGATGGCGGAGCTGTCAACCAGGGGACCGCAGAGGGTGTTCTCGTCCATGGGATCGCCGATCTTGATGTCGCCGTAGGCCCGGCGCAGGCGATCCTCGACTTCCTGGGCGAGGGACTCGTGGACCAGCACGCGGCGCGTCGAAGTGCAGCGCTGACCGGCGGTGCCCACGGCGCCGAACAGGATGGCCGGCAGGGCCATCTCCAAGTCCGCGCCCTCCATCAGGATTACCGCGTTGTTGCCGCCGAGTTCGAGGATGGTCTTGCCAAAGCGCTCGGCCACCGTGGCGCCCACGCGGCGTCCGACGGGGGTCGAGCCGGTGAACGAGATCAGCGGCAGGCGCCCATCTTCCAGCATGGCCTGACCCACCTCGCGGCCGGAGCCCACAATCATCGAGGCCAAAGCGCCGAAGCCTTCTTCCTCCAGCACCGGGCGTACCACATTTGTCATGCCGATGGCGCACAGGGGCACCGAGGACGCGGGCTTCCAGAGGCAGGAGTCGCCGCAGATCCAGGCCAGCATGGAGTTCCAGGCCCAGACGGCCATGGGGAAGTTGAAGGCGCTGATGATGCCCACCGTGCCGAGCGGGTGCCACTGTTCGCGCATGGCGTGACCCGGGCGTTCGCTGTGCATGGAGAGCCCGTAGAGCATGCGCGACTGGCCCACGGCGAAGTCCGCGATGTCGATGGCTTCCTGCACCTCGCCCCAGCCCTCCTGGACGATCTTGCCCATCTCGAGCGTGATCAAGCGCCCGAGGGCGTCCTTCTGCTCGCGCATGGCATTGCCCACGCGCCGCACGATCTCGCCGCGCTTGGGAGCCGGCACCTGGCGCCAGCGCAAAAAGGCCTCGTCGGCGGCGGACACACAGGCCTCGTACTCGGCGGCGCTGGCCTGGCGCACGCTGGCGATGACCTCGCCGGTGGCCGGATTGACGCTCTCGAGCACCTCGCCCGTGGTCTCGAGCCAGGCGCCATTGTAGGCGCCGGAGTTCATGTCGCTGATACCGAGTTCGCTGAGAAAGTCCATGGGGGCGTGGTGGTCTGTGGAGTTGGAGTGGATACTAGGACGGAGATTGAGTCGCTGGGCTCGCTTAAGGCGGGAGAGGATAAGGCTTCACTCCTTCTCCAGCCATGGGGCAGACGGCGATCCAGCTGAACGCTATAATTCTTCGCCATTTTGCGGTTGGCCACAGGGCCGCCGCCTCCCCGTTCCCGCCGCCTCCCGCGCCCCCAGCCCCAGCCTCTGCCTCCCACCCCCCATGGCCGACCGCATCGTCTACCAGGTCCAGGACCTGCACAAGTTCTATGGTCTGCGTGAGATCCTGAAGGGCATCACGCTCTCCTTCCTCGAGGGGGCCAAGATCGGCCTGATCGGTCTGAACGGATCGGGCAAGAGCACGCTGCTGCGCATCATCGCCGGCGTGGACAAGGAATTCGAGGGCACGGCAAAGGCCGTGGGCGACACCTCGATCGGCTACCTGGAACAGGAGCCGCCGCTCAGCGAGGACAAGACCGTGGCGGGCAACATCGCCGAGGCCGTGGCCCATCTGCACGCCATCGAGGCGCGCTACAACGAGGTCTGCGAGCTGATGGGCACGGCGGAAGGCGACCAGGCGGAGACCCTGAACGCGGAGTTCGAGCACCTGCAACACGAGATGGACACCAAGGGCATCTGGGACCTGGACAGCCGCCTGGATCAGGCCAAGCACGCCCTGCAGGTAGCGCCGGATGAGCGCGATGTGAAGACGCTCTCCGGAGGCGAGCGGCGGCGCGTGGCCCTCTGCAAGCTGCTGCTCGAACATCCGGACATGCTGCTGCTCGACGAGCCCACCAACCACCTGGACGCGGAATCGATCACCTGGCTCGAGAACTACCTGGCGGAGTACGAGGGGCTCGTGATCCTGGTCACCCACGACCGCTACTTCCTCGACAATGTGGTGGGTTGGATGCTCGAGATCGAGCGCGGCCTGGCCAAGCCCTACGAGGGCAACTACACGGCCTACCTGGAGGTGCGCCAGAAGATGCTGGCGGTCAAGAAGAGCCAGGACGCCAAGCAGGAGAAGGTGCTGGAGCGGGAGCTGGAGTGGATCCGACGCACGCCGGCGGCGCGTACCAAGCAGAGCAAGGCACGCCTCCGGCGCTACCAGGAAATGGCGACGGAGAAGGCCGAAGACCAGGCCGATTCCATCGAGCTGCGCATCCCGCCGGGGCCGCGCCTGGGGGACAAGGTGGTCGATGTGCACGACCTCAAGAAGGGCTACGACGGGCGCACGCTGTTCGAGGGTCTCTCGTTCAATGTGCCCCCGCAGGCCAAGCTGGGCGTGATCGGCGCCAACGGCCTCGGCAAGTCCACGCTGATGAAGATCATCATGGGCGTGGAAAAGGCAGACGCCGGTGAAGTCTCCATCGGCGCCACGGTGGAGATCAGCTTCGTGGACCAGTCCCGCACGATCCTGAACGACGACGAGTCCGTCTTCCAGAACATCACCGAGGGCAACGAACAGCTGCCCTTCGGCAACCGCACGATCGACAGCCGGGCCTATGTGGCGCGCTTCAACTTCAAGGGCGAGGATCAGCAACGGCCCCTGGGCCAGTGCTCGGGTGGGATGCGCAACCGCGTCATCCTGGCCAAGATGCTGCGCGAGCCCGCCAACCTGGTGATCCTCGACGAACCCACCAACGATCTGGACCTCGACACCCTGCGCGTCCTGGAAGAAGCTATCCAGCACTACCCGGGCTCCATGATCGTCGTGACCCACGACCGCTACTTCCTGAACCGCGTGGCCACGCACATCCTGGCCTTCGAAGGCGACGGGCGCGTCTTCTTCCACCACGGGGACTACGAGTCGTACAGGGACTACCGAGCCAGCCAGGGCCGCGAGCTCAAAGCCGCCTCCGGCCCCCACCGAAAGTTCTCGCGCTGACGCCTGGGGCCGGACACTCCCGAACCCGGCCTCTGTCCGAGCACTCCGAGCTGACTGGCCCGCTTGCGCCACCTGGGACGGCAAGTCGGGAACAGTCGCGGACCGCCGCGCGTCAAGACCTTATGCTCCCCTCGGGCAAGACCCAGCCCCCCCCCTGGACCCCCATGGAAACCGGGGGAGGCCAACGGGCCGCGCCAGCCGGGGAGAGTACTTTTCCATCTGGCCTTTTCGTGGCAAGATGGGTACCTCCGGCGAAGGAAGTTGCAGAGGGGCGGCCCCCTCCTCTGTCAACTCCCCGTGCTTCCGCCCCGCGGGCGCACAAGCACCCAAACCTGTTTGGAATCAACAACAAGGAACCACAAAGCATGAACCTCTCACCGCGCTCCATCTGCCTGCCCCTGGCGATTTTCGCCCTCGCCCCCTTCGCCCTGGCCGGCGATGCCACGGTCACCGTCAGCGATCCCACCCCCGGGGCCACGGCGGTCTCCGTCACCCTGGATGACTACACCTCCAGCGTTGTCAGCATCGCCGGCGTTCCCCACCAGCGCTTCACCATCGCCAGCGAAGGACGCCTGTTCAGCAAAGGCGCCCCCGACCTGCCCCGGGTGGCTCGCAGCCTGATCATCCCCGATGACGCCGCCGTGGCCGCAGCGGTCATCGCCACGCGCTTTGTGGACATCCCCAATGTGGACATCGCCCCGGACCGCGGCCCCATCAGCCGCCAGGTGGATCCGGCCTCCGTGCCCTATCGGCGGGGCCCGGCCTATGGCGCCGACGCTTTCTTCCCGGCCGAGATCGTCAGCCTGCGCGAGCCTCACATCCTGCGCGACCTGCGCGGCATCACCGCGGAAATCAACCTCTTCCAGTACAACCCGGTGACGCGCACGCTCAGGATCCACAACCAGGTGGACTTCGAGGTCGTGACCGTCGGCAAGAGCGCCATCAATGTCTACGACCGGGCCCTGGCTCCGGATCGCCGCGACCGCTCTTTCCAGGCCATCCAGCGCAGCCACTTCATCAACTTCGACGACGGCACGCGCGCCCCGACCCTCAACCAGTCCGGCGACCTCCTGATCATCAGCCGCGGTCCCTGGATGGACGAGATGCAGCCCCTGGTGGACTGGAAGAACTCCCAGGGCGTGAACACCAACATCGTCAACATCAGTTCAGTGGGCAACAGCTCCAGTGCCATCGACGGCTACATCTCCAGCGAGTACTCCAGCCGCAACCTGGCCTATGTACTGCTGGTGGGCGACTCCAACCACGTGACCAGCCTGACGCACATGGGCGGCAAGGCCGACCCCATGTTCGGCACCATCGACAGCGACTGGTACCCGGATGTGATCGTGGGCCGTTTCTCCGCCGCTTCCGCCGCTGATGTAACCACCCAGGTCAACCGCAGCATCGCCTACGAGCAACAGAACCACGCCCTGGACGGCCAGGACGCCAACCGCCGCGGTATTGGCATCGCCTCCATCGAGGGCCCCGGCCACAACGGGGAATACGACGACGAGCACATGGACCTGATCCGCGACGACCTGCTGGCCTACGGCTTCACCAATGTCAGCCGGCGCTACGATCCCAACTCCACGCGCGCCCAGATAACGAGCGACATCAATGGCGGCCGCCGCATGATCAACTACTGCGGCCACGGCAGCGACACGTCCTGGAGCACCACCGGCTTCAGCAACAGCGATGTCAACAACCTGAGCAACACCGAGTACTGGCCCATCATCAACAGCGTGGCCTGTGTCAACGGCAACTTCAGCAACGGCACCTGCTTCGCCGAGGCGTGGCTGCGCGCCACCAGCGGCGGACAGCCCTCCGGCGCCGTGGCGGCCCACATGGCCACCATCAACCAGTATTGGAGCGAGCCCATGTACGGCGAAGACGCCTCCGTGGACCTGTTCGTGGCCGAGGAGTACATGACCGTGGGTGCCATGTGGTACGCCGGCTCCTGCCAGATGATGGACGACTGCGGCGTGAGCGGCCAGGACATGTTCCGCACCTGGCACATCTTCGGCGACCCGTCCCTGGTCATCCTGGACGGCGGCGGCTCGGACTGTGTCGATCCGGTCAACTACTGCACCACGGCCCCCAACTCCACCGGCAGTCGGGCGGGCATGGGCAACTTCGGCGGCGTCAGCGTCTCCACCAACGACTTCAGACTCTACGCCTACAACTGTCCCCCGAGCCAGCTCGGCATCTTCTTCTACGGCCCGGATCCGACGGCGGTGCCCCTAGGCAACGGCCAGCTGTGCGTGGGTGGCAACATCGACCGCTTCGCGCCCAACCAGATCTCCATCTGGGGCGATGTGGACCGTCAACTGGACTTCACCCGGCCCCCCTCCTCCGCCGGCCAGATCCTGGACGGCTCCACCTGGCGCTTCCAGTTCTGGTTCCGCGACAGCGCCGCCGGCGGAGCCAACACAAACCTGACCGACGGCCTGGAAGCCACCTTCTGCCAGTAGGCCGCCAGGGCAAGCTAGCAAAAGGACATTGAGCGCGTCCCGCGGGCCATCCGGCCAGCGAGGCGCGCTCTGTCTCTTTTTTCGCCGCACTGCTCGCCGGCCTGGGGCCCCGGCCAGGGGCAGAATCCTGACCGCGCCCCGGGCTGCGCCCTTCCCTGTGTGGGATCGATGAAGAGCCGGGGCGCGCCGGGCGGCTCTGGCTTCCACGCCGGAAAAGTGGCGTGTCATGGGCCCGCTCACAGCCGAGACCCGCCAATGGGCCCTGGCCAACTCAGGCGCCAGGCACACCTCCCCGGGAAAGGCCGTGGCATGCTTCCCCCCAACCTGGATACTGGGCGGACGATGCCGCACCGCAACTCACCCGGGGCCAGCGCTGGCTGCCTTCTTCTGTGCCTGGCCGCGCTTTCGGCCTGCGCGCCGCCCGCCCCCGCGCCCGGCCCCGGCGCCGATGGACGCCCCAACATCCTGCTGCTCTACGCTGATGACCTGCGCTTTGAAGCCCTGGGCGGGCCCGGCAGCGCCCCCGTGGAAACGCCCCACCTGGATCGCCTGTGCGCCCGGGGCCTGAACTTCACGCGCGCCTATGCCTCGACCTCGCGCTGCTGCCCCTCGCGCGCCTCGCTCCTGACGGGGCTCGGCGCCCCGCGCCACGGCATTTGGAACAACCACCCGCAGGGCTCCTTCCCGGGCGAGCTGCACACCATCGCCGACCACCTGCAGGGGGCCGGCTACAACACGGCCTGGATCGGCAAATGGCACCTGCCCAACCCCGGCGCCGCCCCCATACGCGGCTTCGATCACTGGGCCTCCTACGAAGGCCCGGGCCAGCACTTCGAACAGGCCTTCCAGGTGGATGGGAAGGAGCTGCGCACCGCTGGCTTCCAGGCTGACACCCTCGTGCGCCTGGCCCTCGCTTTCCTGGACCGTGAACGAGCGGGCGCGCCCTTCTTCCTCTCGGTGGCCTTCAAGGCTCCCCATGTGCCCCTGACGCCTTCGCCAAGGAGGGCCGGCAGCCTGGCCGCCCAGCCCGTCACCCTACCCGCCAGCGCCGGCGATGGCCCCGAAACCTTGACCAGCTTCCACGCGCGCCTGCGCACCCTCGGCCGCCATACCCTGGACGACAGACAGAGCTATCCGCACAGCATTCGAGCCTACTGGGAGCTCGTCGCCGATGTGGACGACGCCGTCGGCGCACTCCTCGCCGCCCTCACCGAGCGCGGCCTGGCCGATAACACAATCGTCATCTTCACCTCCGACAACGGCCAACTCCTCGGGGAACACGGCCTCTTCCAGAAGGGCATCTCCTACGAGCCGGCCATCCGACTGCCGCTCGTCATCTCCTACCCGGCCCTGATCCCCGCCGGCCAACGCTCCAGCAACCTGGTGCGCGAAGTGGACCTCCTGCCGACGCTGCTCGAACTCTGCGACCTGCCGCCGGCCCTGGCAACAGATGGCCTGGGCGCCCTCGACGGCCGAAGCCTGCTTCCCCTTTGGACCGCGAGCCGCGGCGTGCGCGACGCCTTCCTGTATTTGGCCCCGCACTTCGCCGCAGGGCAGGTGGTCGAACGCGCCCTCTTGGACGACCGTTGGAAGTACGTGCGCGTGCAGGCCGGAGGGCAGCGCGAGGAACACCTTTGGGATCTCGTGGATGATCCCGACGAGCGCGTCGACCGCTCCACGGACCCGACCTGCGAGGGCATCCTGGCGCGCCTGTCCGCGCGCATGGATCGGGAGCTGGCGGGGCTCGGCCTCTGAGAGCCGGCCGTTCGACCGCCAGCGCTCAGCCGCGCCGGGCCGCCAGGAAGCGCGTCACCCATTCCGGAACGACCTCCGCCGCCCGCCCGGGGAGAAAGACATCGTCCGGATGCAGGTTCTCTGGCTCATCCAAGCTGTTGACGAAGGTCTGCGCGCCCCGGGCGCGCGCTTCCGCCAAGAGCCCCGCCGCCGGATAGACCGCGCCGGAGGTGCCCACGGACAGGAAGTGCGTGGCGCGCTCCATGACTTCGGCGATCTCATCCAGGTGATAGGGCAACTCGTGAAACCAGACGATGTCCGGGCGCAGGGGCGAGTGGCCACAGCGCGGACAGGGCAGGAAGACCTCCGGCTCCAGGTGCTCCATGTCCCGGTGGCGGGCATCAGCTGCCGGCAGGCTCCCAGCGTCCCGGCAGGACTCACACAACAGGTGCGTCAGGCGTCCGTGCATGGGCAAGACCGTGGATCCCGCGCGCTGGTGCAGGTCGTCAACGTTCTGGGTGATCAGCGTGAAGCCGTGGCCGGCGGCGACCAGGGCCGTCTCCAACTGGTGAAGCGCCCGGTGACAGGGGTTTGGCTCCGCGTCCAGCAGGGCCGCCCGGCGCGCCTGGTAGAAGCGCCAGACCAGCTGCGGGTCCCGGGCCCAGGCCATGGGCGTGGCCACATCCTCCATACGCTGCCCCTCCCACAGACCGCCGCCACCGCGGAAGGTGGCCAGGCCGGAATCCGCCGAGGCGCCGGCGCCTGTCAACACCACCAGGCGCACTGCGCCACCTTGAGCCAGAGTGTCGCGGGAGCGGCCGCCTGCGGCGTCATTTGAGAGGTCGCCACTCATTCCGCCACCATGACCTCCCAGATCCGCATGAAGCCCCAGCGCTCCCCCATGGAAATGCGCGTATCGTCTCCGGCCTCGGCGCGCCCGGCCAGGGGCGCCAGGCCGCGCTCGGCCATGATCTCCCGGGCGCGCCTCACCAGGGCCCCGGCCAGGCCCCGGTGCCGCAGGGAGCGCTCCACCCAGAGCACCAGGATCATGGGTCGTCGATCCCCGGCCAGGGGATCCGTGAAGGGACCGCTGAGAAGCAGGCCCAGGGGGCTCGGGCTGGTGGCGGGCGGGGAAGCGCCGGCCGCCCGGGTTGAGTTGGCGGCCTGGGCAGAATCCGCGTCCGGTGGGCTGCGGGCAGCTTCCGCCACCAAGAGGGTCTTCTCCGGCGCGTCCCAGCTGCGTTCCAGGAAGGCCTCCAGGGCACCGGCTGGGAGTGCTTCCTCACGCACGAGGGCCAGGGCCTCCGCCGCCCGTTCTTCCAGGAAGGGCAGGAGCTGGCGGGTCTGCGCCTGCTCGTCTATTTCCCGAATGGTGATCTGCACGGCCCTAGCGTTCCTCCCCGGAAGTGGCCAGGGCACTGCCGGCGGCGTCCTCCCGGTGTAGCACAGCGCCCCGGCGCATGCTGCGCCAGACGCCCGCCGGGGAACGCGCCCAGGCCAGTCCGTCCTCCAGCACGGCATAGGCACAGGGCACGATCAGGAGCACGAGAAAGGTGGCCAGGCCCAACCCGAAAAACATGGTGATGGCCATGGGCTGCAGGAAGCGCGCCTGGCCCGTGGCGAAGAAGGTCAGCGGCGCCAGGCCGAGCATGGTCGTCAGGGAAGTCAGCAGGATGGGGCGGAAGCGCAGGCGCCCGGCTTCCAGCACGGCGGCGATCATGGCCATCCCCGCGCGCCGCCGGCTGTTCACGAACTCCACCAGGATCAGGGAGTCGTTCACGACCACACCGGTCAGGGCCAAGAGGCCGATGAGCGACATGATCGAGATGGGACGGTCCATGGCCAGGTGTCCAAAGATCATGCCCATGGCGCCGAAGGGAATGATGAACATGATCACCAGCGGCTGGCTGAAGGAACGGAAGAGGCTGCCCAGGATCATGTAGATCAAGAGCAGCGAGAGGGCGAAGGCCGATTTCAGGCCCCCGAAGGAGCGCTCGGTTTCCCGTTGATCTCCTTGGAACTCGAGCTCATAGCCGGGGAAGCGCGTGCCCAGGTCCCGGTGGCGTCGCCCGAGCTCGACCACAATCTTGGCCGCGTTGCCCTCCTCCTTGTTCACATCGGCGATGACGGAAACGGCCCGCTCGCGGTCCAGGCGCGTGATCTCCGTGGGCCCCGTCAGCACGCTGGTCTCCACCACCATGCTGAGGGGCACGCGCGCCCCGCCGGGGGCCGTCAGGCGCACGCTATCGAACTCCGCCGGGCGGCTGCGTTCAGCCTCGGGGAACTTGACCACCAGATCGACCTGGTCGCGGCCCTTGCGCACGCTGCCGAAGGCCGTGCCCTCGAAGGCGGCGCGCAGCTCCGCGGCCACCCCGGCCTCCGTGAAGCCCAGCAGGCGCGCCTCCTCCTTGAGGCGCAGGCGCAGCTCGCGCTTGCCCATGATCAGATCGTCGCGGATGTCGCGCACGCCGGCGAAGGTGGCCAGGTCTGCCTTGAGGAGCGCGGCGATCTCCGCCAGGACCTCCAGCTCGGGCCCGCGTACGGCGACCTGAATGGCCGCCCCGGTGGGCCCGGCCTGGGGCTGGGCAATGGAGATCGATTCGATTCCGGGCGGCGGCGGCGTGAAGCGCGCGCGCACGCTCTCGATGACCTGCGCCGTGGGGCGCGTGCGCTCGCCGCCCTCCTTGAGCTCAACCCAGGCCTGGGCCAGATTGCGTCCGATGGTGAAGCGGTTGGCGTCCAGGGCGCTGACGCCGATCAGCGTGTTGAGGCTCTCGAGTTCCTTCCGAGGCAGCTCGAGCAGCGCCGCTTCCACCGGGCGTGTCAGCTCGCCGGTTTCCTCCAGGGACGAGGAGGGATCCATGCGCATGTTCACGTAGAAGATCTTCGATTCGAAGTCATCGAAGAGCACAAAGGGCACGCGGAAGACGGCGATGGAGACCAACACCAGGCAGACCACGCTGACCATAGTCAGGGACACATAGCGCCAGCGCACGGCCAGCTCGAGCAGGACGCTGTAGTGCCGCCGCAGGGGGTCGTACCAGTCGGTCCGGTTCTCGGCCGCGCGGCGCCGGAGGGCGCTCTTGGAGGTCCAGTGGGCCAGGTGGCTGGGCAGCACGCAGAGGGCCTCGACCAGGGAGACGAGCAGACAGAAGGTGACCACCAGGGGCAGGGGGCGCATGAAGTTGCCCGTGGTGCCGGAGATCATCAAAACCGGCATGAAGGCCGCAATGCTGGTCAGAATGGTGGCCAGCACCGGCGCGCCCACCTCCGCGGCGGATTCAATCGCAGCGCTCTCCGGGTCCAGCCCCTCCTCCATCAGGCGGTAGGCGTTCTCCCCCACCACGATGGCGTCGTCGACGATCATGCCGAGCACCACGATGAAGGCGAACATGGTCACCATGTTCATGGAGACGCCAAAGGCCGAGGCGATCACCAAGCCCCCCAGGAAGGAGATCGGGATCCCGAGGGCCGTCATCAGGGCCACGCGCCGCTGCAGGAACGCCAGCAGGGAGAGCACCACCAGGAAGCCGCCGATGGCCCCGGACTCCTTCATGACCTGCAGACGGTTCTTGACGTAGATCGAGACATCCCCGTTGGTCCCGATGGCGCAGCCCGTGGGCATCCCTTCCAGGGCCCCGGCCACATAGGCACGCACCTCCCGGGCGATGTCGATGGTGTCGCCGCTCTCCTCCTTGTTGATCTGCATGTGAATGCAGGGCTGGCCGTTGAAACGGGCCCGGGTGATCGGCCGCGCAAAGTTCTCGGAGACCTTGGCCACCTGCCCCAGGCGCACCAGGCTGCCGTCGGCTCCGGCGATCAGCGGCAGGGCCAGGAGGTGCTCCACATCCTCCAGCTCCGCGTCCACGCGCAGCAGCGTGTCTCCGCTGACGCCGCTGCTGTGCGCGCCGCTGGTCAAACTGCCCAGGGGGGCGTCGCGGCTGCCAGCGTTGACCACACGCCCCACATCCGCCAGGGTCAGCCCAAAGCGCTCCAGGGCCAGGCGCTCCACCTCAATCCAAAGACGCGGCTCCCGCAGGCCCTCGACCACAATGCGCGAGACTCCCTCGATGCCCTCGAGGCGGCGCCGGTGGTCCTCGGCCACCTGATGCAGCTCCGCCTCCGGCAACCAGCCGTAGATGAACACGGCGATGACCGGGAACTCGGACTTCATCTCGCGCACCTCCGGCGCCTCGACTTCCGCAGGCAGGTTCAAGTCGCCCCGGTTGACGGCCGTGCGTACCTCCTCGATGAAGGTGCCGGCGTCGGTTTCCTCGCTGAGTTCGAGCAGCAGCGTCGAGTAGCCCTCCCGGGAGGTTGAGTAGAGCTCCGTCAGGCCCTCGATGCCCTCTACCGCATCCTCCAGGGGCCGCGTCACCAGACGCTCCACATCCTCCGGCGTGGCCCCCGGGTAGACCGTGGCCACGCGCACCTGGTTCATGGTGAAGACCGGGAAGACCTCCCGTGGCATGGACTGCCAGGTGAAGAGGCCCGCCAGGCAAAGCACCAGCGTCCCGAGGTTGATGGCCACCGGGTTGGCCACGGCGGCCCGGGCCAGGGCCCTGATCATCCGTCGTCCCGCCCCCGGGGAGCAGCTGCAGCGGCCGGGCTATCCGGACCCGGGACGCTGACCGCCCGACCGTCCCCGGCCGCGTCCAGACGTCGACAGGCCTGGCCTTCCCGCAGCCGTTCCAGGGGCCACAGAATCAGCTCCTCGCCGGCCAGCAGCCCCCCCTCCACGATGTAGCCATCCACGCCGCCATCCACGGCCCCCGGATTGGCCACGGCGGGCCCGAGCTCCAGGCGGCGCTCCTCCACCCAGCTGCCCGTCGGGCTCTCCCGCAGGACATAGGCCAGGGGCTGGCCCTCGCGCCAGCGCAGCTCCCCGCGCCCGATGGTCAGGGCATCCCGGCGCCGCTCGACTTCGATGGTCGCCGCCGCGAACTGGCCAGCCCTCAGGCTGGCCCCCAGCTCCTCGGCACCCGATCCCCCGCCGGTCGCATTGGGCACGTCGATCTCCACGGAGGCGGAGCGCGTGCGCGGGTCCACAGAAGCGGAGAGCGCCGCCACGGTGCCGCGCAGGCGGCGCCCCGGTTGGGCCGGGAGCGTCACGCTGACACCCTGGCCCGGGGCGATACGCATCAGCTCCTCCTCGGGCACCTGGAGCGAGAGGTGCATGACAGAGGTGTCCACCAGCTCGGCCAGGGCCGGGCCCGGGGTCAACCCCGGGGCCAGGTAGGTCCCGAGGGCCGGTGGCCGCCCCACCAGCTGTCCGGCGAAGGGGGCGCGCAGCACCGTGCGCTCCAGCCGGTCCCGGGCGTTGTCCCGGGCGGCCGCGGCCTGCTCCAGGGCCGCCCGGGCCGTGCCCACGCCCACCCGCGCCCCGTCCCGGCGACCCTCGGCGGCGGCCAGATCCCGCCGCGCCCCGGTCAAGGCCGCCCGCGCCTGGTCCAGGGCCGCCATGGGAGCGTGGCCCGCGGCCTCCACCTCGTCCCAGCGTTGGTGGCTGGCCCGGGCCAACTCCAGGGCTTCGGCGGCCAGGACGCGATCCACCTCGGCCCGCTCCTCCTCCAGACGCGCCCGCTCCAGGGAGAAGCCCGCCTGCTCCAGGAGCGCCGCGGCCCGACGCTCCTCAAGGGCATAGGGGGTCGGGTCCACGGCGCAGAGCTCCGCGCCCGCCTCCACGGCCAGGCCCGGCCGCCAGTCCGGGTGCACGCTGACCACGGGTCCGGCCACCTCCACCGCCAGGGCAGCCCGCCGGGCGGCCAGCAGGGTGCCGTAGCCCCGCACCTCAACCCGCGCCTCCCCCAGGGACAACCGGCGCAGACGCACCGGGACGGGCCCCAGATCCACCGGAGAGACCGAGGGAGGCGACGGGCGCTTGAGGATCACGACGGCAATGGCCGTGGCCCCCAGGGCCGTGGCGAGGAGCATCCAGCCGAGGCTGCGAAGTGTGCGGGTCATGGGCGGGCAGGATAACAGGCCCGGCCTGGGGATCATCGGGGGAAGGCGGGTTCGCAGAGAAGCCGACCGGGAGTGGACAGGGACGCCTCGGAACGGTGAAATCACCGGACTTACCCCCCGCCTCCGGAAGCCCCGGAGGAGGAGTCCGGAAACCAGCCGGGCGCGCCACCACCGCAGTCAACACCAGCACATATCACCGTGGAAATCACCGTCGAGAAGACCGGCCCCTGCGCCGCCAGCGTCACCCTCTCCGTTCCCGCCGACGAGTTCAGCGGGGCCTATCAAAACGGCCTCAAGAGCGCTGCCTCCCAGGTCAAGATGAAAGGATTCAGGCCCGGCAAGGTGCCTACCCAGGTGGTCGAGCGCCAGCACGGCGAGGCCGTGCGCACGGAGGTGCTCGAAGGTTTTGTGCGCGACGGCTTCCAACGGGCGGTCAAGGAAAACGACCTGCGCCCGCTCAGCTCGCCGAAGGTACCCCGGGAGAGCTTTACCCTGGAAGACGACGGCAGCTTCAAGCTGGACTTCGAGGTGCAGCTCAAGCCCGAGTTCGACCTGCCGGATTACAAGGACCAGGCCATCGAGAGTGAGTTGGAGCCGGTCCTCGACCAGGAGTTGGAAGCCACCCTGGCGGACCTGCGCCGCCAGCACTCGAAGCCGGAACCCGCCGGGGAAGAGGGCCTGGCCACCGGGGGCATGGCCCTCTGTGATCTCAAGTGGATGCACGGCGAGGAGGTGGCCCTCGAGCGCAGCGGCCTGCGCCTGGGCCTCGACACTCCGCCCCCGGGAGTGGAAGAGGATGCCTGGGCCGCGGCCTTCGCGGGCAAGACGAGCGGTGATGAAACCGAGGTGGCCATGACCCTGCCCGACACGGTCGAGTCCGAAGCGGCCCGGGGCCAGGAAGGGACCTGCCGGGTGGCAATCAAGGAGGCCTTCAAGATGATCCCGCCCACGGATGAGGATGTGCGCGGCCTGCTGGCCCTGGACGCAGACGGCGACATTGAAGCCACCGTGCGCGAGCGCATCGGAGACGCCAAGCGCGAGGCCGAGGAGTCACGTATCGAGGGCGCCCTTTTGGAACGTCTGATCGAAGCCACGGAAATGGACCTGCCGGAGACCATGGTCGAGGAGCAAGTCGCCGGCCGCGAGCACGAGATGACCCATCAGTTGGAAGAGCAGGGCATGAGCGAGGACCAGGTCAAGGAGTCCATCGAGTCAAACCGGGTCAGTGCCCGCGAGCAGGTTGCCAAGGGCCTCAAGGCCCTTTTCCTGGTCGAAGCCCTGGCCGAGGCCGAGGACCTGCTCGTCTCCGGCCCGGAACTTAAGGCTGAATTCGAACAAATCGCCAGCCGCAACCAGGCCTCCGTCGAGGAAGTGACAAAGTACTACCAGGAAAACAACCTCGTCCAACAGATGGCCGTCGAAGTACTCGAAAGAAAGGTACGCCACTTCCTGCGCGAGTCCGCCACCGTCTCCGAACCCAGCTAGCCCCTGCCGACTCTCCCAGCGCCCGCACTCCGCCACACAAGCACAACAACCCACACCCCCGACCACCCTCCCCCCCTTGGGGGACTGGGGCGACCACACACAAGCACAACAACCCACACCCCCGGCCACTCTCCCCCCCTTGGGGGGGCTGGGGGGGGGACCCCACACCTCCCCCAAGCCACAGAACAAAGCCAC
>PVBE012325155.1_pt1 | contig 18759 bp, 18 predicted proteins | sample 1631181 | NCBI WGS metagenome assembly PVBE01 (sample SAMN08397723, study PRJNA350692) | Marine metagenome, whole genome shotgun sequencing project. | isolation source: water | place: Pacific Ocean | collected 2012-04
CGAACAAATCTGCGCTCAACGTACAGACAGTACGTCTTCGGGCAGATTTCCCCGCGCGCCTTGTATCTACAGGCATTTCCACGCCCTCGCTCGCGCGTTCATGAATAATGCAGGCTAGGAGCCTGTCGGACTTAGGTCGATTCTACTGCGGCGATGGGAAATCGGCCCCTTATTCCGCCATTTCTCGTTACATAGTCACCACTATGCGCCTCAAAATGGCGAAAAAATGGACTCACTTTCCCACTCGCCTCGCTACGACCGCCAGGGATGGCGGAAGTGCCGGTTATGCAGGAGCAATTTCCGGCCGAACCCCTAAGTCCGACAGGCTCCTAGATTCGCCAAACAGCGCTTCATTCGCGCTGAGCGCTATCTCAGCTGGCTGTCCTTGCTCCCGCGCCGGTTGATCGAGCCGGCGGTTTGTTGCTCTGCGTCCCTGAGTTCCTGGCACCCTACGCACCGGCGCACGCCGGGCACGGCGCGGCGACGCGCATGCGGAATGGCCTCACCGCACTCTTCGCATTCCGCCAGGCTTTCGCCGTGTGCCATCTCGCTGCGGGCGCGTTTGACGGCGTCGGCGACGCTGGCGTCGATTTGTTCCTGGACCGCCCCGTCTTTCGACCAACCACCGGCCATTACTGCCTCCTGAATCTCGCCTACCCGTAGGAAGCGATCGTCGCTTCCTACTATTTCCACGAATGCATATCATAGCCGAACTGTCGTCACTGGAAGGTGTTCCGTTCATGAAGAACTTCGCCGGCGCATTGAAAGCAGACTGGGCGACCCGGCCCTAGTGGATGAATCTCATTTTCTACTTTTGCGTCTATATGACGCTGTTCTATTTACCGTTCGATCTTTTCTGGAAACCGGTGGCCGACGATCATGAAATCTGGTTCGGGTTTGCGTTGACCGGCTGGTGGGCGAAAGCGACCGAACCTTTGCACTGGCTCATTTATGGCGCCGGCGCGGTCGGCTTCTGGAAAATGAAATCCTGGATGTGGCCGTGGGCGGCGGTGTATAGCGGCCAGGTCGTCATCGCGATGTTCGTTTGGAACCTGGTCAATCCGAACGGCGGCGGTTGGCTTGCCGGTCTTGTCTCCGCTGCGGTTCTAGCCCTGCCGACGGTAGCGTTGTGGCGGGCTAAGCCCCGGTTCGCCGATACGTCGGGTGTGGCCGAATGAGCATCTGATCCTGCCGGACAGGGTGTGTCGGTGATGGCCGAAGCTTAACCGGAGTCCGGGTTCGCGACCAAACGGATCGCAATCGCATCGTCGCGACCGAAAAAAAGGTCGATGCAGTCATCGGCCCAGCCGTATTTCTCGTCCATCAAGGCGTTGATCGTTTCGGTCGCATCCGTGGCCGGTTCGGCGAGCGCACTAAACGAGTTTTCGCCTCGCTGTACTGTGATGTTCGGGTTGGCCGTGATTCTCCTAAACCAGCCGGATGCCGGAGAACCGGCCCGTAACCAGGCGTCGCCATCGTGATCCACCACCCATAGCCGGGTTTGTTGTGCCCCCTCGGCCGTGTCCCGCGTCGTGATGACGACGACTTCTCCACTTTCCGATGCGATAACGATCAACAGACAAATAGCGGCGATTAGTGCAACGATTAATGCGCCAAGGGTAAGCAATGTCTTCATGGTTTTCACCGATTTCCCCTTCCTTCAGTAATCTGTTTTCTGGTTTGGTGCAAAAGACCTATGTTCTTCTGCGCACGTGGTTTAATCTTCTAGACCGAGTTTCGAGGAGGATTCGACTATGAGTATCAATCGCAGACAAGCTCTTACCGGTACCGCCGCGCTGCTGTTGTCCGGGTGGGGGGGCGTACGGGTCACATTGGCCGCCGAATCCCCGGCGGTCGCTTTTCTCGATAAGTCCCAGCTGATCTATCTCACGCCGTTCCGGGCAGATGGGGGGGAAAGTACCTGCCACGCTGAAGTCTGGTTCGTGCATCATGGCGCGGACATTTTCGTGGTCACCAAATCGGATGCGTGGCGAACGGAAGCGCTGCGCCGCGGCCTGACGCGTGCGGGGATCTGGATCGGAGAATTCGGCGCTTGGAAAGATGCCAAGGATCGTTACCGTTCGGCACCCTACCTGGTCATCGAAGGGCGACTCGAAACCGATACCGCCGTTCATGGCGAAGTGCTCGGCAAGTTCGCCACCAAATACGAAAGCGAGTGGGGAACGTGGGGCCCGCGCTTTCGCAAAGGGCTCGCCGACGGTGCGCGTGTCATGTTGCGGTATCAAGTCGCCTCCTGAGGCAGACGGTCGAGGATGCAACGCCGCAACATCGTGTCGAGTGGCGTTAGCTTGATCCCGAGGGCTTCCGCCGCGCCGGACGGGTCGATCGCGTCGTCGTGGTCGAGAACCCGCAGCAGTTCCCGCGTCATCGGCGGGTGGTGCGTCGTCCATTCGAGCAGACCGGCGAGTCCCAGTCCCATGCTTAACGGCAGGGAGTAGATCGACGGTCGATTGTCGAGCACCGAAGCGGCGCGCTCGATCAATTCCCGGCGTGAGATGGACTCCGGGCCGGCGAGATCGAATATGTGATCGTCCGGTGCGGCGAATGCCGTGGCGTGGGTTATCGCAGCCACGACGTCTCCCGCATAGATGGGTTGCTCGCGGCTGCCCGCTCTGAAAAGCACTACGCGTGCGGCGGCTGCGCGTTTCGCCAGCGCGAAGCTCGCGCGATCGCGTTCACCGAGCACCATCGGCACCCGGATAACGGAAACCGAGGGCCGTCCCGCCATCAGTATTTCTTCTACCGCCGCGCGCGCCCGCAAACACCGGCTTGGGCTGTTCGGGTCGCTGCCGAGGATGCTGACGTAGACAATGTGCGTCAAAGCGGTCTGTGGAGCCGCTTTGGAGAGCGCCAGCGCCGGGCGTTCGTGCGCATCCCGATAGCGGTTGTCACGGGTTTCCTTGATCATGCCGATGAGGTGGACCGCTTGTTCGCAGCGCGCCGCGACTTCCGCGACCGCGGCCGGATCACCCGGATCGGCGATCGTGACGTTCAGTCGCTGCCTGTCGCCCGTATGGGACAGCAAAACATCGTGCGCCCGCTGACTGCGGACCAGCGCTTCCACCGCCCGCTCCGCCGGTAGCGTCTTGATGAACCGTCGTCCGAGATGGCCGTTGGCACCGGTAACGAGAATGGGAGCCACGTTACTCGATTAGGCCCGGCGTTTCGGCACGCCGCCTCGGGCGCAGTACACTGTGGAGACCATGCCAAACATCGAATTCACCCGCCCGCCGCTGTTGACGGTACCGAACGTCGTCAGTCTCTCGCGGCTTGCGTTTACGCCCGCTGTGGCTTGGGCGATGCTGCAAGGCAGGGGCGTGCTTGCCCTCGGGCTCTTCGCGCTGGTCGTTACGAGCGACATGCTTGATGGGTTCATCGCCCGCCGGAGGCGCCAAGTAACCCGAGTGGGTACGCTACTCGACCATGGCGCGGATGCAATTTTCGTCATATCGATGACAGCGCTGTGCGCGCATCTCGGCTTGTTGCCGTCGTTTCTATCACCGTTGATTGCGCTCGCTTTCATACAGTACGTGCTGGATTCCCATGTGTTAGCAGGTGCGGGTTTGCGTGCCTCGGTCATTGGTCGCTGGAACGGTATTGCGTATTTCGCTGCGGTCGGATCCGCGATTTTCGTTCATCATTATGCCAGGGGTGCCGGCATCGTTTCGCTACTTTGGGCCGCCGGTTGTGTGCTTGCGGCAACCACCGTGATATCGATTACCGAGCGGGCAGTTCACCTTCTGCGACGCCGGCGCCCGTCGTGAAAGGGGCGGTTTCGTCGCTACCCCTCATTCCGGGTTCCTGGCCTCGGCGGTCGTTGCCTCAAACAACTCCCGATTCGCGAGCGGTAGAAACAGCAACCCGATCGCGGCGTTAAACAGGACAAAAAACGTGTGCATCACCAGGCTGAAAGCGCTGACTTCCGGATAGTCAGGGAACAACACCGTCCACAGGAGCAGCGCGCCGGCGTGGAAGGGCAGCGGCAGCGCCGCCGCCAGGAAAATCACAGGGAGAAAAGCGAGCATTTGGCCGAACTCCACCTCCACGTTGAACAGTTGTAGCGCAAGCATGTAGACGAGTACTGCCGCCAGCAGGTTCGGCGCCTTGAAGAGAACAACCAGGATATAGTGATGAAATCCGGCCAACCGAAAGGCACGGAAGATCTGAGCGTCGCGGAGTTTTGATCGCGCTAACACGGCGCCGGAGAAATACGCTAGGTGCAGCGGGAAGTACAGTGCTGCTATCGCGAAAATCGAGAGGAGAATCGTATCCAGCGGCAGCATCGTCGATGCCTCCACGACGAGTTCGAAATACAGCATCGTCCCGATCGCCGAGAATAGGAGCAGCTGATAAACCTCCATCATTCCGAGCAGTACCATGCTCGACAGCGCCTGCCAGCCGGGGACCGCGTGACGGCGCCAGAGGTACAGCGTGATCGCGCCTTTACCGACCTGTTCGTTGACCAGCGAAAGAATATAGGCGCTGGCGCGGATCGGCAGCATGCGTCTGAAACGGAATTCGGGCGCATTGAACCAGCGCACGACACGCCAGGTGACGTGCGCGTCGACCAGGAAGAAAAAGCACGAATAGGGGATCATGATTCCGAGCCATGCCACCCAGTCCGCGTCGCCGAAAAAGCGTACGAGGTAGTCGAACGTGGTCGTCTGCTCGCGCATTGCCGCAGCTTGGATCTTCGCGAAGACGAGATAAAAGCAGGCGCCCGCGAGCAGCCAGGTGGTGGCACGCAAGAGACGGTGGCGCCACCGGGCGGATTTTCGCGAGCGATCTGTTTCTGAAGGCGGTGCGTTTTTCACGATCTCGGCAACCATAACATGTCGACATGATGTTCTACGTTCAAATCGCGCTGCCAACCTTCAATCCATCGAGCACGGCCTCTTCAGCGGTTCGCGGCGACAGGGCATCGCCGATGACGTGGATTTCCGCATCTGAGTCATGGAGGCCATTGTAGAGTTCCATCTCGCTCTCGTGCCCGTAGGCGAGGACCAACGTATCGCAGTCGAACTCCATGGCGTGCCCACCGGCGGCATGGACGAAATACGTAGTACTTTCATCGGCGCCAGCGAGGCGCGCGTAATGGGTAAACTCGACGCCGAGGCGGTCGAGTTCTGCGATCAGCGGATCGCGCGTGTAGTATTGAACGTTTACCCCGGTGCTGTTCGCCACGCTTGCCAGACGCACGTGGTGGCCGGCGCGAACGAGTTTCATCGCGACCCCAAGGCTCACCCAATCGCCACGCCAGTCGGCGATAATAACCCCGGCGCCGCATCGGACTTCATCGCTGATCACAGCCCACGCATCGACGACGTGCGCGCTGTCGCTGAATTCCAAGTCCGGGATATGTGGTACGGCGCCCGCGGCGATGATCACGACCTCAGCACTGGCGGTACGGATCCTCTCGGCTGTCAGTTCAACACCCGTAAGGATGCGGACGCCGGCACGACGGGCCTCGCGCTCCAGGTTGGTAACGATACCGCCGAATTCACTCCGCTCCGGCAGCAGTTGGGCGAGCAGTACCTGGCCGCCGAGCCTGGTGTTTTTTTCGTATAAGATCACGCGGTGGCCGCGTTCGGCCGCGACCGCGGCAGCCTTCAGGCCGGCCGGCCCGCCACCCACGACTAATACTTCTCGCGACTCCTTGGCCGCCGTGCGCTTGCCGTAGTCCAACTCGCGCCCGGTTTCCGGGTGTTGAATACACGAGATCGGAGCGCCGAGCGCGTAATGTCCGATACAGGCTTGGTTACACGCGACGCAGATCCGAATGTCGTCTGGTCTTTGCTCCTGGGTTTTGCGGGCCAGGTCTGGATCGCAGATCTGGGCGCGTGTCATGCCGATCATGTCCGCATGACCGTCTGCGATCGCATTCTCGGCGTCCTGTGGGCGGTTGAATCGCCCGGTCGCAAGGATGCTACGGTTCGTCGCACGCCTAACGCGCGCGGCGTAGGGCGCAACATAGGCCGGTTCGATCGACATTGGCGGGACGATATGTACGGCGCCTTCGGTTGTCGACGACGAGCCCAAGGTAACGTTGAAATAGTCGAAACGATCCGCCGCGTCGAGCGCACCCAAGACTTCGGAGACTTCATCCTCGCCGAACCCGTCGTACGCCTGGTCATCGGCGGAAATCCGCAAGCCCACCAGGGCGTCGTTACCGACTTTAGCGCGGATGGTGTCGTGCACTTCGTTCAGAAAGCGCAGACGATTCTCGAACCCGCCGCCATATGCGTCGGTACGATGATTGACCCGGGGATTACAGAATTGGATCGGCAGGTAACCGTGGCTGGCAAGGACCTCAACGCCGTCGAGTCCCGCGGCGACCATACGCGCTGCGGTGTCCGCGTAGCCTTCGATAACTTCGCGGATCATTGATACCGGCATTGGCCGGGCAGTAACGAGGTAACGCTCTTGATAATGTATCGACGGCGCCCACGCTGCCGGCCGGCTGCCATCGTCGAGGATTGCCGCCACTTCGGCGCCGGGATGGAAGAGTTGTCCCAACAATCCACAATCGTGTGCGTGAATGGCCTCGGCGAGCCGGCGAAAACCGGGGATGGATTCGTCGAGAAATCCGGATGGCACGTATTCATTGAAATACGCGGATTCGTGCGCTGACACAGCCTCGGTAATGATGAGGCCGGCACCGCCGCTGGCGCGCGCTTCGTGATAGGCGACAAAGGCATCGGTGATTAGGCCATCGCGCGCAAGTAATGTCTGGTGGCCGGACGAGAAGATACGGTTGCGCAAGGTTCGGCCGCGGAGTGTAATCGGCGAAGTCAGGTGTTCAAACATGGCACTACGTGCTCTATGGGCAAAAGCAATCCGGTTCTGGCCGAGCGACGCGTTTTCGCTGTAGGTATGGTCGTACTGTTCGCGGACTAATATTTAGCGGGGGTAAAAACAGCGACGACGTCGTTGGGTCCGTCGGTTACTTTATAGCCATAGGTCTGGCCGCGCGGAATGTAGATCGTTTTACCCTTGCCGAGAGATTGGGTTTGTCCATCAAAGGTGAACTCCACCGTGCCGGTCAATATGTAGACGATTTCGTCTTGGTCGGGATAGGTCACCTCCGGGTCGTTATACCCTTGGTGCAAAGTCGAGACGTTAAACGACATACCTTGGGCGCCGTGTTCCTTGCGGATCACCCGACGACTGACGAGCGTCGGCTCCTCGAAGACTTCGGCCTCGCTGACGTCGGTGATTATGATTCCACTCATCGGTTTGTTCTCCTTTTCCCCAGTTCGGATTAAATAAGCGTTCCAAAATATCGAACAGTTTCGTATCGGGAACCGACGAATATACTTGGTCCGTCATACCGGGCTTGACCCGGTATCCAGTAAAAGAAGCCCGCCGCAGGCGGACATTGTTTGACTGGACCCCGGATCGAGTCCGGGGTGACGACTGCTATTGCAACTACAAAAGTAAAGCATATTTTCGAACACTCATTTAGAGTCCGATCGTGATCAATGAACTGCCGTCGGCTTGAACGACGAGGGCGTCGTCGGGGTTGACGACGACCGTCGTGGTCGCGAATTCGATGATGGCGGGGCCGGTGATCCGATCACCCGCGGCCAGCGTATCGCCTTGGTAGACGTCCGTTGCGACCTCGGCATTGACGGCGGCCATGTAGGCCGCGCGTTGTCCGGATGGTTTGGTGGAGCCGTCGGTGCGTCGCTGCAGCCGTCCTTCGGGCGCCGGCCGGCTGCCCGTCGCCGCAACGCGCCAATGAAGGCACTCTACCGGTTGGTCGCGCATGGAATAGGTGAATCGTTTTTCGTGCTCCGCGTGGAAATCGGTCTCCAGGCGGCGCAGAAAAGCATCGTCGATCGGCCCCTCGGCCAACGGCACGGTGAGGTTATGCACCTGTCCCGGGTAGCGCCCTTCGAGATGTCGCGAAAAACCGATTTCTTCCGGCTTGAAACCGTCAGCCTGGAGTTGGGTGCGGCCTTCGGCCATCAACTCCTCGAGCACGCCGTTGATGCGCGCGGCGACCCCGGGTTTCGTCGAATAGCAATGGGAAAGCCTTACGTAATCGTGACGGACCGGCGTCACTGCCATACCGAACGCACAGAGTCCGCCGGCCGAGCGCGGGATCAGTACTTCGCCGATGCCGAGCATGCGCGCTAGTTCCGCAGCATGCAGTCCACCGGCACCGCCGCCCGCGACCATCACATAGTCGCGCGGGTCGATACCTCGCTCGATCGAGACGGCGCGAATCGCCGTGGCCATGTTTGAGTTGACGATGGTCAGGATCCCGGCCGCCGCCGTGTTGACGTCCAAGCCCAGCGGCGTCGCGATATGCGTAGCGATGGCCTTGACGGCGAGGTCCATATCGAGCGAGCGGCGACCGCCGAGAAACGCACCGGCGGCCATCCTACCAACGACAAGATTTGCGTCGGTCACCGCCGGCTCGGTGCCGCCGCGGCCGTAACAAGCCGGTCCCGGCTGGGAGCCCGCGCTGCGCGGTCCAACCCTGAGTGAGTTGCCGCTGTCGATCCAGGCGACGGAGCCGCCGCCGGCCCCCACCGACAACACTTCGACCCCGTTGACGCCGATCGGTTGATCGGCAACCTTGATGTCGCCGGACATGACGGGTTCGCCGTCGCGCAGCAGGCAGACATCGAAACTGGTACCGCCCATGTCAACGACAATCAGGCGATCGGGGGATTTGGTACTGGCGGCGTAATGCGCGCCGGCGGCGGGGCCGGCAGCCGGCCCGGATGCGACCGCGTTAACCGGGCGCGCCAGCAGATCGGGAACCGCTGCACAACCGCCGTTGACCTGCATGATAAGCGGCCGATGCGGCATTCCACCTTTTTCCATCTCGGATTCGAAGGCGCGCAGATATTTGCCGATGATGGGGGCGACGTAGGCGCTCACGATCGTCGAGGAAGTACGCTCCCATTCGCGGATCTCGGGCAGAATATCCGACGAACACAGGACGTCGACATCAGGCAATTCCTCGCGGATGATTTCGGCCGTACGCTTTTCGTGCAGCGCATCGAGAATCGACCAGATATACGCGATCGCGACCGCCTTGACCCCGTGTTTAGCAAACATGCGGGCAGCCTCGCGGACCGCGTCTTCGTCCAGCGCTTTGACTTCTGAACCGTCGGCCGCGGTGCGCTCGGGAATGCCGACGCGCAGATACCGCGGTACGAAATCTTCGGGTTTTCCCAGATGGACGTTAAAACGCTCGGGCTTGGCCCCGCGGCCGAGATGAATCACGTCGCGGAAACCTTCGGTACAGAGCAAACCGACCAGCGGACCGTTCCGTTGTATCAAGGCGTTGGTTGCCATCGTTTGCCCGTGAACGAGAAACTCGGTCGAGCGCAACAAGGATTCGACCTCTACGTTCACTTCTCGAGCGATACCGGCGAGTCCTTGGGTGATCGCGCGCAGTGGCTCATCCGGGGTCGAATCTTCCTTGTAGACGAGGAACTCCCCATTGTCCTGAAGCAATACCACGTCGGTAAACGTGCCACCTACGTCAATTCCGATCCGGTTCGACATCGCTACGACTCCGCCGCTTCTTCGCTGAAGTGATCGGCAATTGTCGGGGCTTCGATGAAGCGATCGCCCGGGCGCATGTTGCGCGGTATCCAGGTACCCGCGCCCGGTACGGTCGGATCGATCATCGGACGCGGTTTGCCGCGTAGCTCCGCGCGTAGTTTTTCAGTCGCCGGCTCGTCGAGCGTGCGTTCGAAATCGTCGTTACAGACGACGCCGAAAAGTTCGCTTGCGTTTTCTTCGCTGATCCAGCCGTCGCGAAGATTGCGCCGCACCAGTTCCGCGGCGCGGTCGACGGGACTACCCCAGCCGCCGCCGCCGGAGGAATAGGCGGTCCACGACTCGCCTTCGCGCACTAGGGTCTGACCGGCGACGGATGTGAACGTGCGTGTTCCGTCTTGGTGCTCGATATAGATGCCGCCGCCCGGGCTCATGCTGCCGCCGTTGACCCCATGAGGGGGATTCCTGGAGCCTTCGCCGAACCCGACGGCCTCCATCTCGCCGGCAATCGGGCGATAGCGCGTGCGCGTACCGACACCGCCGATCCATTGTCCCGCCCCCATGGAATCGGTCTCGATTTCGTTGAAGTCGATCCGGAGCGGATAGAGCAATTCGACTTCCTCGACCGACGCAGAGGTCAGTCCGCCCATGCCGGCGATGGTGCCGATCATGGGCCAGCCGTCGGCGTCCATTGCGGCTCCGGATCCCCCCATGCTGTTGAACAGCATGCAGCCCCATTCGCGGCCGTTTCGCGTGTCGATGCCGTTGAAATTCGGCATGTGACCGGCGTGACAGGATCCGGCGGGAACGCGATCCGGGACGGCCTCGGCCATCGCAATGTTGATAACGTCGTGCATGGGATCCGCCGGGTTCGTCGTCGCGCCGCCGACGGCAGCCGGATACTCCGCCTTACAGATCGTGCCCGGCGCCGCGTCGGCCGTGATGTGCTTCAACACACCGTGGTTATGCGGAATATCCGGATCGATGTAGTACAGGAACGGGATCGTGGACGTCGCCATCCTTACCGCGTGGGTCGCATTGAACGAACCGGTCGAAGGTGCGCCACCGTCGTAGTAAACCTGAATGTCGGCGCCCTTTTTCGTGACCGTTGCCTTGATGGGAACGTCGACGGCACCATTGCCGTCCGTGTCGGTCCAGGTCAGCCCTTCGTACACTCCGTCGGGGATATTACGGAACTCTTCCGACGCACGGTGATCGGCGTATTCCATCAAGCCGTCGCTGTAACGCATCACCTCATCGCGGCCGTATTGTTCGCAAAGCTCGATTAGGCCGTTGCGGGCGACCCCGCAAGCGCCGAGCTGTGCGCGCAGATCGCCGTGTAAGGCGTCACGGTAGCGAACGTTTGCAAGATACAACGCCACCATATCGTGGCGTTCGGTGCCGCGATCAACGAGTTTCGTGGGCGGGATCACGATGCCTTCCTGGAAAATTGAGCGGGCGGCCGGGACGATACTGCACGCTTCAGCGGCGCCGCAATCGAGCTGATGCCCGCGCGCGACGGTCCAGAATACGTGTTTGCCGTCGACAAAGACCGGCTGTGCGGTGACGAGATCCGGAATGTGGGTGTTTCCTCGGTACGGATCGTTCGCGATGTAGACGTCGCCGTCGTGAATATCGCCTGTGAACACACTCACGATTTCTATCAAGAGTTCGCGAATGCTGTTGCAATGGATCGGCAGGCATTCGGCCATCGTGACCTGGCGGGGTCCGTCGGCGTGAGCGTCGTAGATCATGCAGGAGTAGTCGCGGGCCAGAGCAATCACAGAAGTCCATGCCGTCTGCTCCATCGCCAGAGTCATTTCCTGGCCGATGGCTTCGAACCGGTTGCGGATCACGCTGAAGGTGATCGGATCGAAATCTTTGATCGAGTCGTCTTGGATCACGGTCGCCATTACGCGCGCCTCCTCAAGATCAATGGATGGACTATTTTCATCACGGTTGCACTTTTTTTGCAATGACCTATTTCGTGCTGCTATAAGTATTCGAACGGAAAATTGTGCGGACGACCACTGCGGCCGCTTTACCTTGCTTTTACGCGCGAGGCGGCCCGACCAACGAGGACTGATCGAATGACTGTAGCCAGCGGCTCGCGGAGTCTGAAAATCGGTTTGTTACTCCCGCAAGCGGAAGGCATGCGCGGACCTGGCGTGCGCGGCTGGCGCGAGGTTAGCGACATGGCGCGAGTTGCAGAGGACGTCGGTTTCGACTCGCTGTGGCTGGTCGATCACCTGCTGTACAAGCTCGACGGCGAAGACGACGCACGCGGTGTGTGGGAGGGTTGGTCCCTGTTGTCCGCGACCGCGGCGGTGACGAGTCGAGTGGAACTAGGGACGCTGGTTCTAGCGATGGGATGGCGCAACCCGGCGCTGCTCGCGAAGATGGCGGACACCGTTGAGGAGATCAGCGGCGGCCGTTTGATCCTCGGCCTTGGCTCTGGCTACCACAGGCATGAGTACGACGCCTTCGGGTTCCCCTTCGACTACAAGGTCAGCCGTTTCGAGGAGGCGATCCAGATCCTGCATGGGTTGTTGCGCAACGGCACGGTCGACTTCGAAGGCAAATATCACGCCGCCCGCGAATGCGAACTCAAGCCCCGCGGCCCGCGCCCCGACGGGCCGCCGATCCTCATGGGCACGGTACAGCCGCGCATGATGGCGTGCATGGCAAAGTACGCTGATCTCTGGAACGCTTACTACGACGATACGCACAACAAGGTAGACGGTATTCGGCGTCTGCGTCCGATCGTGGATGAAGCGTGTACGAAGGAAGGTCGTGACCCGGCGACCCTCGGGCGCACCGTTACCGCCTTGGTCGCCGATGCCAGTGCCGATCCCTGGTGGGACAAGCTGCCGACTGAGAATTGGGTGGAAGAAGGACCGCTCGTACCGTTAGCGGGTGCGCCAGAGGACATCGCAAAGGTGCTGCTCGAATATGAGAGCGAAGGGATCTCGCATCTGCAGATCTGCCTTGAGCCGACGACCTGCACAAGCATCGAAGCATTCGCGCAGGTGCTGGAAGCCGTGGACGGGGCGAACAAGCGATGACCACGGTAAGCTTTTGGACTGCGCACGGGGGACCGGTATGGAAATAGTTCAAGCAACTGCGGCACACGCGGCGCGGCACGCTGGCGAATTCGCGGACTTGATGCATGCCACCGGGCCGGTGACCTATGACTACCAGTTCGACGGTCGCGATTTATTCGATCAAATCGTGGATGCCTCGTGGCGGACGCCGGGCACTCTGTTTGCCTACGATGGGACGATGCTTGCGCTCGACGGTGAGGAACTACTCGGCATCGAAGTGGGCTTCCACGCGCCGCAATTCGAACAGCGGAAGAAGGCCCTGGCGTCATTGTGGCCGGCATTGATTGAAGCGGGCAAGGTTTCTACGGAGCAACTCACGCGCATTGCCGAGCGCACCTACCAGTGTAGTTACTTGAATGCCGCTATTCCTTCCAGCGTCTACTACATCCACGCGCTCGCGGTTAAAGATGCGTATCGGGGCAAAGGGATCGGCGCGAAACTGGTGCGCAATGCGATCGACAATGGTAAGGAGGCGGGACTGCGCGCCTTGCACCTCGACGTTTTGTCAGACAACCCGGCGGTCGAATTCTACCGTGCGCTGGGGATGCGCTGCCTCGTCGAGTCCACCGCTCCCGTGCCGTTGCAGCACGGCGTACCGATGGAAATGCGCATGGCGATCGATTTCGAGCGATAGCCTAGCGGCCGGCGGCGGCCGGCGTCGCCGTTTCCGCCGCCGCCGGTTTTTCGTCGTCTGCCGATTCGAAGGGCGACAGGCCTGCCGGCGCGAGCCGCACGGCTAGTCGCGCGGCGAGCGGCGGTTTGCGGCCTTCGTCGTCGGCCCGGTCTTTGGCAATGAGGGCGCGCCGGATCAGTCGCGAACCGATCAATCGAAACGGCTCCGGCGGAAAATCCCGCGCCGGCGCGCGGACCAACGGACAGGTCGACCATTCGTCCCGCCGCTCGAGCGTGAGGGCGCTCAGGATCCGTCCGGCGAGATGACACGGGCCGATCCCGTTACCCGAAAAGCCGGCCGCATAATGGACGTTCCCTCGTGTGCCCAGGTGCCAGAACAGCGGCAACCCGGTCTTCGAGCGATCGATAGGTCCGCGCCAGCTCTTGGTCATACCGATATCGGTCAGCGTCGGAAACGTCGTGCGCATCGCGTCGAGGAGTGTGTCTTCGTACGGTGACGCGCCTTCGACTTCGGCGCCGACTCGGCCGCCAAAAGAGAATGTTCCGGACATGCCGCCCTTACCGTAGATGAGTCTTCCGTCGCGCGTAGTACGGTAGTATTCGATGAGCGTGCGCCCGTCCGATGCGGTCAGCCCGTCGCGCCAACCGATCTGTTCGAGCCGCTCAGGGATCGGCGGCGTCACGAACATATCGCCCGTTACGACGACGATGGCCTTGCGTATCTCGGCCCAACGCGCCGCCCACGCATTCATCGCCAGGACGACGCGATCTGCGGTGACCTTTCCCTTCGGCGTGCGCACGACCGCCGGGTTGCCTTGGATCAGTGAATCCAGCGGCGTGTGTTCGTATATCTTCACGCCGCGTTCGAGCGCGACTCTGCGTAGACCTCGGCCCAGAAGCGCCGGCTGGATGCGAGCCGCGTGGCGTTCGAAGGCGCCGCCGGCGTGGATATTCGATCCGAGCCGTGCAGCCACTTCGTCGGCCGACCATTCGACAATAGGCGCGCGGCCGTGGCGACCGATCGCGTCGATCGTGTCGTTCCATAATCCTTGCTGGGCCGTGTTCGTCGCTACCCACAACCAGCCGTCACCGCGTACGTCGGCGTCGATGCCGTTATCGGTACAGAACTGCATGACCTCGGTAACGGCTTCGTCGGAGGCCTCGGCGATCCGCACTGCTTCGCTCTCGCCACAGACTTTCTCGAGTGACAGGTACTTGGCCCACATGGACAGCAGGTACCCCGCATTGCGGCCGCTCGCGCCGGATGCGCATAGCGCTTTTTCGATCAAGACGACTTCGATTGACGGTTCCGCTTCTTTGAGCCGGAGCGCGGTCCAAAGCCCGGTATATCCGCCGCCGACGATACACACATCGGCGCGGACTTCGGTATCGAGCGCCGGCGAAGCATCGGAACTATCGGCCGCGAGCGCCTCGTCGAGCCAAAAACTGTGTCGGTGTCCGGTCTGCATCACTTGCCTCCAGGTCTTCCTGGGCGGATGGCCACCGGCGCGCCGCCATTCGAATGCGGCGGCAATCGCCGTATTGCACAAACGCCGTATAAAAATAGAATAGGTCATTGAAGTACACAGCACCAGCGCATGGGGCAGTTGTTCGCAGAGCTTGGGCCGGGAGGTGCCGATGTGACGATGAATGAAATCGGAGTGATCCGTTACCGCCCGATGACGATGGCGGATGTGGGACATGTCCCTACCGGCTGTCAGGGCAGCCGCGAAGCCGTCGAGACGCGCATGGCCGAGTTGGGCTCGGCGGGGATCCTGGGCTTCGACGGCGAACAGCACGTCGCGCAGTTGCAGTTTCGTCGCTACGAGCCTGCGCTGCGCTCGCCGAAAGGTCTGTGGGATCCCCGATATTGGGGCGATTTCGGCGATCGGGCACCTGAGCTTCCGGTCGATTCCATCGCGGTATTCTGTTATCACGTCGGTCAAATCGACGACAGCGAGGCGCGCGACCGTCGCTACCAGGGACGCGGAATTGGTCTCGCCCTGCTTGACCACCTGATCGAATGGGCCGTGGCATCCGGTTACGAAGCGATCGTCGCGAAATCTACGCCGCCCGATCGGGCCGTAATGTCGTTCATGGGGGGACAGCCCGTGGGTGCCTATATCGAGCGCGGATTCGAATTACTGACGAGTTGGGTGGATGAACAATTGCGCGATGTGATCATCGAGAAAGGCCTCGTCTCGGCGGGCACCGATACGGACACCGCCGCACGCGTCGGCTGCTGTGTGAAGACCCTCGGCTAGGCGCGGTTTGTCTTGACCCATGACAACCGACCCGATCGGCTTCCATCGACCTCGCCCGCTACACAGCCGACGATGCTATCGCAATGACGCCGCTCGCCGAAGTGTGCGGCGTTGGCGTATTGGGGTTCGTGCAAGGCGTGTGATCGCCCGGTCATTGTGACCCGATGAGATGAACCCCTACGCCATCGGCATCATCGTCAGCGTCTTTGTTTACGTCCTAATCGGTAATTACGCCGGGCGCCGTATCAAGGGTATCGAAGATTACTATGTCGCTGGCCGCAACGCGCCGACGTTCCTGATCGTCGGGACCCTGGTTGCGAGCTATTTGAGTACCGCCGCGTTTATCGGCGAAACAGGTTTCACCTACGAAGGTCATGGCGGGATCTTGTTGATCTTGATCACGGTAAATGCGATCGGCTACGTCGCCGGCGTGTTCCTCTTTGGTCGCTATTTGCGGCGAAGCCGCGCGATCACGGTCGCCGAATTTTTCGGCAGGCGTTTTGCGAGTCGTCGCGTTCAGGCCGCGGCTGGCGTGACCGTTATCGTGGGGCTCGCCGCCTATTTGCTCGCGGTCACGCAGGGCGCATCGCTCGCCATTTCAGAAGCGATGGATATCCCCTATGGTCTGACGCTGCTCATCGTGTGGCTGAGCTATACGTGGTTTACCGCGTACTCCGGATCAAAAGGCGTGGTCCTCACGGACACGGTGATGTTCATCCTGTTTACGTTCGTCGCGTTCCTGGCGCTGTTCTATATCGTTGACGCAGCGGGCGGGTGGACGGAAGCCATTGTCGCGCTGGTGCACTTTGAGACGAAACCCGGCATCTTTTCGTGGCACGGTGTATCCGGTCCGAACGGCCGTTGGGAAACTCCTGGCGATGCGCTGAGTTGGGGTCTTGTTATCGGGGCCGCATGGGCCATCACGGTCGCGGTCAGCCCGTGGCAATCGAGCCGGTATCTAATGGCGAAGAACGAGCACACCGCAATTCGTGCCGCGTGCTCGGCGACCGGTATTGTCCTGGTCTTCTACTGCGCGCTCATCACTGCGGCGGCCTCGATCAATCTGCTGAATGTCAGCATCGAACCCGCTGAACGGGCCCTGATCTGGGCGTCGTTGAACGTTCTGCCGACCTTTGCGGGTGCGGTGCTTTTGGCCGGTATCGTGGCGGCCGCGTTATCATCGGCGTCGACGTTTCTATCGCTAATCGCATTCAGCGTAGTCAACGATTTGGCCGATTTGAGTGATATGAGCGAACCTCGCCGGTTATCGATCAGCCGCTACGCCATGCTGGTCGTCGGCGCGGTCATTCTCGTCCTCGCCTATTTCCAACCGCCGGCGATCATGATGATTGCCTATTTTGCCGCGACGCTGTTCGCGTCGTCCTGGGGGCCGGTTGCTTTCATGAGTATCTGGAGTAGCAGAATCACGGCGGGCGGAGCGTTTTGGGGTATCGTCGTCGGCTTCGTGGCGAATTTCACGGCCAAACTTCTGAACTTGTACGGCGTCATCGATTTACCGGTACTGCTCGATCCGGTCGTGATCGGCCTCACCTGCAGTATTATCGCGATCATCGGTGTATCGCGTGGGGGCACGGTCAGTACGCAGGAGCGCCGCTACCGAACGAGTATTCACGAGACGCCGCCGGCGGAGATCGGCGGTGAGTTGACCAGGGGAACATTGCGCTACGCAGCGTTTTTGATGATCGGCGGCGTGATCATGATTGCCGTCATCGCGCGGTTCTACGTGCTGCCATTTCGAGCCGCCATGGAACACTCGGCTACGCCGGTCGAAACGGAGTATCGATATGTCCGGTGAGATGATTCTGGCCGTTGCCGTCGGCGGTGTAATGATCGCGATGGGTGTGATTGCTTATGTGTGCACGCTGCGGTCCTATCGTGATGATGATCGGAACGGCAGCGAAGGCGGACGCCGCTTGCGCTCCCGGGCGAGGTCTAAGTAAGCTTGCGCCTGGCGCCTTTTCATTTCGTTTTACGAGTACACTCGGGGCGCGAAACCTTCCCACAATACGATGAGAGGATCAAACCATGCCCTACGTCAATCGCGACGGCGTCAACGTCTACTACGAAAGCCTCGGCCAGGGTCTACCGATAGTTTTTCTGCATCCGTGGAGCACGAACCGTTACATCTGGGCCAATCAGCTGATGGAATTCGCGCGTAGTCATCAATGCATTGTCGTCGACCACCGCGGCCACGGACAGTCCGACAAGCCGGCCGGGGGCTATGCAATCGGTGAGATGGCCGCTGATGTCGTCGCGGTCCTCGACGACGCCGGCATCGAACGCGCCGTATTGGTGGGCAACTCCATTGGCGGCATGGTCGCGATGCAGACGAATCTCGATGCGCCGGAGCGGGTGATCGGCAATCTCATTCTCAGTAGCGGTACGGACTTCGGGGCCAATTCGCCGCCGGAAGTCGCCGAGGCCATCCAGCAGGACTGGCGCGGTTTCTTCAGCGGTCTGTTGAATGCCGCGGTGTCGGAAAAGTCAAAGGCCGAGCGGCCCGAGATCCTCGGCTTTATGGAAGGCTGTTTCCGGGTAGACGACAATTTCACCGAAGGCGTGTTCTTCGCGAGCGTCGCCGATCCGAACGGCGTGTTCAACTGGAACATATCCGACCGGCTCAAGGACATCACGGCACCGACCCTGATCATCGCCGGCGAAGAAGATGGCGCGACCACGGTCGAGCAAAATCAGTTTCTGGCCGACAACATCCCGAACTCGGAGATCAAGATCTACAAGGACGTCGCGCATTTCTGTCAGTTGGAAAAACCCTTAGTGTTCAACGAGGACCTGCGGAATTTTATTGCCGGGCTCGGCTGATCGAAAATGAATGGACCGGGCCGTCCCGGCGGCGGCCGGATCCGATTCCGCCGATCCCCTTGCGCACTACCGGTGAACGAAAAACAGCGGCCGATCGACGACTTGGCATACAAGCCGTCTCCGATTGAATAGTACGGCAGGTACCGCTAACCGTACCGAGTGTATATATAAGGACAGGCACGAAAACTAGATGTATATATTAGTAGGACAGACATGAAAACTTGACGTATCAGCAGTAATTCGCTGATGATTTGCACCTGAGATTTCGACAACACTTGTCAAGGAGGACGAGTCATGACGAAAGCCCGCCGGAGCTTGGTGTCGCTGTCTGACACCCCGTATTACCACTGTATTTCCCGCTGCGTCCGTCG
>PVBE011614113.1_pt1 | contig 18756 bp, 18 predicted proteins | sample 1631181 | NCBI WGS metagenome assembly PVBE01 (sample SAMN08397723, study PRJNA350692) | Marine metagenome, whole genome shotgun sequencing project. | isolation source: water | place: Pacific Ocean | collected 2012-04
ACACTACCTGGAGCACCATAATGCCGATCCCAAACCCTTCGTCTGGACCGCCTCCGCCCCTGATATCCTCAAGAAGGTCGCCAGAGGACGACAAGCGTTAGAATCGGTACACTAGTATGCGCTACCTGCCGCTCAGCGAGGCGGACCGGCGCGACATGCTGGCGGTCATCGGCGTGCCGTCGGTCGATGCGCTGTACCGCGACGTGCCGGAAAGCGCCCGCAAGGCCGCTAAGTTCGACCTGCCTGGTCATACCGGCGAGATCGAGGTTTCGCGAGCCCTCGCGGCACTGGCGGCGAAGAACACGCCGGCGGGCGCCGGGCCGTGCTTCCTCGGCGCCGGCGCCTATCGCCACCACGTTCCGGCGGCGGTCGACCACCTGGTCCAGCGCGGCGAGTTCCTGACTTCGTACACGCCATACCAGCCCGAGGTCAGCCAGGGCACGCTGCAGGCGATGTTCGAGTTTCAGACCCAGGTCGCGATGATCACCGGCATGGACGCCGCCAACGCGTCCATGTACGACGGCGCGACGTCATGCGCCGAGGCGCTGTTCATGGCCGTCCGCATCGCCAAGCGAAATCGCGTGATCGTCTCGGGCGGGTTGCACCCGCACTACCGCGACGTCGCCGAGACGGCGTTCCGTTTCCTCGAGACCGAGGTCGTGCAACTACCCGCCGACATCGATGGCATCGAGGATCCCGCCGGCCAAATCGATGACGACACGGCGTGTGTCGTCGTCCAGTACCCGGACGCTTTCGGCCGCATCCGCGATCTCGCGCCGCTGGCCGAGGCGTGCCATGCGGCCGGCGCGTTGCTGGTCGTCGCAATGAACGAGGTGGTGGCGCTCGGCCTGCTGCGGCCACCCGGCGAAATGGGCGCCGACATCGTTGCCGCCGAGGGCCGTTCGCTCGGCAACGCGCTCAACTTCGGCGGACCCACCGTCGGGCTGTTCGCGAGCCGCGACCGTTACGTCCGCCAGATGCCGGGCCGGCTGGTGGGCGAGACCGTCGATGCCGATGACCGTCGCGGCTGGGTGCTGACTCTGGCGACGCGCGAGCAGCACATCAGGCGCGAGAAGGCGACCAGCAACATTTGCACCAACTCGGGTCTGTGCGCGCTGGCGTTCTCGATTCATCTGGCGCTGCTGGGCGAAGACGGGTTCCGCCGCCTCGCCGAGATCAACCACGCCGCCGCCACGGCGCTGGCCGATCGGCTGGCCGGCGTCGACGGGGTCGAGGTGTTGACCGATGCGTTCTTCAACGAATTCACCCTGCGCCTGAAACGGCCTGCCGCGGGCGTCGTCGACGCGCTCGCGGGTCGCGGAATTCTTGCCGGTGTGCCGGCGTCCCGGCTGTGGCCCGACGATCCGGCGCTCGATGATCTGCTGATTGTCGCCGCCACCGAGCTTACCACCGAGGCCGATGGCGCAGCGCTGGCGGCGGCCCTCGAGGAGGCGCTGAGATGACCGATCCGATGCCCGGCCATCGCGGCCTGCAGATGGAGGAGCCGACGCTGTTCGAACAGGACAGCCCCGGACAATGCGGCGTCGACCTGCCGGAGACACCGGTCGGCGACGACCGGCTCGCCGGGCTCCGGCGCGCCGGCGCGATCGGCCTGCCCGGGCTGTCCGAGCCCGAAATCGTGCGCCACTACACGCGGCTGAGCCAGAAGAACTTCGGCATCGACAGCGGGTTCTATCCCTTGGGCTCGTGCACCATGAAGCACAACCCGCGTCTCAACGAGGCGCTGGCGCGGCTGCCGGGGCTTGCCGACATCCATCCATTGCAGCCGGTCTCCACCGTCCAGGGTGCGCTCGAGCTGATCGACACGCTGTCGGCCTGGCTCAAGGAGCTGACCGGCATGCCGGCGATCGCCATGTCGCTGGCCGCCGGCGCCCACGGCGAGCTGTGCGGACTGATGACCATCCGCGCCGCGCTGGAAGCGCGCGGCGATGCCCGAAAGCGCGTCCTGGTCCCCGATTCGGCGCACGGCACCAACCCGGCGACCGCGGCGACCTGCGGCTACGACGTCCAGTCGATCCCGCACAACGAGCGCGGCCGGGTCGATCTCGCGGCGCTGCGTGCCGCGCTCGACGACGGCGTCGCGGCGTTCATGCTCACCAACCCCAACACCTGCGGCCTGTTCGAGGACGAGATCATCGCCCAGGCCGAGGCGGTGCACGAGGCGGGCGCGTTCTTCTACTGCGACGGCGCAAACTTCAACGCCATCGTCGGACGGGTACGGCCGGGCGACCTCGGCATCGACTGCATGCACCTCAACCTGCACAAGACGTTCTCGACGCCGCATGGCGGCGGCGGGCCGGGCAGCGGGCCGGTGGCGCTGTCGCAAGCACTCGCCCCGTTCGCGCCGCTGCCGGCGGTGGTCGCCGACGGTGACGGGTTCCGCCTGGTCGAGCACGCCGGCGACGCGCCGGATGACACCGCCTCGATCGGCCGCATGAAGGGCTTTCACGGGCAGTTCGCGACCTTCGTCCGCGCGCTCGCCTACATGCTGAGCCACGGCGGTGACGGGCTCAAGCAGGTCTCGTCGGATGCGGTGCTCAACGCCAACTATCTCATGGCGCGGTTGGGTGACGTGCTGAACGCGCCGTTCGACGGGCCGTGCATGCACGAGGCGCTGTTCGACGACCACTCGCTCGACGGCACCGGGGTGACGACCCTCGACCTCGCCAAGGCGCTGGTCGACGAGGGCTACCACCCGACGACGATCTACTTCCCGCTGGTGGTCCACGGCGCGATGCTGATGGAGCCGACCGAGACCGAGAGTAAGGCGACGCTCGATCACTTCATCGGCGTGGTGCGAGAGCTGGCCGGGCGGGCACAAGCGGGCGACGCGGAGTTCTTCCATGAGGCGCCCCGCCTGACGCCGCGCCGCCGCCTCGACGAGACCGCCGCGGCGCGCCATCCGGTGCTGCGCTGGCGCCCGCCTGCGACACAGGGCGAGGCGGCGGAATAGCTCCGCCAACTAACGTCGTTGAAGGTCGCGCCGATCCCGATAGCGGCCCCATACCTGCTCGGTGAGGATCCAGATCGCGGCGGTCCCAAGGGCGATCGTAACGCCGATCCAGGTCCAGCCGCGCGGGCCGAGCGCAACGACACCGAGGCCGTGCAGCACGACGACCAGCGCCATGACGAGGAAGAACGGCCCGGTGAAATGGCAATGCACCCGCCCGCAGCGCCGCGCGTTGGCGAGGCACGCGGTCCCCATCCAGACCAGCGCCGCCGCCCACGCGATGGTGCGCAACCCGGGCTCGGCCCAGATCGCGGCGACCAGCGCGGCGCTCGGCAGGCCCCAGGCGACGGCGTAGCTGGCGCGGCCCGAGACCCAGTCGCGGCGCTCGGATGTTTCCGTCCCGGTCATGCCGTCCACGCCTTTGTCGCCGTTCCCGATCGGCCTTGATCCAAGTCAACCCGTCGGGGCACTGGCGATCCCATGCTCCACTCGGAGAAATGGGCATTCAACGCTAATAGGAGGATCCCCGCCATGATGCGCTCGCTGCAATACTACGCCTTCGAGGTTCCCGACCTCGAGGTCGGCAGACGGTTCTACACTGATTTTGGTCTCGACGGCGAGGAGGTTGGCGACAGGGTGGTCATGCGCTGCGCCGGGCGCGACCAGGACCAGGTGGTGATGCTCGAAGGGGCGAAGAAGCGGCTGCACCACATCAGCCTCGGCACCCAGGCGGACGAGATCGACGGGATCCGCGAAGCGCTCGGCGCGCGCGGCGTCGCGTTCGAGGATCCGCCCTATGACGGCGCGCCCGACGGGCTCTGGTTCCGCGATCCCGACGATCTGCTGGTCAACCTGCAGGTCGCCGAAGATGTCCCGGCGCGCGGCGAGCCCGACGTCGAGGTCAACGCCCGGGGCCACAATCACCGCCTGAACGTGCGCGGCGTCCCGGAGGACCCCTCCGTCTCGCGGCCGCGCAGGCTCGGCCATATGCTGCTGTTCACCCGCAGCGTGCCTGCCAAGGTAGAGTTCTATACCAGCGCGCTCGGCATGAAGCTGTCCGACACCATGGGCGGCGACGTCGTCGGCTTCCTGCGCAACGGCAACGGCGGCGACCATCACGTCATTGCGCTCGCGCAGTCGGAGCAGCCCGGCTTCCACCACTCGAGTTGGGAGTTCGGCACCGTCGACGACATCGGCGTCGCCACAACCAACATGTTCGATAAGGGCCGCACCCATTGCTGGGGGTTCGGCCGCCACGTCGTCGGCTCCAACTATTTCCACTATTTCCGTGACCCGTGGGGCAGTCTGGTCGAGCATTTCGCCGACATCGACGTAATCGAGCAGGAATCCGACTGGCAGCCCAGGGACTGGCCGCTCGAAGGCAATCTGTCCCGCTGGTCCACCGAGGACGCGCCCGACGACTTCCTGATGAACACGGAGGCAGAGGCGTAACGGCGCGCGCCGAGCGCATCATCGATGAGTTTGTGGCGGCCGAGAGCCGCGACGAATTCAAACCGGATTAGAAATCCGGCTAACCGTCGGGATCGTCCTCGAACGGCTCGCGGGTGACCTGCTCGCCCTTTCGGGTGGTGACGATGATCACGGCGACGGCGCCCACGGTGAGCGCGAACAGGACGGTCAGGAACAGGTGATAGTCCCGCGTCTGGACGAGTTTCGCACCGAGCCACCACAACACGGCCATGACGATCACCAGAACCAGCCAGTGGATCGCCTTGCCGAGGAAGATGCTTCGCATTATCCGGCCCCGGTGCCCGCGACGCCGCGCTCCGGCACGTGTCCGCGGCGCGTCACATAGACCGCGCCGAGTAGCGCCGCCCCGATGCCGTTGAGGACGTAGCCCGGGACGCCCGCCAGCGACAGCAACGGCGGATACATCAGGCAGATCGCCGCCGCGGCGAGCGGGATGCGCAGCGCCATCGCCAGCGGCCCGTTGTACCAGCCCTCCAACGAGAGTGAGAGCAGCCACACGCCGCCAAACGCGGCGGCGGTCGAATAGGCCGTCCACCACCACGGCCCCTCGAACAGCAGGCTCGGGTTGTAGACGAAGACGAACGGGACGAGGTACTTGGCGATGCCGATACGCGCCGACTCCCACGCGGTTGCCATCGGCGGGGTGCCGGCGATGGCGGCGGCGGCGAACGAGGCGAGCGCGACCGGCGGCGTGATGGTCGAGACGACGCCGAAATAGAACGCGAACAAATGGGCCGCCATGGGATTGACGTCCATCTCGATCAATGCCGGCACGATCAGCGCGGCGACGGTGATGTAGACCGCCGTCGTGGTGATTCCCATGCCGAGGATGATGGCGGCGATCGCGGTCAGGAACAGAAGGATCAGCAGGATCCCGCCCGACAGGTCGATCACCGAGTTGGTGAACTTGAGGCCGAGGCCGGAGACGAAGATCGAGCCAATGATGATGCCGGCGCAGGCGCAGGCGACCGAGACCGGGATGGTCGAGCGCACGCCCGACTCGAAGGCCGAGAACAGATCGACCGGGCTCATCCTGGTGTGCGAATTGACAAAGGTCAGCAGCGTCAGCACCAGGATCGCCCAGAACGCCGACATCGTCGCAGTGTAGCCGTACACCAGCAGCGCCACCAGCACCACCAGCGACAGCAGCAGGTGCCAGCCGTTCTTGAGCACGTCCCAGAAATTCGGGCACTGGTCCTTGGGTACGCGCTGGATGTCGAACTTGTCGGCCTCCAGGTGGACCATGAAGTAGACGGTCGAGAAGTAGAGGAAGGTCGGAACGATCGCCGCGACGATGACCCAGAGATAGGGAACGCGGAGGAACTCGGCGATGATGAAGGCCGCCGCGCCCATGATCGGCGGCGTGATCTGGCCGCCCGAGGATGCGCACGCCTCGACCGCGCCGGCGAAGCGCGCGCGGTAGCCGAGCCGCTTCATCATCGGGATCGTGAACGAGCCCGTCGTCACCACGTTGGCGGTCGCCGAGCCCGAGACGGTGCCGAGGAACGCGCTGGCGACGACCGAGGCCTTGGCCGGGCCGCCGAGCCGGTGTCCGGTCAGCGCAACCGCTAGGTCGATGAAGAACCGCCCGGCGCCCGAGCGGATCAGGATGCCGCCGAAGATGATGAACAGCACGATATAGGTCGAGGCAACCAGCACCGGAATGCCGAACACGCCGATGAGCTGGATGAACTGGGCGTCGATGAAGACGTCGTTGGGCACCGGCGGGCCGAACATCATGCCGAAGAAGAGATCGGCGTTGAGCGTGTGGAAGATGAAGAACCCGGCGATCAGCACCATGGTCCAGCCGACTACGCGCCGCGTGCATTCGAGCACCAGGCCGATCAGGATCCAGCCATAGACCATGTCGTCCTCGTTGGGCGAGCCCTCGCGCGCCTGCAGCTCGTCGATGTCGATCAGCATGTAGCCCTCGACGCCGAGCACCAGCGCGATCACGACGAGATCGAGGACGAAGCCGGCGACGCGTTTGGCGTTGCCGGCTTCATTGGCGCGCACGATCGGATCGCGGATCGAGGTGCGGAACAGCGGCCGGACAAGGACCGCCAGCACCATCATGATGGTCAGGTGGGTGCTCCGGAACGACAGCGATTCGGGGGTCCCGAACCCGGCGACGAACAGATGATAGAACGCCAGCATGATCGCCAGGATCGCGGCGGCCAAGGTGACGAATGTCGGCAGATCAAGGCGCCGCGCGCGCAGCACCGCCTCCAGGTACGAATACTCGCGCCGCTCTTCGTATTGGATCTGGCCCGAAGGCTCGGACATGGCGTTGACCGGCTGAGCCAGGGGGAGGGGCGCCGGCCGGGCGCCCCTCGGTCCGTGGCGAGCCCCGCTCTAGAGGCCCTTTTCCTTGTAGTACTTGGCCGCGCCCGGATGTACCGGAACCGCCGCCGCCTTGAGCGCGTCGGCGAACTTCACGTTCTTCCAGTTGCCGTGCACCTTGACGAGCGCGCCGTGGTTCTTCCACAGCGATTCCGTGAGCTTATAGGCCAGCGCGTCGGGGACGTTCTTGTTGATGATCAGAACTGTCGCCGTCCCGATGGTCGGCACCGCGCTCGGCGCGCCCTTATAGAGGCCCGCGTCGATGTCCATCCTGAAGAACCCGGGGTTTTGCTTGACGAACGCATCGGCGATGCCCGCTTCGACCGGCAGGAAGCGGATGCCGGGCTGGAAGTCGAGCGCCAGGAACGACGAGTTGGGCGCCGTGGTCAGGCCGACGAAGGCGTCGATGTGGCCGTCCTTCATCAGCGCCACCGAATCCTTGTAGCCGACGCGATGGATGGCGCCGCCGTTCTTCTTGATCTGAGCATAGGTGACGCCGTAGAGCCCCAGCAGCTTCTCCATGGTGACGTTGCCGGAGAAAGTGATCTTGCCGGGGCTGATGTTCTTGTTGGCGAGATCCTTGTAGGACCGGATTTTCGACTTGGCCGGCACCGCGGTCTGCAGCACGCCGGGATAGAGCGTCGCGAAGAAGCGGACGTTCTTGTGCGCCTTCTTGAACTTGCCCTTGCCGTTGAAGCCGTTATAGGCGGTGAACCCGAAGGTCCAGCCGAGCTCGGCGCTGCCCTTGTCGACGGTACGCACGTTGCCGACGCCGCCGCCCGGGCGGTTCTGGGTGCTGATGCCGGAGACGTCCTTCTGCAGCACCTCGGCGATCTTGGCGCCGAACGGATACCAGCTGCCGCCGGCTGGCCCCGAGACCATGCGAACGAACGTCTGCGCGGACGCCTGAGTGGCGAATGCGAGCGGAACCGCGATCAACGCGGCTTTCATCACGAGTTTCATCGAGTTTCCCTTTCGTCGTTTTACGTTTCGTGGACCACGCTTTATGCGCGATCCGCCCCTTCGACCGGGCATTCGACCCAGTCCATGCGTTGATGCTGCCCAATGTCGCGGTTCAAAGCAAGCAAATAGCCCGGCCGCCTTGCCTGCCGTCGCGCTTCGACCGCATATGCTCAAAGGGACCACAGCACGGGGAGTGAAGCCGTGGCGGCAAGCCAACCCATCACGCGGGCCGAGGATTACACCACCGTCGAGGTCGAGACCTTCACAAGCCATCTCGAATGCGGGCTGACCGGCGAGCGCTTCGAGGCCGACGAGTTGCACGGGCTGTCGAGCGTTGGCCGGCCGCTTCTGGTGCGCTACGACCTCGAGGCGCTGGGCCGGGCCATCGACAAGGAGATCCTCGCGCGCCGCCCGGCCGAGTTCTGGCGCTACCGCGAGTTCCTGCCGATCCGCCGGGCCCGGAACGTGGTTCGGCTCGGCGAGGTGACGACGCCGCTGCTGCCCGCGCCCCGCATCGCGCGCGCACTCGGCGCGGCCGAGATCCTGTTCAAGGATGAGGGCCGGCTGCCGACCGGCTCGTTCAAGGCGCGCGGCCTCGCGCTCGCGGTCTCCATGGCGAAGGAGCTCGGCGTCGGCCACATGGCGATGCCGACCAACGGCAACGCCGGCGCCGCGCTCGCCGCCTATTGCGCCGCGGCCGGAATCCGGGCCGATGTGTTCTGCCCCGACGATACGCCGTCGGTCAACGTCCAAGAGATCGCGCTCCAGGGCGCGCGAACGTGGCTGGTCAACGGGCTGATCAACGATTGCGGGCGCATCGTCGGCGAAGGGGTCGAGACGGTCGGCTGGTTCGACACCTCGACGCTGAAGGAGCCCTACCGAATCGAGGGCAAGAAGACCATGGGGCTGGAGCTCGCCGAGCAAATGGGGTGGGACGTGCCCGACGTGATCCTCTATCCGACCGGCGGCGGCACCGGGCTGATCGGAATGTGGAAGGCATTCGCCGAGCTCGGCGCCATCGGCTGGCTCGGGGACAAGCGCCCGCGCATGGTCGCGGTCCAGGCCACCGGCTGCGCGCCCATCGTCAAGGCCTACGAGGACGGCGTCGAGCACGCCGAACTGTGGCCCGACGCCCACACCGTCGCCGCAGGCATCCGGGTGCCGGCGGCAGTCGGCGATTTCCTGATCCTCCGCACGGTGCGCGAGTCGGGCGGTTTCGCGACGGCGGTCGACGACGATGCCATCGAGGCTGCGCGTGCCGAGGTCGCCCGCGAGGAGGGAATTCTGCTGTGCCCCGAGGGCGCCGCGACATACGCCGCCTACAAGCAGGAGCTCGCCACGGGCCGCATCGCGCCCGACGAGCGCGCGGTGCTGTTCAACTGCGCCACCGGCCTCAAATACCCGATGCCCGACGCCGGCGCCGCGATCGATCTCGGCCGACCGGTCGACTACGAGGCGATGCGCGTGCGCTAACGCGCGTGCGCCATCGGGTCGTCGACGGTGACCTTGTCGTTCTTCAGGTCATAGCGCGCCTGGCCGACCGTGTTGAGGTCGGTGCCGGTGACGCGGACGAAGCGCGCGCCGTCCGGGAACTTGATCGAGTGGATCTGGCCCGGATGGAACACGCCGACCATGCCGGGCTGCAAGGTATAGCGCTCGGCCGGCTCGACCACGGCGTGGCCCTCGACGGAGCCATCGTCCTTGCGCGCCCACACCGTCATGTCGGTCTGGCCGATCGCCTGGCCGTAGACCGCCCACGACGGGCCGTGATCGTGCGGCGGCGATTGGGTCCCATTCTCGTAGATGTGGGCGAGGACGTGGAAGTCGGTGTCTTCGTCGTGATACAGCGTATGGATGCCGCGCTCGGCGTCGGGCCCGCAATTGGCGGCGACGAACACCTCGTTGGTCAGCAGCTTCTCAAGATTCTGGCGAATCTTCTCACGGCCGTCGTCGCCCTGATCGGCCTTGAGGATGCCGCGCGCCTCGTCGCAGAATTGCTCGAGCGTATAGGTCATATCGTCGCTCCCGATTGATTTGGCGTTATTCTATATCGAGTCGCCACTAATACGAAATGGGAATTGGCCGTGGCCCGGCATCCGGCCGGGCGATATGATCCGGCCCGAAGCTGGATAGAGGAGGTAGGGCATGAACGAGGCGAGCCGCCGGGCGGATCTCATTGTTACCGGGATCGACTGGCTGATCACGGTCGATACGGACCGGCGCATCATCCGCGACGCGGCCATCGCGGTCGTCGACGGCAAGTTCGCGGCAATCGGAAAATCGGCCGAGATCGCCGCCGCCTGGAGTGCCGACGAGACCCTGGACGGATCCGGCATGGTGGGCACCCCGGGCTTCGTCGACAACCATCTGCACTCCTCGTTCCAGATGTCGCGCGGGCTCGCCGACGAGGCGAATGCCCAGTCGTTCCTGTTCGATCACATGTATCCTTACGAAGGCGCGATGGAGCGCGACGACGTCTATGTGTCATCGTGCCTGACGGCGATGGAAATGCTGCGCCACGGCGTCACCTGTTTCGTCGATCCGGGCAATTATCACCCCGATGCCACCGTCGAGGCGATCGGGTCGAGCGGCATGCGCATGGTCATCGCGCGGTCGTCATTCGACCGCACGAAATCGGTGATGGGCATCCTGCCCGAGGCGATGATCGAGACCACGGACAAGTGTCTCGAATCGACCGCGGCGCTCCTCGAATCCTACGATGGCGCCCATGATGGCCGGATCTCGGTCAGCGCCTCGTTCCGCGGCCTCAACAACGCCTCGGACGAGCTGATCCAAGGGCTCAAGGTCCTGGCCGACGAGCGCGGCACGCTGTTGCAGACCCACGCCTGCTTCTCGTATTCGACCCACGACGGCTGCCTCGCCGCGTTCGGGGCGCCCGAGATCGAGCGGCTCGAGAACCTCGGCGTCCTCGACGAGCGCATGCTGCTGGTCCATTCCGGCTGGCTCGAGCCGCATGAGGTCGAGATCATCGCGCGCCGCAAGCCGACCCTGGTCGCCGCGCCGTCGTCGAGCATGCACAACGGCTACGGCAATTTCGTCATGGGCAAGCTGCCCGAGCTGATGGCCTTGGGCGTCAACGTATCGATCGGCTCCGACCACGCGTGCTCCGGCATCACCGATATGACCCAGGAAATGCTGCTGGTGGCGGGCGGCTACAAGGAAGTGCGCATCAACCCCCGCGTCATGGCGCCCGAGAACGTGGTCGAGATGGCGACCATCAACGGCGCAAGGGGCGCCGGGCTCGCCGATCGCATCGGATCGGTCGAGACCGGCAAGGAGGCGGATCTCGTTCTGTTCGACACCTCATGGCCCGAATGGCAGCCGCTTTACAACCCGGTATCGAACCTGGTCTACGCCGCGACCGGCAACTCGATCGCGCACGTCCTCGTGCGCGGCGACCAGGTCGTCCGCGACGGCCATCTGACGCATCTGGATGAGGAACGAATCCTGGCCGACGTCGCCATGACCGCCGAGCGCATCGCCGGGCGCCTCGACATGGAGCGCGTCGTCAAGCTCAAATGGCCGGTGGTGTAACCGGCACTCGGAGCGAGAGAGCGTTACGCGCCAACAGCTTGTTTAGCGGCCTGGTTGTCGGAGCCGTCGACGTTCCTCAGGAACATACGGGCGCGCTCAAGCTCCTCGTAGTTCTCGCGCAGTTGGCGCAAGTCGTCGAAGGTGCCACGGTGGACGGTCTGGCCGTTCTTGAGGATGTTGGCGATGGTCACCGCCGATTGCAGCCACTGCTGGCGTAGCCTGCTCACCGTCGTCGACATCAGCGCGGCGGCATCGCCCGCCGAGAGATTGGTCGTCGCCGGCTCGGCGGGCGATGCCGCCGCTCCGGTAAGATCGATCTTGGTCTGATCGAGTGACATTGGCCGTTTCCTTGCTTGCGGATTTCAACCGATTGGAGGGGTGTCGCGGAGTCTTCTAGCTCCGGCGGAAAATGGAAAAGCCGGAGACACGAGGTCTCCGGCTTGAGATGGGTCGGGTCGGATCATTATCTCATCGGGTAGAAGGCCGATTCGTCGGTGCCGTCGGTGTCGCCGGCGGTCGAGGTCGAGGTTGACGTCGGCTCCTCGACCATCAGGTCGTCGATCCCGGCCACAGCCTCGGTCGTCTGGCCAACGGTGAACGACCGCTGAACCAGAACCGCGCCGTTGGTATCGACCAGCGAGACGCTCCAGTTGCCGGGCTTCAGATTGGCCGACGACCAGGTGCGCCAACCGGGCGATTTGCCGACGTTGAGCCAGACCGAGCCGTGCTGCGCACCTTCGTGGTGCCAGACCACGTTGACCGACGTCGGCTCACCGACGTTGCCGATGCGGGCGAAGGCATATGCCTTCTCCTGCTGGACCGTGAACCCGGCGGCATCGTTGACCGGCTCGCGGCCGGCTATGGCGCTGGTCAGCACGAAATCGCGCACCACGATACCGGTGTCGGCGGCGGCCGGGCCGGCCACGAAGGTGGAGACCGCCAGCGCCGCCCCGAACAGCGCCATCGGCAAACGAAATTTGGGATTGGATCGAATCATCTCACAAAGACTCCTGCTACTCATGAACTCGCGCGGGCACCCAAACTAAGGCGCCAAGTTCGGAGCCCGACCTTGCGCTCGGGTCTCCATGGGAACCTGCCGAACCTCCGGCGAGTTGCCCCCGTTGATTATTGTTGTCGACGCGAGATTAAGGCCCAAATCCTTCCAAATTATTAGGCAAACACGGTAATTTGAGGCGAATGCTGGCGGGTTCGGTTCACTCGAAGAATCCGTGGACGAACCAGGCAGGCGCGGCGTCGGCCCGGTAGAGGCCCTCGCGGTAGAGCCAGAACCGGCGGCCCGCGGTGTCCTCGACCCGGTAGTAGTCGCGCAGATGCGTGCCGTCGGCGGTCTCGGGCGCGCGCCACCATTCGGGGCCGATGCGCTCGGGCCCGTCGGCGCGGACGATGCGGTGGACCACGCGGCGCCAGCGGAACATCACCGGCGGGTCGTCGGGCACCGGCGCAGTGGCCTCGATCGCCTCGGGCCGGGCCAGCAGGCGGAGCGGGCGCGGGCCCGCGGGCCACGCGGCATCGCCCGGCGGCCGGCCGTCGAGCGCGGTCCGGACCCTGACCGCGCGCTCCGGCAGGTGGCTCTCGCGGGCGGCGAAGCGGACCACGCGCTCGCCGCCGAGACGGTTGCTCAGCCGGTCGATCAGCGTCGCCGCGCCGGCCGGCGTGGCCGAGCCTGCGCCCGTCAGGTCGGCCTGCGCGGTATCGAGTGCTTCCGTGACGGGGGCGGCGAGGGTCATCGCCTCGATGCCGAACTCGGCCTCGACGTCGGCCAGCCGCTCGGCGAACAGGCGAACCAGGTGGCCGGGATCGCGGCTCGCCCGGCTGGTGCCGACGGCGAGGCGGCGGACGCCGCCGGCCGGCTCGTAGAGAGACAGGACCAGCCGCCGCGCGCCGCGCCCGGCGCGCTCGAGCCCGGCCGAGAGATCGATGGCGAGGGTGTGCGCGGCCGCCGTGAGATCATCGGCGCGGCCGATCGGCTCGGCGAAGGCGAGGCGGGCGAAGTGCGGCACGGCCGGCGCATTGGGCGACAGCGGCTCGGGCGCGCGGCCGAGCGCCTGGTCGAGCCGAAGCGCAAGCCCACCCCCGAAGCGTGCCGCCAGCGCCGCGCGGGGCAGCGTCGGCAGGTCGGCGATGCGCCGCAGCCCGACCGCCTCGAGCCCCTTGACGGTCGCCGCATCGAGCCTGAGCGCCGCGACCGGCAGCGCCGCCAGCGCCTCGCGCTCGGCGCCGGGCGCGACGATCGTCCACCGGCCCCGGTCCCGATCCCGATCCCGATCAATTGCGGCCGATGCGAAGCGCGCCGCCGCCCACGCCGCCCCCGGCGTGCCGGCGATCGCCGCGCGGGCATCGTAGCCGGCATGCCCGAGGCGATCGACGAGATCGGCAACCAGCGCCTCCTCGCCGCCGAACAGGTGGTCCGAGCCGGTAACGTCGAGCCACGCCGCGCCGGTCCCGTCGGGCGTCTCGGGCGTGAAGCTCCCGTCGACCCCGGTCCACGGGCTGTAGCGCCCGCACCAGCGCGCGAGCCGGGCAAGCGCAGCCGCCTCGCCCGCCGGATCGGCCGGCACGGTCGCGAGCGCGGGCGCCACCGCGCGCGCATCGGCAAGCGTCATGCCGGGCACGAGCCCGGCGGCAATGGCCGGCGCGTTCGCCGCGGCGACGAGGCGCCGGCCGCGCGCCTCCAGCACCACGGCGAGCGGGCTATCCCGCGAGTCGGGCCGGTTCAGCGCGATCCGGTCGGTCGCGAAGCGGGGCAGCCAGAGCGAGATCACCCGTCTCATCGCGCCATTCCATCTCCCATGTCGCCGCCGCGCCGCCGCGGCAGCGGAACAGCTCGGCGCGCCAGCGCGCCCGGCCGACACCGGGCATGCCGGGCGCCGTGGCGCCGGGCAGCGAGCCGAGACGCCAGCGCGTCAATGCCGCGCCGGGCACGGTGGCGGCGGCCGTCGGGCGCAGCAGCAGCACCGCCGTCCCGACCGCCTCGGCGGCGAGCTGAAGCCGGCGGCTCTCGGTCAGGGTCACCGCGCCGACCTCGCCGACCACGGCGGCGAGGCCGGCGCCGAGCCCTTCCTCGAGCGCCCACAGCGCGTCGCGGTCGGCGCGCGCGCGGACGCAGATCACACGCTCCGGCGCGAGCCCGAAGCGCTCGAGCCCGGGCGCATACAGCCCGCCCGCGTCCAGCGTGCGCGCGCCCTCGCACCACAGCACCATGCCGTCTGCGTCGTTTTTCGTATCCCGGGCGGCGAGCCGGGCCGCCAGCACGGCGGCGAACCCGACCCCGGCGCCGGCATCCCCGGCGATCACCTCGTGCAGCGCGCCGCGCGGCAACCCGTTCCACGGCAGATGCCCGTCGATCTCTCCGATGCCGAGCGCAACGACGTCCCCCGCCGCGCCGGCCGGTACGGCGCCGTGGTGCGAGGGCGCGCGCTCGAGCCGGCGCACCTCGTCCCGAAGCCGCGCCAACGTCTCGGGCGCGCGCCGGGGAAAGGGGCGCTCGCGGCGCCCGAGAGGGCTCGTTCTGGCTGTCATGCGATCCGCCGGTGTCCCACCGTTTGCCGGAGATATGTTCTTGTTTTGTTCTATATTAAAATCGGTCCAGAGTCAAATAAGGCTCGGCCGAAACGGCTCGAACGATCAAGCCACCGCCGCGCTCACCCTCCGCCACCGGCGCAGCGCGACGAGACACCACACCGCCTCGACCAATCCAAACGGCCACGCGCCTTGCAGAAACCCGTAGACCGAGCCCAGCGCGCACGCTCCGGCGAACCCGAGGACGAACCGCGGGCCGCGTTCCTCCAACGCATAGCAGACCAGCATCGCCGTCACCGCGACGAGGCCAAAAGCGGAAAGTTGATCCATGGTCGAGCCCCATTCTGCCGGAGATCCGACGATATCCGCCATCCACAGGGCGTATCGGAAATTCGCCACGATCGACAGTCGGGCGTCCAGCCGCGGGGAATGAACCACAGAGATACAAAGAAGAAGAGTTTTTTTTTCTCCGCTGTGTCTCCGGGGCTCAAAAGCGGCGCGTGCCATGATCCGCGCCGCCGCCACATTGCAAGGAGCCCTCGGCCCACCTAAATAGGAGTCCAAGATTTCACCACCCGCGAATCGCGAACGCCGAAATGCCGAGAGACGAAATTTCCATGCCCGAGCTCGGCCTGCGCGCGCGCATGCGCGACTGGATGGAGCGTCCGGCATTTCGCAATGTGATCCTCGGCCTGATCGCGTTCAACGGAGTCACCCTCGGCCTCGAGACGGTGCCGAGCGTGATGTCAGTGGCGGGCGACCTGCTCGTCTTCCTCGATAGCGCGGTGCTGGCGATCTTCGTGATTGAGCTCGGGCTCAGGATCTATGCCCATGGGCTCCGCTTCTTCCGCGATCCGTGGAACCTGTTCGACTTCGCCGTCGTCGCCGTCGCACTGATGCCGGCGAGCGAGGGGTTCGCTGTGCTGAGGGCGCTTCGCGTCCTCAGGGCGCTCAGGCTGGTGTCGGCGGTTCCGCGCATGCGCCGCGTAGTCGAGGCGCTGCTCCACGCGGTGCCGGGAATTGGCGCCGTCGGCGCGCTGCTGATCCTGATTTTCTACGTCTTCGCGGTGATCGCCACCAAGCTGTTCGGCGCCGCCTTCCCGCAATGGTTCGGCACCATCGGGGAATCGATGTACTCGCTGTTCCAGATCATGACGCTGGAAAGCTGGTCGATGGGGATCGTGCGTCCGGTCATGGAGGTCTTCCCCTACGCCTGGGCGTTCTTCGTGCCATTCATCATTGCCTCCAGCTTCACGGTGCTCAACCTGTTCATCGCCATCATCGTCGATTCGATGCAGACACTGCACCAGCACGACCGCGCCGACACGGTCGACGATGTTGCCAAAGTTGTGCACGGCGACAGCCGGGTTCTGTCGGCGGAAATCGCGCGGCTGCGGGACGAGATCCGCGACCTCCGGAGCGCCCTCGATCGCGGCCGCGAATAGCAGACGAGCCCCCTATACGCGGAACCTGTTGAAGTCGGGCGGGCGTTTTTCGAGGAACGCGTCGGGGCCCTCGCGCGCCTCGTCGGTGTCGTGGTAGTCGGGCGCCAGCGTGCGCTGGAAATGGTGCGGCGAAGTATCGCGCAGATAGTCGATGTCGGCCTCGAACGACGCCTTGAGGATCTTGAGGCAGGTCGGGCTGAGGGACAGGATCTCGCGGCACCACTTCTTCACCTCGGCGTCGAACTGGGCGAGCGGCACGACCACGTTGACCAGCCCCATCTCGAGCGCCTCCTCGGCCGAGTATCGCCGACACATCATCCACAACTCGCGCGCCTTCTTGGTGCCGACGACGCGCTGCAGCAGCGCGACCGGATAGCCTTCGGCCGGGCTGCCGACGCGTGGGCCGTTCTGGCCGAAGATCGCGTTGTCGGCCGCGATCGTCAGGTCGCAGTAATAGGCGAGGTGGTTGCCCATGCCGATGGCGTAGCCCTTGACGGCGGCGATGACCGGCTTGCCGGTGTGGCGCACCGCTTCGTGAACGGCGCGCGGCGTCACCTCGACGTGGCGCTTGGCGAGCCCGCCCGCCTTCTCCCAATTGACGTCGCCGCCGGACGAGAACGCGCGGTCGCCGGCGCCGGTCAGCACGATCACGCCGACCCTGGCGTCGCGGCCCGCCGCGTCGAGCGCCTCGACCAGCTCGCGCATGGTCGCGCCGGTCAGCGAGTTCAGCGTCTTCGGCCGGTTGATGGTGATGGTCGCGACGTTGCGCCGGACCTCATAGATAAGGTCCTCGAACTCGGGCCGGCGCGGCCTCGCGGTCTTTTTCTTGCGGATCGTACGTGCCATGCGGATCACTCTCCCTTGGTGAGTTGGCGGGTTAAACGGGCGGCTTCGGCAACGTGAAGCGCAACAGGATGGGCGTGATGAGCGTCGTGACGATGCCCATCAGAACGAGAGCGGAAAACAGGTATGTGACGATCGGCGCCGCGCCGTCGCTGGCCGCGAAGAGCCCCGCCTCGGCGGCGATGCTGACCACGACCAGCTCGACCGCGCCACGCGCGTTCATGGCAATACCGATGCTTACCGCGTCGCGCCGGGGAAAGCCGGCGAAGACGGCCGGCACGCCGGCGCCGACCAGCTTGCCGATGAAGGAGACGGCGATCAACACCACGAGGAACCCAGGGATCGCGATCAGCGCGCCGAGATCGACCTGCAGACCGATCCAGACCAGGAACAGGGGCGCCAGGAACCCAGACGTGATGCCGCCGACGGCCACGGTCATGTTGTCGTAGATTTTCTCGCCGATCCGGTTCGGCTCGAAGAACAGCCCCGCCATGAAGGCGCCCATGATCCAATGCAGGCCGAGCAGCTCGGCGAGCAGCGCGTAGGCGAGCGCTACACCCATCAGGGCGCTGAACTCGATCGAGGCCGCCTGCATCGCGGTAGCACCGGCGTGCACCCTCGGATAGACGTGAACGCCGAGCCCGATGGTGACGGCGAAGAAGACCACGACCTTGCCCAGCAGGATGGCGAGGCTCGAAATATCGGGAACGTAGCCGGTATGAATCACGGCGAGCAGAATGGCGAGCAGGAACAGCCCGATGATGTCGTCGAAGATCGCCGCCGCGACGACCGTCTGGCCGAGCGGCGTCTGCAACATGCCGATCTCCTGGAACAGCTTCACGGTCACCGGGATCGCGGTGATCGACATGGTCACGCCGACCAGCAGCGCCTGGCTCTGCTTGAGGTCGCTGTCGGGCAGAAGCCACCACGCAAGGGCAAAGCCGCTGGCGAGCGGGAGAACGGCCCCTCCCAGCGCGATAAACAGCGAGTTCTTGGAATGGCTCGCGATTTCCTCCGGCTGCATCTCGATTCCGCCGAGCAGAACAAGGAAGAAGATGCCGGCCTCGGCGACGAACGCGACCGCCTCGCCCGTCGCCAGATCGGCGAGAAATGGAATCTCGCCCCCGATCCATCCGATGATCGCCGCCAGCACGATGCCGGCTATCAGCTCGCCCACCGTCGCGTTCTGGCCAAGTCGCACCGCGATCTCGCCCATCACGCGGCTCAGAACCAGCAGGATCAATAATTGGGCGATCGTTTCCACAACGCCCCCATTGTCCGAGTTCGGCCCCGCAAGTCTAAACCCGTTCGGCCCGGTCGGGAGAGCGGGCTTTGACCTGGATCAAGCCCGCCCGGCCGACTTATACCAACGGTCATTGATATTGACCTGTTTCACCGGAGAGAAATTCTCCACCGGGCAGGAGCGGTTCGCGCCGTGGTGCGGAGCACCACAAGCGGATCGCGACGCCCCCGGTGGAGAATTTATCCCGGCCTTCGGTGGCCGTGGGCGAACGACCCGCCGCGTCGCGCCGCTTGCCCGATGGCACCGCATCGCGCCGCGCGGCGCTCCTAACGGGTCGATCGCCCACGGCCATGAAACAGGTC
>PVBE012814264.1_pt1 | contig 18755 bp, 14 predicted proteins | sample 1631181 | NCBI WGS metagenome assembly PVBE01 (sample SAMN08397723, study PRJNA350692) | Marine metagenome, whole genome shotgun sequencing project. | isolation source: water | place: Pacific Ocean | collected 2012-04
CCATGACGACGAGGTCCCAGACGTCCTTGGTGCGCTGGGAGGCCTTCTTCACGGTGCGGGCAGCGTCACGGGGATCCGATAGATGAGCGTGTGTCCGTTCTGGCCTTCCTGCCACGTGACGTCCGGGCCGTCGAGGGGCGACGTGTAGTTGTACAGGTCGTAGGTGTCCCCGGTGTCCGCCGCGGGCAGGGCCGAGGCGAAGCAGGTGTCGCCCTTGGAGGGCAGGTCCGCATGGTGCTCGACCGTCAGCGCCTCGGGGTCGACCCGCCAGATCGCGCAGCGCTTGGGCAGCAGCCAGTACGCGGTCTGGTTGTCGAAGGTCCTCTGGCCGTGGGTCTTGTCGTCGCCGCCGAGGTCGTAGTGGCCCGTGTCCGACAGGTGTCTGCGGCCGACGAGCCAGATGCCACCTCGGTGATTGAGCACCAGGGGTGAGTCGTACTTGCGCAGGTCCGGCACGCATCGCCAGTCGCCCAGCGAGCCGGCCTCGGCCCGACAAACCTTGCTGCCCCAGCCGTCGGCGTCGCCGTTTTCGTTGCGCATCACCGCGACCACCGCGCCGTCATCGAGGAATGCGAAGTCGGTCTCCGATCCGCCGCCGGTGACCACGACGGGGTCGTCGCCCACCGCAGGACCCCAGGTCACCCCGTCGTCGCTGGTCAGCCAGTGGATCCGGACGGGATCGGACCCCATCTCGTAGATGTTCTCGCCGCCGGTGTAGCCGATGAGCCAGAGGCGCTCATCATGGGCGCGGATGCGCCACGGGATGAAGCCAGGCTCGTAGAACGGCTCGGGATCGGTCCACTGGCCGTCCGAGGTGCGCTCCATGACCCGGGCCTCGGCGGGCTCGAACCTGGCCGGCTGCTTTCCGAGCACGGCGAAGTACAGCCAGAGCCGGCCCTGCCACGACACGAAGCGGGGTTCGCGCAGGTCGGTCTGCATGGCGATCTCGGTCTCGTAGGTCCAGGTCAGCTGGTCGTCGGAGCTGACGACGTACATCACCGTCTGCCGCGAGGCGAAGTGCAGGGGGGCGGTCCGGAAGGCCAGGTAGTACCGGCCTTCGTGCAGGATGATGTCGAGGTTGTTGTTGGCGTTCTGGGGCTCGACCTCGGCCGGGAGGCCGGCGCCCGGCACCACCTGCACCGCGGCTCCCAGGCTCACCTCGACGGGCGACGATTCGTTGGAGTCGTCACCGCCACAACCCGCCCCGACGGCGGCGGCGAGGAAGATGGGAAGGAGGCCCCTCACGGCCGTGTATCGTCCCCGACCTCGGAGGTCCGGACAATGGCTACCGCGGTGCTGTCGCCCAGCGTGTCGAACTTGGAGTGCTCGCTCACCGGCGCGCGGGCCCCCGCGCCGGCGGCCGGGGCCCCCGGAGGGCTGTCCGAGGCGGGCGCGCCGTTGCTGGTGCGGTACGAGCTCAAGCCAGGCGACGCCTGGCGATCCAAGGAGCGCCGCGGGCTGTGGCGGTACGCGCCGCTGCTCCCGGTCTCGGGCGCTCCCGATGGCTACATGGATGACGTGGGCGAGACCCCGCTGCACCGCGCCCCGTCGCTGGGCAAGGGGACCTGGGTCAAGGACGAGTCGACCAACCCCAGCGGCAGCTTCAAGGACCGCGGGTTGGCGGTGGCCGTAGCGCTGGGCGCCGCCTGCGGGGCGCGCCGGTTCTGCCTGCCGACCCAGGGCAACGCCGGGGTGGCGGCGTCGATGTGGTCCGCCCGCATGGGGCTTGCGCCGGCGCTGGTGTACATGCCGGAGGGCCATCAAGGGGGCGTTTACGCCGAGGCCGCGGAGCTGTACGGGGCCGAGGTCCGCTACATCGGTCGCCACATCGGCGAGGCGGGCAAGGCCATGCGCGACGATCTCGCCAAGGACCTGGCCGCCGGGGAGCTCGTCGACGTCTCCACCTTCTTCGAGCCCGGCCGGCTTGAGGGCAAGAAGACCATGGGCCTGGAGCTGTTCGAGGCGTTCGCCGCCGCCAGGCTGCCGGACTGGATCCTCTACCCGACCGGTGGGGGCACGGGCCTCGTGGGCATCTGGAAGGCCTTCGCCGAGCTGCAGGCGCTGGGCGTCCTGGACCCGGAGGTCCACGGGCTGCCGCGCATGGTCGCGGTGCAGTCCGAGCGGTGCGCGCCGGTTGTGCAGGCGTTCGAGCGGGGCGATGACCGCGTGACGACCATCGAGTCTCAGGGCACGTGCGCGGACGGCCTGGACGTCCCGGGCGCCATCATGGGCCACGGCATCCTCAAGGTGCTCGCCGAGTCCGAAGGCGCGGCGGTGGCCGTGACCGAGGAGGCGCTGTTGGAAGGCAGGCGCGAGCTGGGTCGCGCCGGGATCGCCGCGTGCAACGAGGGCGGCGCGGCGCTGGCCGGCGCCAAGGCCCTGCGCGAGTCCGGCGACATCTCGGATGACGACTGGGTCGTGATCCTCAACACCGGCAGGCAGCGTGCAGCGAGCCCGTAGCTTGAGGGATGGGCCCGAGCATGGCATCAACAATGGTGATGTTCCGCCTCGCGCTGCTGATCTCCCTCGGCCTCGTCGGCTGCTCCGGCGCCGAGCTGGACTTCGCTGACTACCACCTCGTGTGCGACGCCGAGGTCGCGTGTCCGGGCGGGTTCGTCTGCCAATCCAACGAGTGCATCCCCGAAGACCTGGCGGACTTTGCGCCGGTGCTCAACGCCGGGGGTGAAGGCGAGGGCGAGACCCCGACGCCGCCCGCCGCGGGCGAAGGGGAAGGTGAAGACGCCCCGCCGGTACCGGAGGCGGGTGAGGGTGAAGGCGAGCCTCCGGTGGCCGGCGAGGGAGAGGGCGACGGTCAGCCTCCCGCGCCCGGCGAAGGCGAGGGCGAGGGCGAGGGCGAGGGCGAAGGTGAGCCGGTGTGTACGCCGGTTGGGTCCCTGGACGGCGACCTGGCAGCCAACGGCTGGCGGCTCGCCGGGGACGGCCAGTGGCGGTCCGAGGGCGGGCGGGCGGTCATCGACGGCCTCGAGGACGACCAGAGCGCCACCCTGTCCCTGGCCTGGACGGCCCCAAGCGCCGGCACCCTGCGGGCCGTGATCGCCGTCCAGTCCGAGGAGTGCTGCGACAAGCTGCACTTCGAGCTGGACGGCGAGGCTCGGCCCGAGTGGGTCTGGAGCGGCGACATCGGGGCCGGGTACGCCGGTCCCGCGGTGGAGGCCGGGCCTCACGTCATCGTCTTTCGGTACAGCAAGGACGGGTCCGTGAGCGAGGACGGCGAGTTCGCCGCCGTGCTTCTGCTGGACTTCGTGGCGGATGGCGAGCAATGCGTCGCCCCCGAGGGGATCCTGATGCCGCCCGTCATCCGGCAGATCACCGCGCCCGACGTCGTGATCGTCGGCGAGGATGCCCAGCTGTCCGTCGACGTGGAGGATCCCGACGGCGGCGAGGTGGCGGTGGTCTGGAGCGCCTCGTCTTGGGAGCTCGACGAGGATGCGGGGCGGTTCAGCGACGCCCACAGCGCCGTGACCACCTGGACCGCCTGGCCAGCAGGAGAGGTGGAGATCACCGTCGTCGCTACCGACGACGACGACAACGAGGCCTCCCGCACCATCACCGTTGACGTGGCCAAGCGGAACGACTGCACCGACGAGGATGGCGACGGCTACGGAGTGGGCGATGGCTGCCTCGGCGCCGACTGCGACGACGACGAGCTCCTGTCGTTTCCTGGGTACGCGGAGGTCTGCGACGACATCGACAACGACTGCGCCGGCGGAGTCGACGACGTGGACCCCGTGCCCTCCGACGACGACAACTGTGGGGCGTGCTTCGTCAACTGCCAGTGGGGGGCGATCCCCCACGGCTTCGGCCACTGCGAAGCGGGCGTGTGCGTACGCGACGAATGCCACGAGGGCTGGCACGATCGAGACGGCGAGCCCGCCACCGGCTGCGAGTACTACTGCGTCGTCGGCGAGGCGCAGGTCGAGGCGTGCGACGGCATCGACAACGACTGCGACGGCGTGCTCGACGGACCGGCGATCTGCGCCGACGACCAGGTGGACTTCTGCTCCCGGAGGGACCCACAGCAGGGCGACGTCGTCTGCGAGGACTTCGGCGCGGACTCGCTGTCCGCCGGCGGACCTTGGCGGACCGGCGGCCTGCTGGGACCTTCGGAGACCGCGGCCGAGCTCGTCGCGGGCGGCTACGTGGCTGGCGCCGGCCTGGCCGGCTCCGGGGGAGGCCACGACCGGTTCACGTTCATCGACGAGGTGGTGTCGTTCGGCCTGGGGTTCCGCCTGGACCTCGGGGACTCGGCGGCCTCAGCGGGGGTCTTCAGCGCCCCGGCGCCGGTCGCCGACGGGCTCGGGTCCGGCTACACGCTGCGGGTGACCCCCGCGATCGGCGATGTCGCCGCCCGCCTGGAGGTGCTGTCATTGCCCGACGCGCAAGTGCTGGCCTCTGCGTCGGCGCCCGATGGGCTGGCCGAGGGGCGGCACTACGTCGAGGCCATGCGCAAGATCGACCTGGGCTGGCGGATCGAGGTCGACGGGATCCCCCTGGCCCTCGACGCACATCGGGCCGACGGCGAACACCAACGGTTCGTACGCCTGGGGGTGCGGGTGGACGCCCAGGAGGGGGACGACCCGACCGCCGTCGATGACCTCGTCCTGCGCATCGACCTGGACGAGGACGGCGTCATGGCGCCGCCCGACAACTGCCCCGACGGACAGAACCCCGCCCAGGCCGACGGCGACGGGGACGGCGTGGGAGGCCCCTGCGACGACCGTGACCGCGACGGGGTCGAGGAGGGCGACGGCGACGACGCCGACAACTGTCCCGTCGTCCCCAACCCGTCCCAGTCCGACTGCCAGCGGCTCGACGAAGACTGGGAGTGCATCGAGGCGGGTGACGGGATCGGGGACGCCTGTGACGCCGGGGGGAGAGTCCTGCTGGCGGCCGTGGACGGCGAGGCGTGGGAGGTGGACGTGGTCACCGGCCGGTCTCGACGGTCGGCAGTGGACGTGGACGTCGCCGGCGGCGTGTCGGTGAGCCCCGACGGACGCCGCATCGCCCACGTGGTCGACGGCGACGTCTGGGTGAGCGCGGTGGACGGGCAGGATGACGGCGGCCTGCTCGTCGCGGATGCCACTCGTCCGGCCTGGATGGCGGGCGGGCGGATCGCCTATCACGCCACCGACGGCTCGGCGGTCTCGTCGGTGCCCGCAGATGGCGGCGACGCCGAGCTGCTCGTGGCGGCTCCCGACGGCGGCGCGGTGCGGCTGTTCCCCGCGTGGGACGGCTCGTTGGCGGTGTTGGCGACCTACGATCAGGGGGTCCTCGAGGTGCGCGCCCTGGACGGCCTGCTCGGGCCCCTCGACGGAGACGCCCGCGCCGACCGCGTCGGCCTGGCCACCGAGGGCATCCCCGACATGAGCCCCGAGGCAGGCGAGTGGGAGGAGTGGGAGGAAGGCGAGCGCTTCTTCCAGTGGGATGGGAAGATCATGATCTCGGTGCCCACGGGGCGGGACGCCGGCATCTGGAGGCTGGACGCCGACAACAACTCCCTGGCTCAGGTCGACACCCGCCCTGCCCACTCGGCCGTGGGCACCCCCCTCGACAGCTACGCCTTCGCGGTGGTCGAGGATGCCGAGGACGAGCTGGACCGGGAGCTGGGCCTGCTGTCTCAGCAGTGCTACTGGGATGATGACCGGCAGCAGTCGGTCTGCGACACGCGGCGACTGCGGCTGCTCGACGGCGAAGCCGGAGTGACCGCCGTGCTGGGGTGGCCCGGCGCCCGCGCCGCCGGGGCCTGGGACGACCGGGACGGCGACGGCCTCGTGGACGCCGACGACGGCTGTCCCGACGTGCCCGCGCTCGGGGACGCCGACGAGTGGGAGGTCCTCGACGATCGGCGGCTCGCCGGCGGGCCTTGGCTGTCGGGCTCGGGCGCACACCTCGGGCTGAGCTGGGTCGAGGCGCTGCCCGACGGCGACCCCACGCCATCGTTCCAAGCCCTGTCCGCGGGAGGCGATCCCCTGGGTGAGGCGTGGGTCGGCGCGGCCGAGCTGGTCACCGCGCAGGCCGTGTTCGACGGCGTCGGCTGGCTCCTGCCGCTCACGGCGACCGACGGCGCCAGCACGGACGTCCGGCGACTGGGCGCCTTGGCCGAGGAGGGAGAGGAGATCGCCGACCTGGGCGCATCGCGTGGGCTCGAGCCGCGACTGGTCCGCCTGGGCGCCGCCACGGTCTTGCTCCACCAGGCGGCCTCCGGGGAGCTCCGATGGGCGCCGGTCGATCCGGAAGGCGACTCCTCGGTCATCGCGGCTGACGGCCACTCGCCCGCGGCGACGGCGCGTCCGGATGGGGGCGCCCTCGTGGCCTTCGTCAGCCCCGCCGAAGACGACCAGTCCGTCTCCCTCGTCGGCGTCAGCCCCGGCGGGCAGGTCGGCGATGCGACCCAGGTCGAGCCCGCCGCCCGCACCAGCGCCGCTCCCGCCGTGGCCTACGGCGCGGACAGCGGCGTCGTCGCCTGGGCAGACGACTCCGGCGGCGACCCTCGGATCAGGACCCGCCGGGTCGACGGGGACGGGACCGCGCTGGCGGTGGCCTTGGCCCTGTCCCCGCCCGGAGAGGTCACGTCCGCCCCGGTCATCGCCCGGACACCGGACGGATACGCGGTCGCCTGGTGGCACCTCGACGCCGGGGGAGACCCCGAGGCCGAGCTGCGCTTCGCCAGCCTGGACGACGCCGGCCGGCGACGCGGTGACATCCACACCGTCACCCGCACCGAGCGCACCCCCGGCGGCCTCGCCCTGCTATGGGATCAGGGTCGCCACGTCATCGCGTGGTCCGAGGGCGCCCCCGGCGCCGGCAGCCTGCACATGCGCATCGACCGCCTGGACTGCGTGCGCTGACCTGCCGGGCCGGGAGGCCGGCTCAGCCCCCGATGTCCACACCTAGCAGCCCTCGACGATGCCCGCCCGCAGATCGAGGGGGACGATGGTGGGCCCGTTGCGGACCCCGACCCGTCGGTACAGGTGGCGCAAGACCCGGAACCGCCCGAGCACCGAGGCGGTGGCGGCGCACTCGATGGCCGCAGACAGCCGGCGGACCCGCCGCTCCGCATCGTGGCAACTTTCGGCGACGCGGGAGCATCCTTCCCGCAGGCAGCCAGGAGCCTGTGGCGAGCGTGACGAGGGAGGGGGGGACAGGGCGGGCTTGTGGGTCGTGATCTGGGACGCCCAAGCCGTCCGCTTCGCGGCCGGCCCGGGGCCCTGAGTGGTCGAGGATCTGCGTGTTCGACCGCGGATTTGCTCCGGTGGCCGGTCGCCGGGGACGGTAGCCGGTCGCCGGCAGCTACGGGGCCCCTCCGCAGCGCGCACCCTGACCGTCACCGTCGAACGTGACGGCGCTCCTCACGATGTGATCATGCCCCTCCCGCTCCCCCGGGGTGTCGGCCTGGGCAACTAGGCCGCCAGGCGACCGAGCGACCAGGATTCACACCTTCCTGGGCGATTTCCTCAGCTTCCCGGTCAGCCCAAGTACGGCGTGGGCCTGATCCCAGAGCTCTTCTGTCCGCTTTCGACGATGCAGCGGCAGGGAGATCCGCCGCATGTAGGGCTCTCCCGCCAGGCGAAACCGGACTTGGAAGTGTGGAGTCGTGAGGATGCTCCTGGCCCAAGTTGGGACGATCTCGTCGATGTCGTCGAGCGGAATGGACCGGACCGGCCAAGTGGAGTGGTAGAGGGACCACATCAACATGATGCCGATTGCGCCCTGAACTACGCGGGTCCACGGGAGATCGTCTCCGGCTATGGACTGCATGACTAGGAGGATGGTCCAGGCGGCGGCCAAAACGACGGCCGCGACACGCAACGGACGGTGGATCCCACGGCTGTCGACCAAGAGCTCCTTGTCAGAGACGGCGCAGTGGCCGATGTGCGTTTCAAACCGCCCACGGATCGGCACGTGCTCCACCTACAACCAGGTGGAGAGCTCGAGGACGACCCCGTCGCAGAGGTCGGCGGCCCCTTGGACGGGGCAGCCCCGAGTGAACCGGCCGGTGGCCTGTTGCGTCCCACCCATGAGCCGGTCGGATCCGCAGGTGCGGCCGGGTTCTGATATAGACCCCCCCCGGAGAGCCCCATGTCCCCTGCACTCATCCTCGCAATTGCAGCGATCGCCGGGCCGTCGGGGTCCGCCGGCGCCAAGGTCGACGCCAAGGCCGGCGCCAAGGCCGGTGCGAATGCCGGCGCCAAGGCCGATGCCGTCATCGAGGGGTTGCAGCGTTCTTACCTCGAGACGTCGGACATCAAGGCGAGCTTCGAGCAAGTCTACACCTACAAGGTCGGCGGGCTGACCAAGCGGTCGAGCGGCCGGATCTTCATGAAGAAGCCTGGCCGGATGCGCTTTGACTACCTCACGCCGAGCAAGCGCCACTTCATCTCGGATGGCACCGTGCTCTGGGTGTACGAGCCCGACCAGGCCCAGGCGTTCCAGGACTCGCTCAAGTCGTCGCAGTCCTCGGTGGTGGTGAACCTGCTCCTCGGGGGCGGCGACCTCAAGCGGGACTTCGAGCACTCCCTGCTCGCCCCGGATGACAAGGGCCGACACCGGCTGCAGCTGGTCCCCAGGGAGTCGGCGCGCACCTTCCGCAAGGTGGTGCTCACCCTGGATCCGTCGTCGTTCCGGGTGCTGGGCGTGGAGTGGGACGACCCCACGGGCAACAACAACCGCATGCGGTTCACCGACGTGCAGGCCAACGTGGGCCTGCCCGAGGACGGCTTCAATTTCACGCCGCCCGCCGGAACGCGCGTCATCAAGGCGCCCACGGCGCCGCCCGCGACGCCCACCGCTGCCGGCGCAGCGAGCGCAGACGCCCCCCGGAGCGACGCTCCGTGAACCCGGGGGCCGTGCATCTGGTGAGCCTGGGGTGCCCGAAGAACCGGGTCGACTCCGAGGTGATGCTCGGCCACATGCTACGAGACGGCTGGCAGGTCGCCGACGAGCCCGAGGATGCGGAGGTGATCGTCATCAACACCTGCGGCTTCCTGCAGGCGGCGCTCGAGGAGAGCATCGACACGATCCTCGAGATGGCAGCGTACAAGGACGAGGGCCGCTGCGAGCGGCTGGTCGTGACCGGGTGCGCCGCGGTGCGACATGCCGACGAGATGGCCAAGGAGATCCCGGAGGTGGACCACTTCCTGGGCGTGGCCAACTTCACCAAGCTCCCGCAGCTGCTGCGCGCGGGGACCGGGGAGGGGCGGCGGCTCGACGTCGGGCCGACGGCGGCGTTCCTGTACGACCACATGACGCCCCGCGTGAACTCCACGCCTGGCCGTTCGGCCTACGTGAAGATCAGCGAGGGCTGCGACAACCAGTGCACCTTCTGCATCATCCCGCAGCTCCGGGGGCCGCAGCGTTCCCGCCCCGTGGCGGACGTCGTGGCGGAGGCCCGGCAGCTCGCGAGCGCGGGCGTGCGCGAGATCAACCTGATCGCCCAGGACCTGACCGCGTACGGCTACGACCAGACCGGCGAAGGCGGGACCAAGCGAGGCGGGCCCAGGCTGCACACGCTGGTCCGCGGGCTCGCCGGCGTGACCGATCTGAAGTGGATCCGCCTGCTGTACGCCTACCCCCGCAAGTTCCCGGACGCCCTCATCGACGCCATCGCCGAGGAGGAGCGGGTCTGCAAGTACCTGGACATGCCCCTGCAGCACATCTCCGACCGGGTGCTGCGCCGCATGCGCCGGGGGCACCGGGCCGAAAAGGCCAGGACGTTGCTGGACCGGCTGCGCGAGCAGGTGCCCGGCCTGGTCATGCGCACCACCTTCATCGTGGGCTTCCCGGGCGAGACCGACGCCGACTTCGAGGAGCTGCTGGAGTTCGCCAAGGAGCAGCGCTTCGAACGGGTGGGGGTCTTCCGCTTCTCCGCGGAGCCGGGCACCCCGGCCGCCGAGCTGCCCCACCAGGTCCCCGGGCGCATCCGGGCCGAGCGCTGGAAGGCGCTCATGGAGACCCAGGCCGAGATCAGCCGGGAGCGCAACGAGGCGCTGGTCGGCCAGGAGGTCGAGGTGTTGGTCGAGGGGCGCTCTGCGGAGACGGACCTGCTACTCCAAGGGCGCATGTCCACCCAGGCCCCGGACATCGACGGCGTGGTGTACATCAACGACGGGACCGCCGCGAAGGGAGACTTCGTGAAGGTCTTCATCGAAGAGGCCCACGACTACGACCTGGTCGGGCCGATCGTCTAGAGCGCTGCCCCCGCCGGCGTCAGTCGACCACCCGGATGATGCACGTGTGGAAGACGTGCCCGCGGCCCTCCTGCCGATTGGGCGGGTAGTCGTCCTCGTCCCAGTTGCCGCCCGCGTCGAGGTGGCGCAGGGTCACGTAGCCGTCCTCCAGGACCTGGCAGGTGTTGTTGCTGTTGCCGGCGCCCCGGTTGTGGTCATCCCACCCGTTGGCCTGGCAGAAGCTGCGCCAGTTGGCGTGGCCGTTGTGGCGCTGGGAGGGGTTCTGGCCGTTGCGGCTGTTGAACACGCCGACCCGATGGCCGGCCGAGTTGGGGCGCTCGAAGCAGAACGGGATGCCGCCAAGGTCGCCGTTGAGCAGCGAGTGGCCCGTGCCGGCCAGGGCCACCAGGGCGGGCTCGCGAACGCCGTCGGCCGCCACGGCGAGGACGCCCGAGCGCGCGTTGCCGGCCTGCGGCACGAACCGGGCGCCGAGCAGGCATGCCGCGCCGCCGGGCAGGTCCGCGCCCTCGGCGCAGCCGTTGGGCACGTCCACGATCTCGAAGTCACGGGGGTGGTCGCCGCCCATGGCGATCCGCAAGGCGCGGGCGGGCAGATCGCCGGTGTTCTGCAGCGTGAAGAACTCGTCGCCGGACCGCTCGCCGACGTCGATCTCACCGTAGTCGTGGGCGTTGGGATCGAGCTCGAGCGCGGCAGGATCGAACCCCCGGCCCGCCCCGAGGATGCCCACCGTCACGGTGTCATCGTCGCCCCGGGCGTCCGGGCTCGTCGCCGTCAGCGTGGCCTCCACGCCGCCGTTGGCCACCGGCCGGAAGCTGACCTCGATCCTGCACTCGGCCAGGGGTGCCAGCGTGCGGCCCACGCAGTCGTCGTCGCCGGCCAGGATGGACAGGGCCGGATCGCCGGCGATGCGGGTGATCAGGCTGCCCGTGGGGCCATCGCCGCCGTTGCGCAGCACGATGACCTCGGACACGGGGGCCTCGGCGAACCCGAAGTCCAGGTCCCGACCGTTGGCGGGGATGGCCACGACAAGGTCTCCGAGCCCGGGCTCGCCGCCGGGGTCCTCGCCGACGCCCACCAGGTCGACGAACGCGGCGCGCACGTTCTGCGCCCCGACGGCCACAGCGGCCCGCCTGGGGCCGCGGGCGGCGGGCTGGAAGCCCACGACCAGGCTGCAGCTCGTCTCGGGGGCCAGCGCGCCACCCTGCGGGCAACCGCCGTCGCGCGGGACGCTCACCTCGAACTCCTCGACGCCCTCGAGCTCCCACGACAGCCCCTGGGCCGCGGACTCGCCGGTGTTTCGCACCCGGACCACCTGGGCGAGCGCCTCCTGTCCGACCAAGACCGGGCCGAAGTCGAGCCGAACGGGATCCACCCCGAGGACCGCAGGGCCCACCGGCGGCGGCGGATCGACGCCGCGCCCCCTCAGGCCGATCTCGATCGGCCCGGGCCCGAGCACGTGCAGCGCGCCCTCGTGGGGGCTGGCGTCCGCCGGGGCGAATCGCACCGTCACGGCGCAGGCCTGCCCGCCGTCGAGCGTGGCCCCCTCGCAGGTGTCCTCGACCGCCTCGAAGCCCGCGCCGGCCATCACGGTCTGCAGGTCGGTTGCCGGCAGCTCGCCTACGTTGGTGATCGTGAAGTCCTGCATGGCCGGGGCCTCGACCACGCCGAAGTCGTGGTCGACCACGTCGCCGGCGGACAGCGCCGCGGGGCCGAAGCCGATGCCCACGGCCGAAACCAGCACGACCTCGCCCGCCACGGTCAGCGCGGCCACCGCCGGTCCGCCGACGGCCGGCGCGAACGTCACGCCGATCTTGCAGCTGGCGCCTGGGTCGAGGCCCTGGTCAGCGACGCAGTCCCCTCGGGTCGGCGCCTCGACGATCTGAAACCCGTCGCCGCCAAGCAGGGAGATCGTCAGGCCGTCCGACGCGGCGTCTCCGACGTTGGTCACCGTCAGCTCGCCGGGTTCGGCCGCCTGCCCGCGGGGCACCTCACCGAGATCCAGGGCAAGTGGGGTGGCCTCCAACGCGGCGCCCAGGGGAGTCGGCGCTGGTCCGGGGTCGACCTCGCCCTCTCCCTCCCCCTCTCCGACGAGGGGGTCACCCCCATCCACGCCGCCATCGCCGCCGCCTGCGGCCTCACCCTCGTCTCCGCCGCCTACGTCGACCGGACCCGCGCCGTCGTCGCCACCGCCCGCCCCTCCCTGCAGGCCCCCGCCGCCGTCATCGCCCCCGCGCGCGCGGTCGGTCTGGACGGTGCAGCCGAAGGCCACCAATGACACGAGCAATGTGAGTCGCATGGCCGGCAGGCTAGCGACCGCCAGGGTGCGAGGCTACTCGGCCCCGCAGTCGGTCCGCCAGGCGCGTCCTGCGGATCCGCACCTCGTCGTTGCGCACGCAGCGCTCCAGCGCCCGGCGGCTGCCGACGAGCACGACCAGGCGCTTTCCCCGGGTCATCGCCGTGTACAGCAGGTCTCGCCGGAGCATGATCCAGTGCTGGGTGTGCACGGGCACGACGACGGCCGGGTACTCGCTGCCCTGGCTCTTGTGGATGCTCACCGCGTAGGCCGTCACCAGCGAGTCCGACTGGCGGCCCTCGTACTCCACCGTCCGACCGTCCAGCGCCACGTGGAGCTTGCCCGTCTCCGGGTTGGCCAGGGTCACCACGCCGACGTCGCCGTTGAAGACGCCCAGGTCGTAGTCGTTGCGGATCTGCATGACCTTGTCGCCCTCGCGCAGGCCGCCCCGAAAGACGCGCCCGTCCGGGTTCAGCGCCGCCTGCAGCTCCTCGTTGAGCCGCTGGGCCCCCACCACGCCGCGGTGCATCGGCGACAGCACCTGCACGTCCCGCATGGGATCGAGGCCGAAGCCCCCCGGGATCCGCTCGGTGACCAGCTTGACCAGCGTCTGGACCAGCTCCTTGGGGTCGTCCCGCTCGAAGAAGTGGAAGTCGGCGTTGGCGTCGCCCGGCGCCGGCCGCTCGGGCACCTGCCCGTGCAGGAGCCGGTGGGCGTTGGTCAGGATGAGCGAGCCCTCGGCCTGGCGGAAGACCGTGTCGAGGCGCACGACCGGCACGACCCGTGAGGCGATGACGTCGGCGAGCACGTTCCCCGGCCCGACGGACGGCAGCTGATCGGCGTCGCCGACCAGCACCAGCGTGGCGCCATCCGGTAAGGCCTCCGCCAGGTGCCACATCAGCGGCAGGTCGATCATCGACGCCTCGTCGACGATCACCACGTCGCCCTCCAGCGGCCGCTCGAAGTTGCGCTGGAACTTGTTGTCCTGAGGCAGGAACTCGAGCAGCCGGTGCAGGGTCGCCGAGGGGCGCCCGGTCGCCTCGCCCAGGCGGTGGGCGGCGCGGCCGGTGGGCGCGGCGAGGAGCACGGTGCGGCCTGCCTTCCTGTGCACCTGGACGATGGTCTGGACCACCGTGGTCTTTCCCGTGCCCGGGCCCCCGGTGACGACCACCAGGCGCGACCCCATGGTCGCGAGCACGGCCCTGCGCTGGCCGTCGGACAGCTGCACCTCCAAGAGGCGCTCGGCGTCAGACAGCGCGGCCTGTGGGTCGCGATCCTCCGCCGTGACCGGATCGCGGGGCGGGGCGTCCGCAAGCGCCTTGAGCCGCTCCCCAAGGCGCACCTCCTGATCGTGCAGCCGCTCGACCCAGACGTCTCCGTCCTCGCGCACCACCCGCGACCCCAGCACGAGGCGGTCGACCGCGCGGGTCAGCAGCTCCACGCTCACGTGCGCGCCGGCGTCTGCGACCGCCAGAAGCTCGCCGGCCCGCTCGAACAGGCCAATCTCGGGCAGGGCGCAGTGGCCCTCGCCGGTGGCCTCGTCGAGCACATGCATGAGCCCGGCCTCGAGACGGGCGGGGTGGACCGGGTCGAAGCCGACGCTGCGCGCGATGCGATCGGCGGTCAGGAAGCCGATCCCCCGGATCCGCTCCGCCAGGATGTAGGGGTTGGACGTGATGAGCGGCACCGCCCGCTCCCCGAGCTCGGCGATGATCCGCCCGGCGTGGGCCGCCCCGACCCCGTGACCGTGCAGGAAGAACATCACCTCGCGGATGCCCTGGTGCTTGTCCCACGCCTCGCGCACGGCGCGGGCGCGGCCGGGGCCGATGCCCTCCACCTCGGTCAGCCGCTCCGGGTGCTTGTCGATGATCTCCAGGGTGTCCGTCCCGAACGCCTGGACCAGCCGCTGGGCCATCACGTCGCCGACGCCCTCGACCATGGACGAGGCCAGGAAGCGTCGCATCCCTTCGGCCGTCTCGGGTTTGACCGCCGTGGCGAACTTGGCCCGGAACTGCTTGCCGAACCGGGGGTGCTGCTCCCACTCCCCCGTGAAGCGCAGGATCGCCCCCTCCTCGACGCCGGGGACCGCGCCCACCACGGACACCGGGAAGGCGGCCGCCTCGATGTTCACCTTGGCGATCACCCACCCGCTGATGACGTTGCGGTGCACCACCCGCGCCACCGTCCCTTGGAGCGTCTCTTCCACGACGGGGCGCATGGTAGCGTGCGCAGCCATGGTGGGGGCCTCCACGGCCAGCGATGTCCGCAGGTACCGGGCGAAGCTCGTGGAGGGCCACCTGACCCTCGTCGACGACGTGGCCCGGGCGGTCCGATCCGACCTGCACCTGACCCCCGGCGCGAGCGTCGATGACGAGCTGGTGGCGTACGGCCGCGAGGCGCTGGTCAAGGCCTCCCGCGGCTACGACTCCCGGCGCGGCGTCCCCTTCGGCCGGTACGCCCGCTACCGCGTGCGCGGCGCCATCCTGGACGGCGTCGGCGAGATGGGCGGCGTGCCACGGCGGTTGTACCGGAGGCTGCGCTTCGACCGTGGCGCGAGCGAGGTGCTGGCGGGCTGGACCGAGGCGGACATCGCCGAGCTGTCGAGCGCCAACGAGGTCCGCGAGGCGCTGCACACCGCCTACATGGTGTCGTCCGACGCGGCGGGCGCGCAGTGGCTCGAGCGAGACCTCGGCGTGGACGGCGAGGCGGGCGCGCAGCTGCTTCGCAAACGCCTGCGCGGCGCCATCGAGGGGCTGCCATCCAGGGAGCGCGACCTGCTCAAGTCGCACTACTACGACGGCGAGAGCCTGGCGCAGATCGGCAGACGGATGGGCATCTCGCCCAGCTGGGCTGCACGGCTGCAGGCCAAGGCCCTCACCCTGCTGCGCAAGCGGATGGGGCTGTCACGGCCTGCATAGCCACCGCCTTGCTCCTCGCCACGCTGGGAGCGCCTGAAGGGCTCGACGCCCTGGCCGCGGACGACAGCCTCATCCCGACCAAGGAGGTCGAGCGGGCTCGTGCGCTGCGAGCGGAGGCGGGCGAGGCCGAGGCTGCGCTGCGCCGGGTGTCCGGCGTGCAGGAGGCCCGGGTGGTCCGGGGCGCTTCGACCGTCAACGTCGTCCTGCGCCACGACCCCGGCCCCCCGCCGCTGTCCGACGGCGACGTGCGTGCCATCGTGCTCGCCGCCCTGTCCACGCCCCCGCCTGGCGCCGTGGACGTGCTGTTCAGCGCGGGCCCGCCGCCCGACGTTCCAGCCGGCGGCCCCGGGCCGCTCGTGCCCATCCTCGGCCTGCTCTGCCTGGGCCTGGGGGGATGGGCCGCCCGCCGCAGCGTCCTCCGGCGCTGAGATGTCGGACAGGGGCGCCCGCGCCACAGCGAAACACAGTTCGCAGTTGGAACCCTGCCGGGGTGCGTAATCTGGTTCGCAGTACGGAGGAGGCGCCTCGCAGGCCCGCTATTCAAGCACATCTGGGATCCCGCCGTTGTTGGCACGTGCCTTGCGTTGGAGCAGGGCGTGAATCAGGAGGCACCAGCCATGTCCAGGGAAAGACTCCTAGAACCCGACCGCGGCGCGAGCATTCTGGCCCGGTCGATCTTCAAAGAGCTCAAGGGAAACGGCTACAGCCGGGACCAGATCCTGACGGTCGCCAGCGAGATCATCAGCCAGGTCACCGACGACCTGCCCGCTCAGGCCGAGCTCCGGGTCTGACGCGCCCAGCCCGCCGCGCAGGCGGGCTACAGCCCTGACGCCAGGGCTCTTTCAAACCAGGCAACCATCTCCGGCGCCTCCCACGGCTGCGCGTTGATGAAGCGCGCCAGCACGGACCCCCTTCGCCCGATCACGTAGGTCTCAGGCAGCTTCTCGGTGCCATACAGCCGCGCCAGCCGACCGCCCGGATCGAGCGCAACCGTCAGCCCCGCAGGGACGCCGCCGGCGCGCTGGAAGAAACCCCGCAGGGTCTGCCAGTCCTCGTCCTGGCTCACCGCGACCATGCGGAAGCCGCGGCCCCCGAGCTGGCGTGCGAGCGCGGCCATGTCGGGCAGCTCCTCCAAGCACGGCGGACACCAGGTGGCCCAGAAGTTCAGGAAGACCAGCTCCCCCTCGAGCGCGGACAGCTGCACCGACCCGCCCTCGAGCGTGCGCAGCTCGAAGTCGTGGGGCACGCCCCCGACCTGCTGGCCGCCCAGCGGCGCGGCCGCGGCTGCGAGCGCCTCGTGGCGTCCCGCCTGCCCGCCCTGCACCGTCGCGCCGACCATGGCGACCACGGCGACGGCGAGCCAGACGGCCTTGACCCAACCCGGAGGAGTCTCCTGCATAGCGGGAGAATAACCGCTATCCTCCGCCGCCATGCTGATCGTGATGAAGCCTGAGGCCGACAAGGCCGCCGTTGACGAAGCCCTCGAGCGTGTCCGGGAGATCGGATTCACGCCGCACGAGATCCCGGGGGCCGGTCGCACCGCCATCGGGATCACGGGCAACGACGGGGCGATCTCCCCGGATCTCTTCCACGGGGTGGCGGGGATCGCGCAGCTCATCCCGGTCACCAAGCCGTACAAGCTCGTGGATCGGGAGGCCGCGGACTCCCAGACCGTGGTGGACCTGACCCACGGGGTCACCGTCGGCGGCGACAAGCTGCTGATCGTCGGCGGGCCCTGCTCCGTGGAGGGGCGGGAGCAGCTCCTCGAGGCCGCGCACGCGGTGAAGGACGCCGGGGGCAACGCCCTGCGCGGCGGGGCGTTCAAGCCGCGCACGTCGCCATACGCGTTCCAGGGGCTCAAGGAGGAGGGGCTCAAGATGCTCGCCGAGGCCCGCGAGGCCACCGGCCTGCCCGTGGTGACCGAGGTCAAGGACACCGACACCGTGTCGATGGTCGAGCGCTGGGCCGACGTCCTGCAGATCGGGGCCCGCAACATGCAGAACTACTCGCTCCTCGAAGCCGTGGGCGAGTGCCGCAAGCCCGTGCTGCTCAAGCGGGGGCTGTCGGCCACCATCAAGGAGCTGATGCTGGCGGCGGAGTACATCTTCGCCCGCGGCAATCAGCAGGTGATCCTCTGCGAGCGGGGCATCCGCACGTTCGAGACCGCCACCCGCAACACCCTCGATCTGGGCGCCGTCGTGATGCTCAAGCGCATGACCCACCTGCCGGTGATCGTCGATCCGTCCCACGGGATCGGCGTGTGGTACGGCGTGAAGCCGCTGGCCATGGCCTCCATCGCCGCCGGGGCGGACGGCCTCATCATCGAGGTCCACCCCCACCCGGCCAAGGCGCTGTCGGACGGACCGCAGTCGGTCAAGCCCAAGCGCTTCGCCGACATCATCGACGGCCTGTCCAAGATTGCGCCCGCCGTCGGGCGGACCGTCTGACCGGCCGGCGCCGGCGCAGCTGACCCGGTGAGAGTCGCCCTGGCCCAGCTGTCGCCCGTGGTGGGCGACTACCGAGGAAACCTCGAACAGATCGTGTCTGCCGCGCAGGCCGCGCTGCAGGCGGGCGCGGACGTCGTGGTCGCCCCGGAGCTGGCGCTGTGCGGGTACCCGCCGCGAGATCTCCTCGACCGACCCGCCTTCGTGGACCATGGGCGATCGGCGCTGCAGGCGCTTGCGGCCCGGCTGCCGGCCATCGAGGCGGTGGTCGGGTTCGTCGACCGGGTGGGCGGCGGACGGCCCTTGCGCAACGCCGCGGCGGTGCTGCGGGGCGGGGAGGTGGCCGCGATCCGTCACAAGCGGCTGCTGCCGTCGTACGACGTGTTCGACGAGGACCGCTGGTTCGGCGAGGCCGACTCCGTGGCGCCTGTCGAGATCTGCGGCCGACAGGTCGGGCTGACCATCTGCGAGGACATCTGGGCCGATGCGTGGGGCCCGCACCCCCGCTACGACGACGATCCCGTCGCCGACCTGGCCGCCGCCGGGGCGGAGCTGATCGTCAACATCAGCGCCTCACCGTGGCGGGTGGGCAAGCGGCTGGAGCGCGAGGAGCTGGTGCGGAGCGTGGCCGCCAAGCACGGCCTGCCGGTGCTGTACTGCAACCAGGTCGGGGGCAATGACGAGCTGCTGTTCGACGGCGCGTCGCTGTACGCCGACGCCCGGGGACAGCTGCAGGGGAGAGGCCGGTCGTTCCAGCCCGATCTGGTCATCTGCGACCTCGACGATCCGGCCCGGGGCACGCCCCCCGCGGCGCCGCCGGCCCCGGAGGACGAGGCCATCCACCAGGCCCTGGTGATGGGCGTGCGCGACTACGCCACGCGGTGCGGCTTCA
>PVBE011289849.1_pt1 | contig 18747 bp, 13 predicted proteins | sample 1631181 | NCBI WGS metagenome assembly PVBE01 (sample SAMN08397723, study PRJNA350692) | Marine metagenome, whole genome shotgun sequencing project. | isolation source: water | place: Pacific Ocean | collected 2012-04
AGCCTGAATCGTCTCAGAAATGTCCATGGCCCAATCTGCGCCCTTCTCCCCCTAAAGGCCAAGCGGTTTTTTGTGGTAAATTGATGGAGGACATTGCAAAGTTTTTGCGGTTCACATGAATTCCCTTCAAATCACCTTACTAAGTAGCTTTGCGGGCTTTTTGCTTTGCGCTCAGCCCAAGGATATTTTTGAGCCTGAACCACCAAAAAAGCCCGACATCACCGAAACAGCTCCCGGTGTTTTTCAGGTGGGGACCGTGAAGCTCGAAAAAGCGAAGAAAGAAATCTCCTTCCCCGCCACCGTGAACATGCATGAAGGGCCCATGGAATATCTGGTGGTGACGGGCAAAGGGAAAACTCACGAGAGCCTGATGGTGACCAGCGCAGAGCCCTTCCATGTGCAAGTGGCCATGCTGTTGCTGAATTGCAAAGGTAGTGATGGTCGGCTGATTCCGGAAAATGACACCAAGCCTGTTCCTGGCGAAAAGGTGGTGATCGAGTTCCATTGGAAAGACGGCAAAATGCCCAAGAAAGCGCCAATTGAGAAATTTGTGCAACGAGTTGATAAAAAGCCTATAGGGAATGATCCGTTCGTTTTTAATGGTTCACGCATGTTTGAAGGCTCATTTCTGGCGCAACGCGACGGCTCCATTGTGTCTCTCATTACCGATAATGCGGCACAGTTTAACAATGCTCGCCAAGGCCGTGCTGATGACGAGCTCTGGCGGCCGCAACCTAAGGGGCTGCCGGCTCTGGATAGCAACGGAACGGTGGTTATTCGCGTGCTGCAAAATGTTAAAAATAAGTAAAGTCGCTCGCTAAAACCAACTTTTTGAGGCTAGATATCTAAAATTCGCATGAAAAAAATCATCAGCACCTGCGCGTTGGTCGGTTTGGTCATCGGTTGTACCCCAGCTGAAAATACGGAACCAGTCGCCCCCTCTTCGCCAGAAACTAACGAAGGGGAATCAGTTGAAACGCAGCCGCCTACCGAAAACGGTGGGAATGAAGAGGCGGTTACCAAGATGATGTACATGGAGAGGCGGGATCCCGATGGCAACGTTGTCGGCCTCCTCGATGAGGGACTTTGGTTTAAACAAGGGGATGAGGCTCCCTACACTGGTTTGGTGGTGGGAATGAATAAGCCGAAAGATGGCGAACCACCGGAATTCCCCTACAACTATAAACGCGAATTCCAGGACGGCGTTCAAGTGGGTGTGGAAACCGGTTGGTACACCACCGGCAAAAAACGAATTGAACTCGTTTATGAAAACGGTGAGGTGGTATCCATGCGCCAATGGGATGCCGACGGTAATGAACTGAAAGAAGATTAACCAATTTAGGAAACGACCATGAAACAAGTAATCGCATCATTGACCGCCCTGTTTGTCTTCGCCACGACCGGTGTTGCGCAGGTCGACATTTCCTTCCAAAACGAACTCCAACGCTCCATTGATCGGGGCCTTGATACTCTGAAAAAAAGCCAGCAGGAAGGCGGGTTCTGGACCAACGAAGATCACCCGGCCGTGACAGCCATTGTGCTTGTGGCTTATCACGGGAATCCCAATAAGCCCAAAGAAACACCGGAATGGATCACCAAGGGGTATGATCACCTGATGAAGTTCATCCAGCCCGACGGCAGTATCTATGTGCCGGGCAAAGGGTTGGCGAATTACAATACCGCGTTGAGCATGATGGCCATGCTGGCGTCCGGTGATGAGAAATACAATCCTACCATCATCAAGGCTCGCCAATTTCTGGTGCGCCAGCAATGGGATTTAGGCGTTAAGGGGGAAACGGATCACCCGTTGGACGGAGGTGTGGGATACGGCAATTCGTATCCGCACGGCGATTTGAACAACACTCTGACCGCGTTGGAGGCGATATATTACAGCCGACATCTGGTGAAAGACACGCCGGAGGCCAAGAATGATCTCAATTGGAAGGCGGCCATTTCGTTCATCCAAAACTGCCAAAATCTCAGCTCGCACAACAAACAACCTTGGGTCAGCGATGATCCCGAGAATAAGGGAGGCATGATTTATTTCCCGGGTAAAAGCATGGCCGGTCGCGCAAAGGGTAGCGAATCCGGCCGCACGGCGTTGCGTAGCTACGGGAGCATCAGCTACGCCGGCATGCTCAGCTACGCCTACGCGGAATTGGCCAAGGACGATCCTCGCGTGACCGCGGTCCAAAAATGGCTCGCTGATAATTATACGCTAAAGGAAAATCCCGGCATGGGAGCGCAGGGGTTGTTTTACTATTACTATCTCATGACCAAAGCGTTAACCTTTTACGGCACGGACAACCTGAAATTGGCCAATGGTAAAGAAATCGATTGGCGCAAGGAGGTCGGCCTGAAGCTCATGGGCCAACAGGATCAGGATGGCTCTTGGATTAACAAGGATGCCTCACGTTGGTGGGAGAATGAAAAACCATTGGTCACCGCCTACAGCATTATCGCATTGAGCTACCTGCATCGCGGTCAATAATTCAGGAGCATAAGCCACTGTCCCACGGCGAGACTTGGATTGAGAGCCGGTGCCGAAGAAGTTCCTTGTGTTACGTAGTTGATTCTATTCCTCAACTTCCTCTTCACCAGCGGTTTCCTCTTCCTTTTCGGTGGAAACCACTGGAGCAATGTCCTGCAGGCGATCCTTGTCATCGACATTGACCAGTCGAACGCCTTGGGCATTCCGGCCTGTCTGGCGAACCCCGTCAACTGAAGTCCGGACCATCTGGCCGCCAACGGTGATCAACATGATCTCGTCTCCTTCGTGGACAGTAAGACCGCCAACAACCTTGCCGGTCTTCTTGGTGATCTTCATGGTCTTGATGCCTTTACCACCGCGGGATTGGACGCGGTAATCATCGAAGTCCGTTCGCTTGCCAATTCCGTTTTCGCCGGCGACCAGCAAGGTAGCGTCTTTACTAACGATGGATAGGGCTACCACGTGGTCATCCTTCCCTAGGCGAATACCCCTTACGCCTGCGGCTGCGCGTCCCATGGTGCGGACTCCGTCTTCATGGAAGCGAATGCTCATCCCTTCTGCCGTAACCAGCACGACATCGTCGTGGCCGGTGGTGAATCGGGATTCGATGAGCGTATCGCCCGGGACAATCTTGATGGCAATGATGCCGCCTCGTCGCACATTGGCGAAGTCGCTGAGCGCCGTCTTTTTGACCGTGCCGGCGCGCGTGGTGAAGAAGATGCACCGATCTTGTTTCCAGGTGAGATCTTCCTTGTTATCGCCATACACAGCTTCCACTCGGATGACGTCTGCAATTTTTTCGCCATGCTTCAGCTCCAGCACATTGGCGATACTCCGGCCCTTGGAGGCTCGGCCGAGGTCGGGGATTTCATGCACGCGCTCGACGTAAACCCGGCCTGTGTTCGTGAAGAACATCAGATAATCATGGGTATTGGCCGGGAACAAATGCTCAATGAAATCGCTGGCCTCCTTATCGGTGGTTGCCTTGCGCGTTTTCATGCCGATCACACCTTTCCCCCCGCGGCGTTGGGCGCGGAAGGAACTAGTGTTCGTGCGTTTGATCAGGCCGTTGTGCGTGACAGTGATCATCACCGATTCGTTGGCAATGAGATCCTCAATTGACATTTCGCCTTCGTCCGGTGCGAGGTCGGTTCGGCGCGGGGTGGCGTACTTTTCCTTAATAATGGACAGCTCGTCCTTAATGATGCTGAGTACGCGCGATTCCTTAGCGAGGATATCAAGGAGGTCCTTGATCTTCTCAACGAGGTCCTTGTACTCGGCGCGAATCTTGTCGATTTCCAGACCGGTCAGTTGGTAGAGGCGCAGTTCGAGGATGGCGTTGGCCTGTTCTTCGCTGAATTCATAACGGCCGTTGTTGAGACGAGCCTTGTCGCGAATGAGGATGCCGAGTTTTTCAACAGCGGCCTTGGTGAAATCGAACGCCATCAGTTTCACCTTGGCTTCATCGCGGTTGGCGGATTCGCGGATAATCTTGATGAACTTATCAAGATTCGAGAGCGCGATGATATAACCTTCCAGCGTCTCAGCGCGGCGCTCAGCCTTCTCCAGTTCGTAACGCGTGCGCCGCACGACGACTTCACGGCGGTGCTCGATGTAGCAATTAATGGCTTCCTTGAGCGTCAGTGTCTTAGGCTTGCCGTGATCAATGGCGAGCATGTTGACGCTGAAGGAGGTGGCCAATTGCGTGTATTTGTAAAGGTTATTGATGACCACCTTCGGGACCGCATCGCGCTTGAGCTCGATAACGACACGGGTGTTTTCATCGGATTCATCGCGGACAGCCGTGATCTCGGAGAGAATCTTTTCATTAGCCAACTCAGCGATGCGCTCCACGAGTGTGGCGCGGTTGACGTTGTAGGGAATCTCGGTGACGACAATTTGCTGTTTGCCGTTGCGCATTTCCTCCACGCCGAGTCTGCCGCGTACTTTAATGGAGCCTTTGCCGGTGGAGAAATAATCCTCTACAGGCTTGAGCCCAGTGACTGTGCAACCGGTTGGGAAATCAGGGCCCTTGATGTATTTCATCAGGCCCTTGAGATCGATATCGGGATTATCGATTTGGGCGCAGATCCCATCGATCATTTCACCGAGGTTATGAGGCGGCATGTTCGTGGCCATGCCGACGGCGATGCCGGTGCCGCCATTGACGAGCAGATTCGGGAATGAGGCCGGGAACACAGTAGGTTCCATCAGACGCTCATCATAGTTGGGCACCCAATCAACCGTGGCCTTGTCCATATCGGCCATCAGCGAGCCACCCAAGTGGGTGAGTCGCGCCTCCGTATAACGCATGGCGGCCGGGGGGTCACCTTCCACACTGCCGAAGTTGCCCTGCCCGTCCACGAGCGTGTCACGCATGGACCATGGTTGGGCCATGTTTACGAGAGTCGGGTAGATTACTGCTTCGCCGTGCGGGTGATAGTTGCCGCTGGTATCACCAGCTATCTTCGCGCACTTGAAATGTTTCTTGGGTGGGTACAGCGATAACTCGTGCATCGCATAGAGGATTCTGCGCTGAGAGGGTTTCAGCCCGTCGCGTGCATCCGGCAAGGCACGGTAGATTATGACCGACATCGAGTAGTCGAGGAACGAGTTCTTGATCTCGTCCGCGACATTGATGGGGTCGATCTTTTCCTTTGCTGCAAAAAGAGGAGTGTTGGATACGGGCAACTCCCCAGAGCCCTTATTCTTTGCCATTTCCTAAGTTAAATTAAATATCCAGGTTGCGTACGTTCAGTGCGTTGTCCTCGATGAATTCGCGGCGAGGTTTGACTTCGTCGCCCATGAGCTTGGTAAACATTTCCTCGGCCTCCACGCCGTCAGTCAGTTCCACGCGCAAGAGTTTGCGCGTCTCAGGGTTCATTGTGGTTTCAAATAGTTCTTTGGGGTTCATTTCGCCCAAGCCCTTGAATCGTTTAATCTGTAAGCCGCGCCGGCCGATCTCGATTACGGTGCTGAGAATATCCGACAACGAGAACAGTGGGTGTGCGCGTTCGTCGTCGCCCTCAATCAATTCAAAGAGCGGCTTGTCCTGTGCTTCGTAATGTTCTACCGGCAGACCCTTGCGACTGAGTTTGCCAAGCAGTTCCTGTACCGGTTTACTTTCGTGAAGTTCCACATGTAACGCGCGCCGGGTGTTGATGTTCTTGGTAGCAGCCTTGGGTGTCTCCTCAGGCTCGATATCCCCGAACAGATTGAGATCCGGGTTTTTTTTGCCGAATTTTGCCAGATCTGCGTCGCTGTGGAAATAGTGAACAGACTCTTCGTTGCCGTCGCGAATCTTCACCAGGTGGGTCGGGAGTTCGCCGGTTTTCTTGCGTTGCTCGATGTACTCGGCAAAATGTCCGCCGTGGCGCTGGATGGAGCGCGCATATTTATCGAGCGACATAAGCAGTTCCAGGATTTCGGCGACCTGCTTGTTGTTGAGCTTTTTCTTGTCGGGTAATTTCAGACTTACATCTTCCGAGCCTAGTTCGATGAGAATTCGGTTCAACTCATTGTCGTCCGCGATATACTCCACGCGTTTTTTACGGGAGATTTGGTAGAGCGGTGGCTGGGCGATGTATACGTAACCGTGCTTCATTAGATCGCGCATTTGACGATAAAAGAAGGTAAGCAACAGTGTTCGAATGTGGCTTCCGTCGACATCCGCGTCTGTCATGATAATGACTTTGTGGTAGCGCAGCTTCTCCAAGTCAAAGGCGCCCTCCCCTTCACCGTCGCCAATGCCCGTGCCTACCGCGGTGATCATAGTGCGGATTTCCTTGTTTTCTAAGACCTTGTTCAAACGAGCTTTCTCGACGTTGATGAGCTTGCCTCGGATGGGGAGAATCGCCTGGAACTTCCGGTCGCGCCCTTGCTTGGCGGAGCCCCCCGCGGAGTCACCCTCCACAATGTACAACTCGGTATTAACCGGATCGCGATCGGAGCAGTCGGCCAGCTTGCCGGGCAGACCGCCTCCTGTCATGGCACTTTTACGCACCGTCTCTCGTGCTTTGCGGGCAGCTTCCCGGGCGCGCGCGGCAGTAAGCCCCTTGTCGATGACCTTTTTGGCCACTGAAGGGTTGGTGTCTAAGAAATGCATCAGGCCATCGTAAGTGGCCTTGCTGGTTATGCCTTCGATCTCGTTGTTGACCAGCTTGCCCTTGGTTTGGGAATTGAAGCGCGGGTTGGGTAATTTGACGCTAATCACTGCCACCAGGCCCTCGCGGACATCGTCTCCAGAAATACTTGGATCCTTGTCCTTCAACAGATTGTTGTTCTTGGCGTACTGATTGATGACACGGGTTAAGGCGGATCGGAAACCGGTCAAGTGAGCACCGCCGTCAGCGTTAGGGATGGAGTTTGCGTAACAGAGGATTTGATCATTGTAGCTGTCGTTGTACTGGATCACGACATCCACGAACACATCGTCGGTTTTGTTCGCGATGACGATGGGGTTGGCGTGGACGACTGTTTTATTGGTGCTCAACTGCCGGACGAATTGCTGAATTCCATCGCGGTAAAAGAACTTTTCGGACCTGTTGTCCTCACGATCATCCACCAGCGTGATTTCCACGCCCGGATTCAGGAACGCCAATTCCCGCAGGCGGGTGGACAACAAGTTGAACTGAAACTCCTGCGTGATTGTGAAGATCTGGGGGTCCGGTTTAAACACCACATAGGTGCCGGTGTTATTGGTTTTGCCAATGACTTCCAGATTGCGGGTGGTTTTGCCCCGCTCAAATTCCATCGTGTGCACTTCTCCATCGCGGCTGACCTCCACCTTGAACCACTCGGATAAGGCGTTCACACACTTTGCACCCACACCGTGGAGACCGCCGGAATATTTGTAGGCGCCCTGTCCGAATTTACCGCCAGCATGGAGATTCGTGAGCACCAGTTCCACAGCCGGGATTTTGAATTTCGGATGGATATCCACCGGAATACCGCGGCCGTCGTCCCGAATGGAGACTGAGCCGTCCACATGAATTGTCACGGTGATGTGCTTGCAGAATCCCGCCAAGTGCTCGTCGATCGAGTTGTCGAGCACCTCAAAGACGCAATGATGCAGGCCGCGTTCATCGGGGTCACCGATGTACATGCCGGGGCGTTTCCGGACGGCTTCGAGACCTTCAAGTTTATCAATTTTTGAGGCATCGTATCTGGCGCCTCCAGCCGTATCGGCTACTTCCTTTTTATTTGCCATTTCCTTAATAAAAACCGCCTTCTTCAAGGCGAAATCCATAAAGTCAGAGGCTATCGAAAAAGCAATTACCCGACAAACTTAATCCACTAAAAACTAAGGCTAAAATACAATATATTGGCCCAGCAGCCTCAAGAAATACAACATATAGTGCATGTTAATAAGTTGTGGCTAAACAGAAAGGCTCCCGAGGTGGGAGCCTTTCATAAATAATGGAAATTCGGCTTACCGTTCAGGGTTTTCGATGGATTCAGGGAGTGAGTTGGGATCTTCTGGGCTGGAGAGATTGCCGCCATTCTGAGTGCCCTCAAAGCTGAATACGCCCACTTCGGGGGTCGTTGTTGGGGACCCTTCCTCCTGAACCGTCCCAGAGTTTTCTGCAAGTCCGCTGGGGGGATTGACCGGGTCGGGTTGCGAAATCTCGATTCCCTGTTCGCCGGTTTCTAACAAATCCGGTGTGGTGTTGATGGAATTAAAGTTCAGCATTAACGCGGATATAGCTGCTAAACTTCCGACCGGAATGAGCCAACGTAGGGCATTGCCTAGGCTGCCCGACAGCAATTCTGGTTGAGCATTCTCGGTAATGGGCTCTTCGGCCTCGATCTGACGCTCCACTTGCGACCAGTAAAATTCGCGTGAATCCTCCAAAACGGCTGTTTTTTCACCGACTTCTAGCGCTTTTTGCATCGCGCGGAGGTCTTCGGATAATTCTTTGGCTTCCAAATCGTTATCGATTAGGTCGGCGATTCGGGCGGATTCTTGAGGAGCCAGCTCGCCGTCGAGCCAAGCTTGTATTTTCAGTTTGTCTTCCTGCTTCATTATGCCTCTTTTCTGTAGACTTAACTTTGTCGTTCTTTCTTCAAAGAAATTAAGATTTTTGCCAATCGGCGGCGGGCGTAGAACAGCCGGCTCATGACCGTCCCGATGGAACATTGCATGGATTTGGCGATCTCCTTGTATTCCAAGCGCTCGAATTCATGTAACACAAGCACCGTGCGGTGTTCGTAGCTGAGCTTCTCCATGGCGGCATCAATTTCCTTCCGCAGTTCGGAACGCTCCATTTCCTCGGTTGGGTTGTAATCCTCCACCTCCATTCGGCGTTCCACACCGCCGGTTTCCTCCTCCATCTTATCCAGTGAATCGGTCTGTTGCCGCTGGCGTTTGCGTAGGAAATCAAGGCATAGATTGATGCAAATGCGCGTCATCCAGGTGGTGAAACTGGAATTGTGCTGAAATTGTTTTAGGCGTTGCCATCCTTTGACCCACGCTTCCTGCGAGACATCCAACGCCTCTTCCTCATTGCGGAGCATGCTAAAGGCGCGGGCGTAGATCTTGTCTCGGTGCCGATGCACCAGCTCTTCGTACGGGGCCATATTGCCCTTCTGGGCGGAGCGCACCAACTCGTCATCGGCAGCATTTGGGATGTCGAGTTTAGCCATACCTAACCTTTCAGGCGCCCTTTCGTGCTCGGCACAGCTCGGCCAATACGGGGATCTTTTTGACAGGCAAAATCGGTCGCCTTGGCGAAGGCCTTGAACAACGCCTCGACTACGTGATGGGGTTCCTGTCCGTACAGTAGTTCCAGGTGCAAATTACAACGGGCCTCATTGGTGAAGCCTTGGAAAAATTCTCGGGCCAAGCCAAAGCGAAAGCGACAGGCATCATCTTGATTTTGTTCGCCTTTGAGTATTTTGAAGCCGAGTTTATCCATGCCGTTCCAGACAAGATACGGGCGTCCGCTGAAATCCACAACGGCACGGGCCAGAGTTTCGTCCATCGGTAAATGTGCTTCACCCCAAAGCGGGTTGCGCGGATCAAAGCCTGTGCCGTAGCGGCGGATGCCGCGCTTTTCTCCCAACGCCTGCCAATACGCCTGACCCAGAGCAATGCCCACATCTTCCACAGCGTGATGCAGATCAACATTCAGATCGCCTTCGCACTTCACCTGCAGATCGCAGACAGCGTGTTTGGCGAATAACGTGAGCATGTGGTCGAAGAATGGAATACCCGTGTCGATCGACGACTTGCCTTTGCCGTCAATCTTCAGTTTCAGGGTAATCCGGGTTTCCCCCGTGGCGCGATTAATTTGCGCCGTGCGCGTGCTCATGATTGGGACTTTTATTAGAAAAAAAGCGAAAAAGCGACAGTTTATTGATCCTCACTGGCCAGCAGTCGTTCGGCATCAATGGCGGCTGCGCAGCCCATTCCGGCCGCGGTGATGGCTTGGCGATACACCTTGTCAGAGCAATCTCCGGCCACAAATACGCCTTCCACATTGGTGCGCGAACCTTCTTGCCGCAAAATGTAGCCAGCACCGTCTTGATCCAGTTGGCCTTCAAAGATTTGGGTGTTCGGCACGTGACCGATGGCAATGAAAACACCGGCGCAATCGAGCGTACTTTCCTCGCCGGTTTTATTATTTTTCAGCCGAACACCAGTGACCTTGTCCTCGGCCTTACCCAGTATCTCAGCAATCTCAGAATCCCAGACCGGCTCGATCTTGTTATTGGCGAGGGCGCGTTCGGCCATCACCCTAGAGGCGCGGAGTTCATCGCGGCGATGAATTAGGTATACTTTGCTTGCAAACCGCGTCAAATAGGTCGCCTCTTCGCAGGCTGAATCACCGCCGCCCACCACGACTAATGGTTGATCGCGAAACATCGGGAGTGCGCCGTCGCAGGTGGCGCAGTAGGTAACGCCCTTTTTATCCAGATTCTTTTCGCTTTCCAATCCGAGATGGCGATGGCCGGCGCCGCTGGCCACGATCAGAGTTTGGGCCAACATCGGCTCGCCATCCACCGTGAGCTTGAACGGGCGCTCACTGAGATCGACTGAATCCACCGTGCTCCCAAAACGAACCTCCGCGCCGAAGCGCTCGGCTTGTTGTTGGAGATTGATCATTAGATCTGTGCCGTCAATGCCCTCTGGCCAGCCGGGGAAATTCTCGACAATACTGGTAGTGGTCAGCAATCCCCCAGGCATGGCGCCAGTGAGCACCACGGGCTTGAGTTGGGCACGGGCGGTGTACAAGGCTGCAGTGAGGCCGGCACAGCCTGAGCCGATGATGACGACTTTCTCGATCTCGTTCGACATGGGGGGGCTACGCTACGCAGCCGCATTGCCAATGGCAAGTGGAAGCTTCTTGAAGAGGTGAGGAGTTACTTGGCGAGGAAAACTTCCTCGTTCTCTACCTTGGGTGCTGCAGGAGCTTCTTTGGCTAGGAGGTCGTCATTGCGATCCGCGTTTTCGGTGTGGTCAGAGCTGAATTTCACGCTCACGATGCGGCTGACGCCCCGCTCCTGCATGGTCACCCCGTACAATACGTCAGCCGCCGAAATGGTGCGCTTGCTGTGGGTGATGACGATGAATTGCGAGTGCGCGAGAAATTCTTTGAGCTTTTGGACGTAGCGTTCGATGTTCGCGTCATCGAGTGGGGCGTCTAACTCATCCAGCACGCAGAACGGACTGGGTTTGACTTGGTACAGTGAAAAGAGCAAGGCCACGGCCGTCATGGTTTGCTCACCACCAGACAGCAGGCCGATGCGGTGGAGTTTTTTGCCCGGAGGCGAGGCGACGATTTCCACACCGGCTTCAAGGACATCCTCCTCCTCGGTGAGCACCAGATCCGCGCGGCCACCGCCGAACAGATCCGGGAACATCTTCTGGAAATTGGCGCGCACCTTGTCGAATGTTTCGGTGAACATTTCACGCGATTGCTTGTCGATGCGGGCGATCACCTCTTCCAACTCGGTCTTGGCGTTCACTAAATCTTCGTGCTGCGTGTTGAGGAAATTGAAGCGCTCTTCGACCTCCTGATATTCGTCGATTGCCACCAAGTTCACTGGCCCCATGCTGTCGATCTTGTTTTGCATCTCCTCGACTTTCGCCCGGACGACTTCCCAGTCGGTGGGGGCGTCGGTCTCGGTGTGGGTTTCATCGGCCGTGATGGTCTCGGTGGTGGTCTGGCCGTCAGCAGTAATGTTAATGGTCGTTACATCCCCCTGCAATTCACGTAAATCGAGGTCATATTTTTCCTGAATCCGATCGATGAGCTGCTCCTGCTTCATCTGTTTCTGAGTGACCTCCACTTCGATTTCGCCTTTCCGCTCTTGCATTTCGGTGAGGGAATTGCGTTTTTCGGAAAGCTCCATCTCGCGGCGTTCCGCATCAGCAGCTTGTTTGTTTCGACCCTGGGTGAGCTCGGCTATTTTCTCGCTGCACGCCTCACGATCCACCCGCAGACGTTCGATCTCTAGGCGGGATTCGGCGTTTTGGGATTCAAATTGAACCTTGCGTTCGGAACTTTCGCTGAGCGTTTGCTGAGCGCGCTCAAGGGTGCGTTGCAGTTCGGCCAACTGCTGCTCCATTGGCGATTTTTGAACCTGCAGTGAGGATTCCTGTTCCTCTGCCTTAGAGAGGGCCACCTTGGCTTCGGTTAATTCCTCTTGAGCCACTTCACGGTGGTCGCGTTGTTCCTGAATGAACGTCTCATGGTCGACAATTAAACTCTGAATTTGCCGATCCCGCTCTTCCAGTTGACGGATGCGGGCATTCAACTCTATGGATTTGCCTTTGGAGGATTCCTCTTGTTCGGCGAGGTTTTGAACTTCAAACACTACCGCTTCAATTTTTTGCTCGAGCACCTGGCGTGAATTCTGCAGGGCCTTAAATTCACCTTTTCGTGTGGCGATGGCCACCTCGCGATCGCTGAGTTCGTCACGCGCATTTTGCAGGCTGGCTTGAAGTTCTGTCTGCTCAGCCAGAAGCTGACCCTTGGCTCGGCTGGATTCATCGATCTGCCGGCCGAGTGCGTCCAGCTGGGCCGCTAATTCGTCGATTTGATTCCGGCGCGCAAGCACGGAGTGGTGCTCTTTGCCCTCACCCTGCCCTCCGGTGTAGACACCCTGTTGGCTCAGTGATTCGCCTCGTCGGGTGACATAATCAAAACGCCCAGGACTCATGCGCCAGAGGCGCGTGGCGGTTTCAAGCGAATCTACGATTAGGGTTCTGCCCAAAAGTGTTTGCAGGAGCGGTTGAATGGGATCATCGATTTCAACGATGTCCAAAGCCGGCATGGCTCCTTCCGGGATGTCGGATGGCGGAATCGCCCCGCCGCGTTCTCGCAGAAGTTCCAAGGCCACAATACTAGCACGGCCCTGTTCGCCTTGGGCAAGGCGTTGGAGCATTTGGTCAGCGCTTTGCGGTTGCTCGGTGATGACGAGTTGCAGGTTGGCGCCCAGTGCGGCCTCCACAGCGCGGACGTGTTCGTCCGGCACACGAATTTGATCTGCGAGCGAGCCGATGGCGCTGTCGAATTGGGTCAGGACAGTCTGGGCGCCCGCACTAAAGCCTTCTTTGGATTCGATTAGCTGTTTCAGTACATCTTTGCGCGACTTAGCCTCGGCCTGGCGCTGGAGTAATTCATCCAAGTTCTCCTCCGTGCCGGAGAGGTCCGTGCCGATTACCGACAAACGCGCCTGACGCTCCTCAACTGTGCCGCGATGGGTTTCGACATGGAGCGAGTCATCTTCCACGCTACGCTCGAATTCGGAGAGGCTCGTCTCGAGTTTGCTGCGTTCTTCCTCTAGTTGAATTTTTTCGGCGGAGAGTTTCTCGAGCCGAGCCGCGTTCCCTTGATTCTGAAGCTCGAGCGCATTGAGCTGATTGCGGGAGCCAGTCAGCCGCTGCGTAAGTTGGGTGGCTTCGTTGTTGGTGTCGTTGAGTTCGGACTGCCGTTGGCTAATCTCGGATTCGGCGGTATCGACGGCACTGCGTTTTTCCGAGACATGTTGGCGCGCGCGGTCGAGCGAGTGACCGGAATCTGAAAGTTGCTGATTAATCCCTTCCAGCTCCGCATCCACCTGTTTGCGGCGTTCTTGAGCCCCGGCGATGTCGGCCTCTGCATCGGCGTGCTGGGCAGCAAGCTCTTCCATCCGTTGCTCGTTGTATTGAATTCGGTTTTCGTGGCGTTCCACTTCCGATTTCAGTTCCAACCCACGCTGTTGTGTGGCACTGATCTGTCGATCAAGCTCAGTGAGCGTTTGGCGCAGTTCCTTGAGGGCTGTTTCCTCCTCGATAATACCGGAGGAATGGTTTTCAAGATTGTCGCGAATGTGTTCGGACTCCTTGCGAATTCCCTGTAGTTCGGTATCGATGGTATCGTATTCATGCCGGGCGAGCTTGGTTTCCAGTTCGCGCAATTCGTCCACGACTTTCTGGTAACGACGTGCCTTTCCAGCCTGGCGTTGGAGTGATCCAATCTGTCGTTTGACCTCGCGAATGGTGTCTTCCAGTCGCAAGAGATTCTGCTCGGTGTAATCGAGCTTACGCAGCGCCTCTTTTTTCTGCTGCTTAAACTTGGTGATGCCGGCCGCCTCTTCAAACACCACACGGCGTTCTGAAGGCTTGCTCTTGATAATGTTCGTGATCTGGCCTTGGGCCATGATGCTGTAGCTGTTCCGGCCAATACCGGTGCCCATGAACAGTTGCTGAATATCGCGTAACCGACAGGAGGCGCCGTTGAGGAAGTATTCGCTGCCGCCATCGCGGAACACGCGTCGGGTCACGGTAACTTCGGTAAAACTCAAGTCCACCCCGGCGGCTTTGAGGTTTTCCTCGTCCATATCACCGAGCGTGATCGAGACCTCCGCCATGCTGGTGGGCTTACGTCCGCGGGTGCCTTCGGTGCCGCTGAAAATGACATCAGCCATTTCTCCGCCACGCAACGCCTTGGCGGATTGTTCACCCAAGACCCACCGAATAGCATCGGAGATATTTGATTTACCGCATCCGTTGGGTCCCACCACTGCTGTGATGCCCGGCTCGAAATTCAGGGTGGTCTTATCCGCAAACGACTTAAATCCAATGGCCTTCAGGCTTTTGAGATACATTCAATCCTCCTTGTGTCCGCGGGAATGCGGGCGCGGCGATAATCCGGTGAATGGCCGCTTGGGCCAAGTGGTTTTCCACTTAGTTATCCACAATGCCCTGGGCCTCGGCACGCACCGTTTCGGCTAATTCTTTGGGCGCGAGCACCGTGGCTTGGCTGCCCCAGCCGAGAATCCACCGTTGAATATCGGAAAGATGGCTGAGCTGAAGAGAGAGTTCCAACGAGCCGTCTTTGAGGGTTTTGATCTGCTGAGTGGGGTGCCAGTTTTTCTCTTTGATAAAGGGTGCGACCGTTTTGGTGAAGCGCACGCGAATATCGTAGGATTCGTCGCCTTTATAAACGCCGAAGGAATCAGCGAGGTAATTATCTAGGGTAAAACTATCCGGCCGATCAAAGGATTTGCCGGTGGATTCGACTTTCAAAATGCGCGTCGGAACAAAACAACGGATATCGCGCCGCTTGTGGTCAAAGGCATACAGATACCACTCGTTGTTAATATTCGCTAGCTGGTACGGATCAATCACTCGTTCCTCAGGCTTCTGGTTGGGCTTGCGGTAACGAATTTTAAGCTGACGCCGCTTGGCGGTTGCTTGGCTGACTTTGTCGAAAATCTCCACCTCCACTTCGGCTTCGCCCGTGTGCCTGAACGACAACGCCTCGTCCCATTCATTCAGGTGAATACTGACAGCGTCCGGAAGCGATTCGGCGATTTTTTGAAACGCGGCCGACAACCGTTTTTCAAAAACCGTGCCGCGATAGTTTTGCAGGGCCTTTTCCGCGATCAACAAGGCAAAGAGCTCACCCTCGTTGATCTGCAGCATGGGAAAGGAATCAACCGGTCGGGTGTACTTAAAGCCGTTGTAGGCGGGATCAAACTCAATCGGCAAATCCCAACGATCACGCATGAATTGGATGTCGCGATGGATGGTCTTGGTGCTGACTTCCATCTTTCGCGCCAAGGTGCTGGCGTTGGGGTAATTGCCGCGATTGACGGACTCATGAATCTCCATCATCCGCTCCAGCGGCGGGCGCGAATGCAACACCGGCGGGCGGCCGAGTTTACTGTTTTCCGATGCGTTCCCCTTGGCGCTTGCCATAAAAGGGATGATCAGGTTTTCAGCTTGGAAAGCAACTCAACGTTAGTCGGGTGCTTCTTGAGCGCACCGGTCAACGTCTCCATCGCGTTGATGGGATCGAGGTCGACCATGGTGCGGCGTAGCTTGCGGATGGCGTCCAGATACATTTCCGGGAACAGCTTCTCCTCCTTGCGCGTGCCACTCTTGGGTATATCGATAGCGGGGTACAAGCGGCGCTCGGCGAGCTTGCGATCCAGAATTAGCTCCATGTTGCCGGTGCCCTTAAACTCCTGAAAGATCAGTTCGTCCATGCGGCTGCCGGTATCAACCAATGCAGTGGCGAGGATGGTGAGTGAGCCGCCTCCTTCAATATTCCGTGCCGCGGCAAACATGCGCCGTGGAATCTCCAGCGCGCGGGCATCCACACCGCCGGACATGGTGCGACCACTGCCACCCTTGACGTTGTTGTAAGCGCGCGCGACGCGGGTGATGGAATCTAGCAGCACAAACACATCTTGCCCGCATTCCACCATGCGGCGGCAGCGCTCGATCATAAATCGCGAGAGGCGTACATGGGTTTCGAGGTCCATGTCGTTTGAGGAGGCCACCACTTCGGCGTCCACGGAACGCTCGAAATCAGTCACTTCCTCAGGGCGTTCATCGATTAGCATCACGATGGTTTTCACCTCGGGATGGTTGGTGGTCACTGCGTTGCAAATCTGCTTAAGCACGGTGGTCTTACCGGTGCGCGGCGGTGCAACGATCAGCCCGCGGGTGCCCTTGCCGATGGGGGTTACCAGATCGATTACGCGGGTTTCGATAATGTTCGGATCGGTTTCGAGATTGAATTTATCAAGCGGGTCAATGGTGGTGAGATTTTCAAAACGTGAGCATTCGGTGTACTCCTTGAAGGGCATTTCGTTCACGCTGAAGATTTCTCGCAACTGCGGGCTGTGCCCCTTGTGCGGCGGCACAAGACGGCCTTTGATGAAGCAACCTTCCCGAAGGTAGTGGCGCCGAATAGTGTCGGGCGTCACGAAAATGTCGCTGGGCTTGGATTGGAATCGATTGCCGGGTGAACGCAGAAAGCCGAACCCCTTATCAGAGATTTCCAAGTAACCTTCGCCTTCCTCGGGCCAATCGCCTTTGTTGTTCTTTGCCATGATACTTTGGTGTGTGCGAACGACAATGACAGGCAACGCCTGTAACAGTTCATCGAACGGGAATTCCCCAGCGAACCGAATTCGGTGGGAGGTGTGAAACCGCCGGTATTAATGCTGAATCCAGCCGTGCTGGCAACACCTTTTTTATTCAAATTTTTAGGGCCAAAAATCGGCGTTATGCGGCTGGATCCTGCACCGGCAGCTCAGCAACCTTGGTGCGAGCTTCTTCGGCGAGCGGTGTGCTCAGGTAACGTTCTCCTGTGGAACAAGCCACGGTGACGATTGTTTTCCCAGCATTCTCTGGACGTTTGGCTATTTCTAGGGCCGCCACGACATTAGCACCGGAAGAGATACCCGCCAAAATACCTTCTTTCAAAGCCAGTTCGCGAGCCATGGCAAAGGCATCGTCATTGTTTACCCTAATACATTCACTGACCTGATCGGATCCGTCATCCCCCTTGAGGTGGAGGTTGCCGGGCACAAATCCAGCGCCGGTGCCTTGGATCTTATGCGGGCCAGGTGTGAGTTCTTCGCCGGCCAAGGTTTGGGAAATCACCGGGGAGTCCGCAGGCTCGACGGCGACAGCCTGGAAACTTTCCTTTTGGGGCTTAATGACTTCCACACATCCGGTTAACGTGCCGCCGGTGCCGACACCCGCCACCACGAAATCCACTGCACCATCGGTGTCCTCCCAGATTTCCAAGGCCGTCGTTTTACGGTGGATAGCCGGGTTCGCTGGGTTTTCAAATTGTTGAGGCACCCAAGCGTTCTCGGTTTCAGAGGCCAATTTCTCGGCCATGGCAATGGCGCCTTTCATGCCTTTAGCGGCCGGAGTGAGCACCAGGTCGGCACCCAACATGGCGAGGAGCGTGCGGCGTTCCAGCGACATGCTTTCGGGCATAGTAAGGATGAGCCTGTATCCTTTGGCGGCAGCTACAAAGGCTAACGCAATACCGGTATTGCCGCTGGTCGGCTCAATGATCACGGTGTCCGGCGTCAGGGTGCCGTCGGCTTCGGCCGTCTCAATCATGGACATGCCAATGCGGTCCTTCACGCTAGACAGTGGGTTGAAAAATTCGCATTTGAGCAGCACGGTGGCGCCGACTCCCTCGGTGACTTTGTTGAGTCGCACGAGCGGAGTGCCGCCCACGGTTTCCACGATGTTATTGTAAACTTTGCCCATAATTTAAAATTCAGGTGTGGAAGAAATGAACATAGGAACGGAGGCGCGGGCAAGTATTTTCCCGCGAATTCCCCTGTATGTGTTTTGGGCGTAAAAAACAAAAAGTCCCTTCCAGACCGAAGTCCGGAAGGGACAAATTGGGGGGTGGGCGCTCGCCACGCGCTCTTTCCCGTTGCAATCGTTTGGCACCAGCCAAGGCAGGTCGATTGCTCCCCGACGCTATTCTCCGTGACGTGCGGAGTTGTCGGCCTCATAGCAGGGCCGTTCAAGATCTTGCGACACTTGAATTCTTGGGTGAGGTTTATTTGCCCGCTCAGCCAGTGGTTGCGGCCACTGACCTGTGGACCAGGCTGGGACACGCCAGTATTACATTCGCATCCTAGCCCTTTGGCGGCGGGTCTGCCATCGCTTGTGACGATGCGTTGGCCCGCGCCACGGGTCTCGCCTCTTATCCCTCAGGTTGCCATTTCTCATACTTTGCAGCGCTGCGGTTTTTGCCGCATCGCCACAGTTTCGGATAGTTTTCACGGCCATCGTCTTCGGCGCGTGGCTATCCCGACGGGAACCCCGGCTTTTGTTCTCCTTTCGGAGGATTTCGTCCGGCTGACTGTTTCCAGTCAATTTATGGCTTCCGCCGTGCTGATGTCACAGTAAGCAACCAACACCTAATTCAGGCAACTGCGTTCAGTTCAGATTCAAAGCAAATCCAATCGGCTCACTCCGCAACTGGCGCGTGCTC
>PVBE012565364.1_pt1 | contig 18747 bp, 23 predicted proteins | sample 1631181 | NCBI WGS metagenome assembly PVBE01 (sample SAMN08397723, study PRJNA350692) | Marine metagenome, whole genome shotgun sequencing project. | isolation source: water | place: Pacific Ocean | collected 2012-04
TCGTCAGTGTGGACTGCGACTTTAGAACGTGAACCTGCTTCACGTGCTACTGATTTTATTTCAATAACTTCGTTTGCAATTTCAGGTATTTCATTTCTAAATACCGCTTCTACTATTTCGTTACTTGAACGAGATACTATGACTTCTGGACCACGGTTACTTTGATCTACTGACATAATATAAACTTTTATTCTATCTCCTGTTCTGTATGATTCACGTTCAATCTGTTCATCCTTTGGCATTATTGCAGTTATTCTTCCAATATCTACATAGACATTTCGCATATCACGTCTTTGAACCGTACCCATAACAACATCGTGCTCTCTGTCTTTGAATTCTTCGAATTGGGTATCACGTTCTGCTTCTCTTAATTTTTGAATAATAACCTGTTTTGCTGTTTGCGCTGCCATACGGCCGTATGCTTCAGGGACGTCTAGTTTGGTAATTATTTCATCTCCTATCTTTGCATCTTTTTTTATCTTTTTTGCTTCTGTAATTTCTAGGTCTGTTTTTGGATTAAATTTCTTTACTTCTTCCTCTTCTCCATCTTTTGTTTTTACTTCTTTTTGTTCTGGATGTTCTTTTTGTTCTTGGTCTTCTGGTTCTTCTACTTCTTCCGGCTGATCCTCTACTACCGTCTTTACATCAAACACTTCTGAACCTCCGGTTTTTAAATCAAATTTTACTTTTATGTTTTGATATTTTTCTGCAAAATCTTTTCTGTATGCAGCTGCTAATGCAGCTTCAATAGTCCCAAGGACAGCTTCCATTGAGATTCCCTTTTCTTCACAAATTGTTTTTACTGCTTGTTCAATTTCTCCTGACATATATTTTGTTATTTTTGTATAACTTCTTAAATGTAATCTTAAGCTCACTTAAAAATAAACTATAAAGTTTCTATTACCTCGCTCGCTTGTTTATAAAAAAATGAGCCAGTATAATACTGACTTTTATTAACCATAGCTGAGTAAACAGCTTTTGTCAATCTTTATTCTTCTTCTTCAATTATTTTTGGATCTAAGTTTATTTTTTTTACACTTTGCTCATTACTCCATAGAAATCCTTCTGTATCAAGTTTTGCTTGTACCCTAAAAAATAATTCTTCTGCATCTTCAAAATCTATTCTTATTTCAAAATTTCCATCACTATTAAGCTCTGGCGGTAGTTTTACTTTTTCGTATGTTAAAGATGTTGGTGTGGTTGTGGCATGTGATACGCTATCATATCTAATTCCGGTATTGTTAATTGGGAAATATTGTATATTTTCTATACTCCAAATAATCACCATTTCATTTGTACTTGATGCATAAAAAGCATCTTTTACCTGTATCTCTGGTGGTATAAGGGAAACGTTAGGATTATTTTTTACATACATAAGGTATCCAAAAATAATCATTACGATTGCTGCTGCTATAAATAAAAATTGTTTTTTCATATGCTTATAAGTATTGCGATATTACTCATAATAAACACTGGAGTCAAGCCCATACCTTTATAAGAAAGGATGGTGCGTCTAGTATCTTAAATATAATGCGTATAACGCGTTTTTAAGTAAATCGTTACAGAACTTAAATTGGGAGGGTGAAGTTTATCTTTTGCTTTGGAAAATTAGGTTTGAAATTTATTTTTAACTCTTTAATTCCTAATGGGGTGGTGTATTTAATAAATTTATTTAATAGACCGTGGTCGTAAATTTCTTTTGTTATTTTTACGTCTGACAAACAATATTCGCGAAGTTTATCTATTTTTCCTTCTTTATAATAATCAATTGCTTTTAAACCGTCTCCTGTTTTACCATATCCTAGTGTTGCGTTTGCGACATCATCTAGCTTCATGCTTTTCCCTAGTGTATCTCTTATTATTGCGAGTAAGTCATGGCTATGCATTTTCAACAAATCTCCTGAGTAATATTTGTTAAGTAGTGGAATATCAAAATGATTGCTGTTGTATCCAATTAGACAGCTTGCCTTTTCTATAAATGGCCAAAGCTTTTCAAATTCATTTTCTAAAAATGAACAGTATTCATTAGTGGCGTAGTCATAAATACCTACCATTGATATATCTAAGAGAGTTGGCTCATATGCGCCAACTTCTCTGAAAGTATTTTTTGTCTCTATATCAAAAACAAGTGGTTGTGATTTTATTTTTTTCATTTTTTTTCAGGCCACAACTGATTTCCTTCATCATCCCATACAATAATTGCATCTGTAGGACATGACTTTGCTGCTTCTAAAATATCTTCGTCAGAATTTCCTTTTTTATCTAAGATTATTGCCTTTGCTTCTTCGTCAAGTTCAAACGTTTTTTGTGCAAGCGCAACGCATGATGCTGCTCCAATGCAAGCATCGCGTATTACCTCAATTTTTCCTATTTTTATTTTTTTCTTTTTTGAGTTATCCATAGAATGAATCTTAGTATAGTGTAATTTTTTTTAACTGTGAACGCCTATGCATAAATTGTTGAAAAGGTGTTACTAACCTATGTGGGAAAAATGTGTAATTTCTGGTGATAACTCATCATTTCTTGAATGGTCAAATAATACTGCTATTACATCTATTCTATATTTTAACTTATTATATTTTTGGTTATCGTGTTTATATTGGAACATTGCTTTTTTTATTCGGCTAAGTTTCTTGTTGGTAACAGACTCCTCTGGATAACCAAACTCAATTCCGTTTCTAGTTTTTACTTCAATACATACAAGACTATCGGCATCTTTCATAATTATATCTATTTCACCAAGTTTTGTTTTATAATTTTTAGCAATAAAAATGTAACCCCTATTTTCTAGATATTTTTTTGCGAGCTGTTCTCCCCTGGCTCCAACTTTTAATTTATGATTCACTTTCTTTTAAGAAGATTTAATCCGAAATGATATTTTCCTGCTTCAAAATCTCCACCATCTGCAAATCCTGCAAGTAGCGCGTAGTGTCTGATCTTTTCTTTATTTGTTTTATCAAATAGTGGTGGGCCGAATGGCATTTCTAATGACTTCCAATCAATAACCGCAAGCCTGCCTCCAGGTTTTACAATTCTATACATTTCTTTTAAAACATCTTTCATTTTGTTTGTTTGAAATAATGTATTTACCACAAGTGCTATGTCAACGCTATTCTCTTGTATATCAGTCCCTCCTATCATTTCAACGTTAGACCAAATAAGCCGAATATTATTTGCACCTTCTTGTTTAGCGCGTGAACGGATTGCGTTTAAATTTTCTTTTAAAATATCTACAGCATATACTGTTCCATTGTCACCAACTAACTTTGCTGCAGGGAAAACAAAAAAGCCGACTCCTCCGCATCCAATATCTGCAACTGTCCTTCCACCCGTTACACCTATGCCTTCTAATATCGTAAATGGATTTAATAGCGCGTTCGTTTCTCCTGCTATTCTTGAAACTCCATTTTTTGTTTGTATCTCCATGTATGTATTATGACAAATAAATTAACAAATACCTAATTCATTGTTTTCAAAAATGTTTTTCGATGTAGTTTACACATTCCATGTGTTTTAATGTTATCAAAATGTTTTGACGTTCCATAACCCTTATGAACATGAAACTCATACTCAGGAAATATTTTTGAACTTTGAATCATATATTTATCTCTTAAATACTTTGCAACTATTGATGCTGCTGCAATTGTTTTGGAATGTGCGTCACCTTTAACAATCACTGAAATATTTTTTTCCTTAACATATGACTGGTTTCCGTCTAATAAAATGTGGTCAAAAGTTTCGATGGATTCTAATATATCTTGATACCCTTTTTCCAAGGCCTTAGAAATTCCGTTCTCATCAATGTATTTATTATCTACAAAACTGTAAGAAATTTTATCAGAGTTTTCAGAAATTAACTTAAATGAAGTCTCCCTTTGTTTTTCTGACAGAGTTTTTGAGTCTCTTATTATATCAATATTTAATGCCTTAGGATTTTTTATAATAACTCCGGCACATACCAAAGGACCAGCAAGTGGGCCTCTCCCAGCTTCATCCATCCCTAGGATAATATTTTTTCCTGCTCCAATTAACTCCTCTTCAATTTTATATGATGGTACTTGCATAAATGTTCCACGTGGAACAATTTTAGCATTTTTATTAAAAATAATCATGATTTCAATGATTTCATATTGATTTCACTTTTGATATTACTAATGAGCTTTAATGTTTATTTTCATGTTTTTAAAGGTGATTTCAATGATTTCAGTGATATCACTTTTGATATCACTGAAATGCTGTTTATGCTTAAACATGTATGTTTTATGATGATTTCAATGATTTCATGTATATGATATAATATTACTATGAATACTGAGAGATTTTTATCTATAAACCAACTGTCAAAAATATATAATTTGCCAGATATTACTCTTTATCGTGATTTTAAAAAACTGCTTAAATCTAATATAGGTAATGAGGGCACTAATTACATAAAATACTTTAAAGACCCACGCATGAATAAGTTTGAGTGGCGAATAGATCCTGTTTGGTTTGAAAATAGTGTTGATAGAAAATTAAAAATATATGTTGAACTCGACCCATCTGAAGATGGTCGTCTTGGCTCTGAACAATTTGTACGAGACAAGCAGTATGTTGATAATACCACAGTGCCTTCGCAAGATTCTTCTAGTCTTTCATCTGATGAAGACTCTGAAGGAACGTCAGGTATTCGCTCTTGGCTAATGGAAAAAATTGATGAGCTAACTGAAATGCTGAAAAACTCACAAGTACTTCTCGCTCAAAAAGATAAGCAAATAGAATCTTTACAAAAAAAAGTTTTACAGATTGAAGAGCCGGTGTACGCGAATATTTCAAAAACGCCTCATTCTCCTACTATTTCCGAAGATATTCCAAATGATTATGATGCTAATAAGCCAGTTGATGAAAATATAGTTATTCAAACTGTAAGTGATGAAGTAGAAGATGAAGAGCCGGACCACGAGCTCCATGAAAATATTTCACCATATGATTTAGGTGAGCATGAACATAATGAATTACTTACTTCGCTAAGCACACTAGAAAACATAGTAACTGATGATGGGGAAATTGATACCACAGAAATTGAACAAAGCCATGATATGGATACTGACCCTTGGCAAGATGAAAGCGAATATGTTGTTCCAGATAATCCAAACGTACGTGGAGGCGAGTCTGATCCTAGGGTTTTAGATTCTGAAAATGAACCAATTGATGATGCATATACTGATGAGGATGCCTTCACACGCATAGCTCGGGAACGAGATCTTTAATAAAACATCCAGACCAGCTAACCAGTTTTATGGCAAAGCCATAAATCTGTTAGCTTCTTAGCACTCTGTACTCAAGTCTGTAAGTTTTTTAATTTGATAAAATTCTTCTTTACAAATACTAAAAAAACTGTAAGGTAATTACAGTTTTTTTCATGAATTGTGGCTTTCCTAACTAGCAGGGGGATATATTGTGAAGGCCATCAGACCCTACCTGGTACTCCCGCTAGTTCTTCTTGTGACTGGCGTCCTTTCCATCATCGGTTTGTTCTTCGCAATTCCTATCATCCGTGGTAAGGAGGAGGCGAGTCGCCTTTTGGTGCATAAGAACCTGGGCGAGGATTCTCTGCACTCTGTATGGTGTCAGGGTGTCCACTCGCTATCCAAGAGATGTCGCAATTGATTTTGACGAGCCTATGGTTTTCATGAGCAACCATCTGAGCACATTCGACATCATGGCTCTGCATGCAGTTCTTCCGAATGCTCTCTGGGTGGTAAAACGAGAACTCTTCCGGGCGCCATTTCTTGGTTGGATCATTTGGGCAGTTGGCTATATTGGTGTTGGCCGAAATGGCAACGACCATGCGGCCATCAGGAAGTTCTCAAACATCAACCGAATGCTCGAGAAATTGGAATGCTCGCTCCTGTTCTTTCCTGAGGGACACCGTTCACGGGATGGTAAATTGCAGGCTTTCAAGAAAGGTGCTGCTCGTACTGCCATCCAGAACCAGCTCCCAATACTTCCAATCGCAATTTCTGGAACATTCGAGATCATGGGTCCAGGAAATCTCCTTAGGCCCGTAGCAGGTCATGTCACTGTGAGCTTCGGAACACCCATGCAGCCGGTTAATCTATCGGCCATACTCAACAAAAAGGTGCACCTGGCAATCGAAGCCATGTTGCGTGACCAGAGGCGAGAGGTGCAGACACATCTCAGGGCTGTGAACTCTGACTGAGGATTACACGCAGCACAACCACCAAAGAACTTTCACAAGAAAGGGACTGGTGGTTTTACTTTTTAAAAAAATATTTAATTGGTTAGGGTTTCGAGTTGGTCAGGCGTTTGAGACCCAACAGCCTGTTTAGCAACCTCTCCGTTTTTGAAAACTAATACTGTGGGGATGCTCATTATATTAAAACTTTGTGATAGTTTTTGATTATCATCCACATTTATTTTTACTACTTTGACTGCGCTCGTGTTTTTTGCAAATTCTTCAGTATTTGGTGTCATTACTTTACATGGGCCACACCACTCAGCCCAAAAATATACTAATGTTGTATCGCTACTTTTTATTACTTCTTTTTCAAAACTTCCTTCGTTTACTTCTATGATATCTGCCATGCTTTTCTTTAATAGTGAATAGTTGGTCAGTATATCATAGTCATTTATTTTTCAAAAACTTCTTCCCTCGACATTGCTCGGGACTTGGTCTTCATTAAAATACCTCGGGGTGGAGGAATGGTGTTAGAGCTGCTATCGTTCCGTCGCGATACCCGTGGGTTCGTGTAATAGCGCTGTTTGTCATAATTCCAAAAAAGCCTTCTTTTTGCTTTAGGTTATCTCCCTTAAATGTTATATCTATTGCATCACCCAACTCTTTTCCGCTTTCTATCAATTTAATAATTTTTTCTGGAACGCGCATTCCTATACTTGAGCCTATTCCTAATGTTCCATTTTTATCTATAACTACAGCCCATCCTGATACAATGTGCTCGTCTCCAATTTTTTGAATACCTCCCTCTAGGCCAACTCCGAAATCGGTATTTTCTTTTTTTAATGCTTTTTTTGCTCTATTCGTGGCTCCTAAAATACTTTCTTTATCGCTCATGGGTTGTTCTGCAACTTCTGAGTCCACCTCAACTCCAGAAACATCCCAGTTTGTATCTGGAAGCATTTTTTCAAATGCATCTTTAACTGCATTTATTTTTACTGGGTTTTTTGAACCTACGGCTATTTTCATATATCAATGTTACCCTAATGGAAAAGAAGTGTATACTTTGCTCAAACAGAGATATAATTAATTGTGTATACTAAAATGTATGAAACAAACTCATTATCTTATTATAGGCGGAGGTATAGCGGGGACCACTGCTGCAGAAACAATACGTTCTCATGATAAAAAAAATACTGTTACTATAGTTTCTGCTGAACCGCTTCCACTGTATTCCCGTATATCTCTTTCAAAGGAGCCCTTTTTTCTTGGGAAGCTAACAGAAGAAGATATTTTCATTCATACATCTTCCTGGTATAAAAAAAATTCTATTGCACTTCTTTATGGTGAAAGTGTTCGCTCTCTTGATACTGACATGCAAGTAGCGACTCTTTCAGACGGACAAAGAATTTCATATACTAAGCTTCTTCTTGCTACTGGAGGAGATGCTGAAAAGCACGAAGAAGATACTGGCTTACAAGCTGGTGTTTATTATTTGCGCACACTCTCTGATACAAAAAAAATATTGAGCTCTATTAAGAATGCAAAGCGAGCAGTTATTGTGGGTTGCGGTTTTATTAGTTTTGAAATGTGTGATCTTCTTCGCAAAAAAAAAGTTGATACTTCTGCAGTGTATAGGCGTCAGCGCTATTTTGGACACATACTTGATAATACTGCGAGTGATATTACTGAAAATGCACTAAGTTCCAAAGATGTTTCCCTTTATCCAGATAGGACTATTCGCTCATTTAATGGTAGTGGTACAATTTCTTCAGTTACGTTATCAGATGGAACAATGCTTGAAGCAGATATGGTTATTTGTGGCCTTGGCTCAAAAACTTCTACTGACCTTCCGTCTTCTGCGAATATAGAGTGCAATTCAGGCATTCTTGTTAATGAATTTCTTGAAACATCAAAGGATCATGTATGGAGCGCAGGGGACTCTGCAGAATTTTATGACACACTTTTAAATGACACCCATCAATTGGGAAATTGGGGTAATGCTCATATGCAGGGAAGAGCTGCTGGATATAATATGACTCATGAAATTCCTAAAGCTTATTCTATGATAACATCTTATACTTCAAAGGGGGCGGGAGTTATCCTTAGCTTTGTAGGAGATGTGCGATCGCTTCAGGGACGCAGAGTTATTTCTCGTGGCCCTTCTCAAAATAGTTATGGTCAAATCATAACTGATGGCAAGGTGCTCAAGGGGGCTGTTCTTATTAATCTTCCCCATGAGATCGTTCCTCTTTCAAATTTAATATCAAAAGGCTCTCCTTTTAGTACGCTTTCTTCAGCACTTACCGATACATCCGTCGATCTAAAAACATTATTGTAATTATATTTTTTTCGTTCTCTTAATGTGGTACACTTTAGTACAATGTTAAATGCGAACAAAAAAACTCCTCAAGATACCGTTACAACCTGGGTAGATATGCTCGTTGATAAGGCTATTAAACTTCGTGCAAGCGATATCCACCTTGAGCCTAGACGCGACGGTTTTGTAATTCTCTTCCGTATTGATGGCATGATTCATACTATTGAAACTCTTCGACCCCATCAACATAAAGCGATAAACTCACGTATTAAAGTAATGGCAAATCTTGATATAACAGTGGTTAATATTCCTCAGGATGGTCAATTTGAGCATACAAAAGAATCGTCACGAATTTCTCTTCGTGTTTCAACCTATCCTACTATTTATGGTGAGGCCCTTGTTCTTCGTATTCTAAATCGTTCTGCCTCGCTTCTTAAGATGGAGTCTCTAGGACTTGATGAAAAACAACTTAAAATTCTTAAGGAGATGATTCAATACCCGCATGGCATGATAATGATAACTGGTCCTTCGGGGTCAGGTAAAACAACTCTTCTCTATTCAATAATTAATTTACTAAACACAGGGGACAAAAATATTATTACTGTTGAAGATCCTGTCGAGCAGAGGATGGATGGTGTCAGGCAAGGACAGATGAGTCAAGCGAAAAAATTTGATTTTGTAACTGCAGTACGTTCAATACTCAGACAAGATCCAGATATAATTATGGTTGGTGAAATACGTGACAAAGAAACTGCGCGAATATCTTCGCAAGCCGCACTCACTGGATCTTTGGTGCTTTCAACTTTTCATACGCTAGATATCTTTGCTGTGATTACAAGACTGCTTGAAATGGGTGTGCCTCGTTCAATTATTGGTCATGCTATTAACGGTGTGATCACTACCAGACTTGTTCGAAAGATTTGCACCAGTTGTCAAATACCTTATAAACCTACTTCGGAAGAAATGAAAATGATTGGCGCGCATGATATGAGTAAAGCGCGCTTCTTAACTGGTGAGGGTTGTGACAAGTGTCGTGGCGGTGGTTACTACGGACGCATTGGATTGTTTGAAATTCTTGCTTTTGATAAAGAGATACGCTCACTTATTACTGAACAAGATATAATAAGTGAAACATTCTATTCTTTTGAAAGAACTAAGGCAAAAGGACTTGGTGAAAGTGGTCTAGATAAAGTTTTTGCTGGCATTACAACCATAGAAGAAGTTTTAAGAGTTACAGGAAAACTTTCTTAAGGTGAGTTGACTTTTTGCGAATATTAGTATCTAATTAGGGTGGGCGGCGGCGAGGACCCCCCGCTAGCGGTAGTTAAGAGGTGCCGTGTCACGCGACCCCACCGCTAGTCAGACCCTCGTCGTCGCCTTCCCTTTATTCGGATCTTAAATATAATGCACCTACTTTGGTACATTTTTTTTATTTAAAAATAAGAGCCCGGGGTCTCATATACACTGGCTTCTGCCATACTATATATGAGCCCCACGGGCTGGTGCGATCATCAGCTCTTCAGTGGAGCTGGAGCGCGGTCTAGGACGTGTGCGTCCCGGACTGGAGGGCCTTGAGGTCGGCCTCGGTGATGTGGCTCACCGCGCTGGGGCCGTCGAGGCCGACGATGGCGACGATGCCGTCGATGGGCTCGGAGACGTAGACCGAGTGCTCGCCGTACTTCTCCCCGTTCAGGAAGTTCTTGCGAGTGAAGGTCCTGCCTTCGTGCCGGGAGATGACGTCGTCGGCGTTGCCCTGCTGAAGCCAGTTCTTCGATTCCTGTCCGCTCGCGTTCTGATCCATGGTTTCTTCGATGCCTCCTAAGGCTTTTTGAACACCTCCCTTGATTGGGAGGTAGTGGCGGCTATATTACAGATTTTAAAAAATATGTCAAGAATAGTTGATAATATTCTAGAAATTTTGTTAAAACGTTAGAAAAATTGTTCTTTTTTAATTTTTTTTGAATTTTGAAAAAAATTTTTCACTTATACTCGGGTCTGTTTTTTTGTTTTGATCTGCAGGTTCTTCCATTACCTCTGTATGCTCTTCAACGTCTGATGGCACATTTGTATGAATACCTTGGCTTTTAGCGAATGATTCACCTTGGCTCATTAATGCTTTTAAATCTACTCCTTTGCTTTCAGCTGTTGCCTGAAGGTCTTTTGCGAGTGCCATCATTTTCTTGGGTTGCTTCATCATTGCTGTCGTCATGTTTCCGCCAGAGGTCATTAATATCTGTATTGCTTCAGGATGTCTTTCAGCCACCTCTTTTAGGGCTTCCATGTTTTTTCTTGTTTCTTTATCTATATGTGGGATGTTGTTCATAATTTGATACTAGTTAGTCTTTCTATTTCGTTTTTTACTTCTTTTGAGTCATTGTCTGCATTGTGTGCGTGCGAACTGCCTTTATGTATGGGAGCGCTTTGGTCTAAATGCAAACTAATTTCAAGGAGTTTATCATTTTCATTGTTTATGTACAAGTGGAAGCGAGGAAATTCTGCTCCATGTATACGTCTTACATAACTTTTGCCGCCTTGTCTGTTTTTATAAGGCGCGTAACCCATCTTTCTTAAGCGAACCAAGGTATTTTCGTTATTTTTTTCTATTTTGCACTTCATAGTTTATTGAAATAATTTAAAAATGCTTTATATTCTTCTTCATTAAAAAAATCATCTCTTTTGATGCCACTCTCCTTAGGATTAATCCATTCGTATTTTTCATGTTCAAGCGAAAGTTTTATTTCACCACTTAGGTATTCTGCGTCAAATATGGTTAAAAAAACTTTTGTCCCATTTGGTGTATATCTTCGATATTGAAATAAGATATTTCCTAGTTTATATATCAAATCTTTTCCTAGCTCTTCTTTAACTTCTCTATCTAGTATTTCTTTTAAATCTTTTGTTTCTTCGTTATCATCTATCCTGCCTCCTGGAAGGTCTAATATATTGTATTCAGGTATTTTTAAAAAAAGAAATTTATTACCTTTTCGTAAAAGTATTTTTTGTCCTATATGGTACGTTGCGTAGTTTGGCATATTTTATTATTAATTTTTATGGTGCTCCCGGACCGAGTCGAACAGTCATCTAGCCCTTAGGAGGGGCTTGTTCTATCCATTGAACTACGAGAGCGTATCCACTCACACTACCAAGATTTATCGGTTTTTGACAAGTAAAAACAACAGGCGTATAATCCGTATACTATGTTTGAAAAAACTTCTGAAAACATAACAACCGTCATAGGCCAAGGTGTTAAGTTAGAGGGTGATTTTACTGGCAGTGGTGATGTAGAGTTCTATGGTGATATAAAGGGGAGTATTACTATAAGTGGCTTTATTAGGGTGGGGGGAAATGCACATGTGACTGCAAATATCACTGCAGATAGAGCTGAAATCGCAGGACATGTTAAAGGAAAAATAAACACGAATACAGACGTTGATATACTAGCTACTGCAAAAGTAATGGGGGACGTAAAGTCACAACAGATAACCATTGCAAAGGGCGCTCATATTTCTGGTAAGATTACTACCGACACTGCGCCTTCTGGAAGAGGTGTAAAAACAAAGATCGCCCCTGTAGATGACACTGTAGAAAATTAAATATACGTAGATACTATTCAATAATGCACACTTAAATCCTATTATGTGTGTTTTTTAAACTATTTATATGTATTTTTATATTTACGACCAATTCCTAGATGACAGAAAATGGCATGAGACGCTTTCTCAAATGGAGCAGAAGCTTTCTATGCTTGATGTTAAGGGCCCAGTTCATAAAATCCATTCCTTTACGAAGATGGGTGAAATTGTAAAACGAGCACTTCAGCGTGGGGCAACGACTATTATTGCTGTTGGTAATGATGAAACACTTTTACAACTTATTAATTGTATTCCTAAAAATGTTGCCTGTGGTTTTATCTCTGTAGAAAAAGATAGTTATTTTTCGAGAATGCTTAATACAAATACCATGGAGGAAAGCGTTGAAGCAATTGCTGGAAGAAAAACCATATCCGTAAATGCGGGAAGAATAGACTCTACTCTTTTTCTTCAAAAAGTTGAGTTAATTGCTTCTGATTTTACAGCGGTTATTAATGATAGCCTAATTCTTAAAGTACGGTTCCCTCAAACTCTATTTACTATTGTTAACCCTCAATTATCATACGACATGAGTATTAATAATGGTATTTTGGATTGTACTGTTGTTCCGTATAAAAAAGGACTGCTCTCAACGGTTAAAAAAACGCCTGCAGAACTTAGCAAATTTTATATTAAAAAAATGGTACTCAAAAGTCAGACACCTATTGAAGTTATTATTGATGGAATTTCTCAATCTTCTTTACAAGAGCTTACTATTCGGGTTGTCCCAAAAGCAGTGGAGCTTATAACAGGAAAAAGTATTTCCAGACAAAAATAAAACGTCTAAACTGTTGTGTCTAGACGTTCTCTGTGGCATTCACGTGTTCGTGATGCACGGGGAAAGCAACAGTGGCCACGTACCGTTCAGGGACTTCTACCTTTTTCAGGTAGGCTACGATTGCCTTCGTGGTGGTGAGGCCGAGGTCTCTGGGCGTTCGTTCCATGCAGGACAGGTCGCACACCATGGGCTCGTTTGCTACGAACCCAATCGGATAGGAGGCGACGACTTTGCCGTTGGTGTCCATGACTTCTGCGACGTGCAGCACCAAATGGGTGTCAATTCTAGCGATGCACACCATCACCTGGACTGCTCGTACAACCGTCTCATCCGTCTCCACCAGCAAAGCCTTGTCTGTTCCGTAGCAATGAACTTTTCTCATGTTAGGTTTTAGCACCCTATTCTATATATGGTTCCCCCAATATTCCACCAACATACCCTTAGTTGGACTTAATAATATATAAATATTTATATACTAGTAGGTCCGACCAAGTTTTTTAAAGAACTATTAATTATTGTCCCTTTTTTAGGTATTTGTCAATAACTATTTAAGCTGTTAATTTGTTTTCTTGCTTCTCTGGATTTTGCGGTTTGTCTTGTGTGTCTGGGGTTTCTTTTTTCTTATCTTTAAATAAGATTTTCTGTTGAGCAACGGTCAATATGGTTGTTACCAGCCAGTACAGCATAAGCCCCCCTGGAAAGGTAAATCCTAGTACAACAGTAACGACTGGCATCATATAGGTCATTTGTTTATTTACTAATGCCATCATATCTTCGTCTTTTGCTGGTTTACTTCTGTCAGTTTTTTCCACACGGCTTGCCATGAGCATTTTTGTCTGAATGTATTGCCCTGCGCCTGCCAGGATACCAAATATTGCAAATGGCTCTGTTAGATTTACTATTCCTAAAAATGTATTGTTTAGTGTTCCTGGATTTTCTATAAATGGATACAGTAATTCCATTGCTTCTGGTTCTAGTCCTTTTGTGAAAACTCTGAAAATTGCAAAAAGAAATGGTAGCTGTATAAGTAGTGGGAGACATGATGATAGCGGGTTTACTTTCTGTGTGGAATATAGCTTCATCATCTCTTGCGCTAACTTTTCTTTCTGGTTTTTATACTTTTTTTTCAGCGTGTTTATCTTTGGCTGCAAGTCTTGAAGTGCTTTTTGAGATTTTATTGATTTGTGAGAAAGGGGGAGCAGGAGGAGCTTGACCACAATAGTTACGAGAATTATGGCAACACCTAAGTCGTTACCTGGAATGTAGTTATGGAAAAAAACTAATAGGTTAAATATTGGAGTAAAAAAAACTGTTTCAAATATTCCTGACATATTTTATTTTATATTTAAATAATTAAAACCGCCCTTTGACCAGGGGGTGCATTTTATAACTCTTTTTATACTCAAAAGTAAAGCTGTCATTAAGCTTTCTTTTTTTAATGCTTCTTTTGAATACGCTGAGCAAGTTGGATAAAACTTACAATAACCATTTGGGAATATTGCTTTTGCCCAAAAGCTGTGATCTGGTGAAAGTACTTTTTGGTAGAATGTTACTAAACTTATGAGAATGTTTTTCATTTAATTATTCTTTTCTACTTGGTTAAATTATTGAGAGTTTTAATAATTTTTTCTTTTGCTTCTTCTAGGCCAACTTCGGTAATTTTTTTTGCGACAATAACAATATCATAATGCTTATCCGCTTTCCTTTCAAGCCATTCTTTTGTAATGGCTTCCATACACACGCGTCGTATTCTGTTTCTTACTACTGCTTTTTTATTTACCTTTAAAGATACTACCATTGTTATTCTATCGTTTGGTAGCTTGTTTTCTAACCACTTTATCATGACTAAGTCGCCGATGTGACGAAACCTTCCACTCTTTAATACTTTTTGTATATCAGAAGTGGAGCGAAGTCTGTAGCTTTTTTTAAGCACAACTTTAACTAGCGCTATTTAGAAGAGACGGTCAAACTTTTTCTGCCTTTTGCTCTTCTGCGTTTTAAAATTTTATTTCCGTCCTTTGTCTTTGTTCGAGCACGGAACCCATGTTTCTTCAATTTTTTTCTTACCTTTGGTTGGTATGTTCTCTTTGGCATAAGTATTTAATCTATGTTTTTTGGTAATTTTTAAAAACAACCCGTATACATTAACAGAAAAACATTAATACGTCAAAACTAGTGAGTTTCATTATTTATACATTTATTAAATACTGCTCTTACTTGATATGTGCCCAACATAACATTACTATAACCAGTATTATCATATGAATGATTATATCCCTCAAAAACCAAAAGTAAGTGTTATTTTACCTTGTCGTAATGAAGAAACGGCAATAGGTGGGTGTATTTCTCAGGTTATCAATACTCTTAAAGAGAATGATATTTATGGTGAAATAATTGTTTCTGATTCTTCAACAGATAACTCTCCTAATATTGCAAAAGAGTATGATGTTACTATTGTTTCTCATGGTAAATTTGGTTATGGAAATGCATACCTTGAAGGTATAAAAAAAGCTAGAGGCCTTTATGTTTTTCTTGCAGATTCAGATACAACTTATGATTTTCAAGAAATCCCTCGTTTTTTAAAAGAGCTTGATAATGGCTATGACATGATTATTGGTAATCGTCTAACTGGTAATATTGAAAAAGGGGCAATGCCATTTCTTCATAGATATATTGGTAATCCTTTTTTATCTTTTTTGTTAAGGCTGTTTTTTAAAATACCAATTCATGATGCACATTCTGGTATGCGTGCGCTAAAAAGAAATGTGTTTTTGAATCTTAATTTACGTACAACAGGTATGGAGTTCGCGACTGAAATGATTATTAAAGCAGGTAAACAACATCTTAAAATTAAAGAGCTTCCTATTAGTTATTATAAAAGGAAAGGGATTTCAAAATTACGCTCATTTACAGATGGCTGGAGGCATTTAAGATTTATGCTTTTGTATTCTCCATTATTTTTGTTTTTTATTCCTGGGCTTTTTCTTTTTCTTGTTGGGCTCTCTACTCTTTTGTGGTTTTATTTTGGAAATCCTGTTATAGCTGGAGTCCCATTCTTTTTTCATCCAATGTTTATATCTACACTTCTTGTTATTATTGGCTATCAGATAATGGGGTTTGCCATTTTTGCAAAAACTTTTGCTATCACTCATCTTGGAGAAGAAAGCCTGTTTATGAATAAGCTTCATAGGCATATTACCATTGAGAAGGGGAGCGTTATCGGAATTTTTATTACTTTTTTAGGTTTATTAATATTTGGGTTCATGCTTACGAGTTGGATACGGAATGGATTTGGTGAACTTAATGAAATTAAAAATTCTATTCTTGCACTTACACTCATTGTTGTTGGTATTCAAACAGTATTTTCATCTTTTATGTTAAGTATATTAGGCGTTAAGGATGTTTAAGTTCACATGAAAATTGCAATCTTTCATAACTATATGGATAACATTGGGGGAGCTGAAATCGCGACCCTAATTTTGGCAAGAGGCCTAGGTGCAGATATTTATACCACTGTTTTAAATAAAAATATTATTGAAAAATTAGGTTTTAAAGATATTGATATAAAAACTATTGGCTGGGTTCCTGTAAGCCCACCTTTTAGACAACAAATGACTCTTTGGCGTTTTAGTCGATTGTCACTTTCTGGTAAATACGATTTATTTATTATTTCTGGAGATTGGGCAGTTTCTTCTAGTAAACTTAATAAACCAAATTTATGGTACGTATATTCTCCGATAAGAGAAATCTGGGATTTATATAAGTATTCTCGTAAAACCTATGTTTCGTGGTACAAAAGACCACTCTTTGATTTATGGGTGCAAATTAATAGATACTTAAATAGAAAATATGTTAAACATGTCGATAAAATAATTTCCACATCAAAAAATGTACGGGCTAGGGTAAAAAAATATTTAAACCGTGATTCTGCTGTTATATATCCGCCGACGGATACTTCAAAATTTTATTTTAATAATAACGATAATTACTGGCTTTCAGTAAATAGGCTCATAAATCATAAAAGGGTTGAGATGCAATTAAAGGCTTTTGAAAAAATGCCTCAGGAAAGATTAATTATTGTTGGCAGTTACGAGAGGTCAGATCATTTTAAAAAATATGCAAAATATATTCAAAGTATAAAGCCACCAAATGTTACACTAAAACACTGGGTGGATGATGAGGAGTTAGTAAAATTATATGCTAACTCAAAAGGTTTTATTACAACTAGTCAAGATGAAGATTTTGGCATGACACCTATAGAGGCAATGGCATCAGGTAAACCTGTCATTGCACCAAATGAAGGGGGCTATGAAGAGACTATTATAAATGATGAAACTGGGATATTGATTGATGATATAAATGCAGATAAAATTGTAAATGCGGTGTCTATAATAAATAAAGATCTTGAAAGTTACCGTAATGCATGTGTTTTACGGGCAGAATTATTTGATTCAAAATATTTTATTGAAAAAATGAAAAACTTTATTTATCAGCAAAAGCCTGTAGAAGCTATTGATAGTATAAACGAAGGAAAAAATAATACTTCTACAACTGCTTATCTTGAGCAGAGAGAGAAAGAGATTGTACGATTAGAAGACAAGATTGCTCAATTAAAAGAAAGAAATTATCATTTACAAGAAAGCATATCGGCATACCAGCGAAGCTTAGTTTGGAAAATTTGGTATTTGTTTGATTCTGTTATTAATTATTTTTTACCGAGAAGTACATTCCGTAGGTCTGTGTATGATGGGGTGATAGAGGCGAATCAAGAATTTTGGAATGATACTTTTGGATTAAAAAAATTATTTAAAAAAAAGAAAAATGAGAATAAAGTAATAAATATTAAACCTTATCGTGTTTCAACCAAAACCTCTATAGACGATTTTAATGGAATATTTCCAAAATATAATGAGCCAACCGTTTCAATTATTATTCTTAGTTTTAATAAGGTAGAATATACTCATCAATGTTTTGACAGTCTCTTGCAGTATACTAATATCCCTTATGAATTAATTGTAGTTGATAATAATTCAGATGATAAAACAAAAACTTTTTTAAATAAATTGCAAAATGTAACTGTTCTTTATAACAAGGAAAATGTCGGTTTTGGTAATGCCTGTAATCAAGGTGCAGAAAAGGCTAGGGGTGAATATTTACTTTTTTTAAATAATGATACTTTGCTTACGCCTGGGTGGCTTGAGCCTCTTCTTCATAGAATAAAAACAATTCCTGACTGTGGTTCTGTTGGAGGAAAAATACTTGACTTTAATGGCTTAATCCAAGAGGCAGGTGGCATCATAACTAAAAATGGTAATTGCAAAGTGTTAGGTGCAGGTCAAAGTCCTAATTTGTATGATTACTCATTTTTTAGAGAGGTTGATCATTGTACTGCAGCCTGTTTATTAATAAAGAAAAGTGTTTTCCAAAAAATTAATGGATTTGATAAAATATATAGCCCCGCGTACTATGAAGACGTTGACCTCTCTATGGCAGTGCGTCATGCTGGCTATAAAATATACTATGAACCAAAATCTGTCATATACCATAACCAACATACAAGCTCATCTAAAAAATCTATAATGCTTTTAAGTATGAGAAATAAAATCCGTTTTAAAAAAAAGTGGGTAAAGGAATTAAAAAGTATATGAAAGAGCCGTTACTAACAGTTGTGATTCCGGTTTATAATGGAGGTGTTTATTTGCGCTCCTGCTTACACTATATTCTAAAACAAGATTATCCTAACTATGAGGTTATTGTTGTAGACAATAACTCAACTGATAATACAAAAAGTATTATTACTGAAATTTCAAAAAAAGATAAACGTGTTAAATATTCTTTTGAA
>PVBE010893926.1_pt1 | contig 18743 bp, 16 predicted proteins | sample 1631181 | NCBI WGS metagenome assembly PVBE01 (sample SAMN08397723, study PRJNA350692) | Marine metagenome, whole genome shotgun sequencing project. | isolation source: water | place: Pacific Ocean | collected 2012-04
ACCAGAACCAACTATCTCAAATATACCGTCCATCTCAGCTGGATGGTTTCCATGAAAGTGAATCGTGTGTTCCTTACTACCGTTATTAGTAAAATGAACCCTTACCAAGTCGCCCTCCGTGGCTCGTATTGTTGGACCATGAGTAGGAGATGCTGTGGCTGATTATCGATCACAAGTTCCGTCATACGAATTTCCCGGAACACTCTCTGAACAAGAAGCTGCGCTGGCGGCCAACCCACTTTTGCAGCGGATGAACCAAGCGCGGGTCGCCATGGCTGACGATCGGCATCGTCCCGCGTACCACTACGTCAATCCCGAGTCGACGCTAAATGACCCCAATGGCATCTGCTTCTGGCAGGGTCGGTGGCATTTGTTTTACCAGGGTTACCCGCCGGAGGATCCGCGCCAACATTGGGGGCATGCGGTGTCGGATGATCTGGTGCATTGGCGGGATCTGCCGTACGCCATTTATCCGGACCCCGAGCGGTGTTGTTTTTCTGGGACGACTTTTGTGGAAGAGGATCGGGTGATCGCCATGTATCACGGGACTGAGGTGGGCAACATGGTGGCGGTGTCGAGCGATCCGCTGTTGCTGAATTGGTCCAAAGTGGCGGGCCGGGCGGTGATCCCCATAGGCAAGTCGCGGCGAAGCGCGGATCCCGATCTGCCGTATACGGTGTTCGACCCGTGTATATGGAAAAAAGGAGAGGCGTACTATGCCCTATCGGCCGGGACCAAGGCTGAAGGGCCGGCCGGTAAGCCGGTGCGGGCGAACTACCTGTTCCGTTCGCCAGACCTCGAGCATTGGGAGTACCTGCACCCGTTTGTGGAAGACGACCAGTTCACGCAGGTTGGTGACGATGGCGCCTGCCCCTATTTCTGGCCTATTGGGGATCGCCACATCTTGGTGTTTTTTAGCCATATGAGCGGTGGGCAATATCTCTTGGGGGACTACGACACGGCTCGGGACAAGTTTGTGGTGACGCAAGGCGGTAAATTCAATCACGGGGCCTCGGTGCCATCAGGGCTGCATGCACCATCGGCGACACCAGATGGTTCCGGCGGGTTGATCGTGATGTTCAATATGAACCCCGGGAAGCCGACCATTGGGTGGAACCAGATCATGACCCTCCCGTGGCGATTGACGGTGGAGGGAGATGTCCTGCGGATGGAGCCAGCTGGGGATCTAAGCTCGCTTCGTCATGACGGAACTCATATGACGGACCTGGAGCTAGCCGCGAACGATGAATTGGTTTTGCCGGATATCACGGGCGATGCGCTGGAATTGGAGCTTGAACTGGATGCACAGGATGCGCCTGTTGTAGAGCTCAATGTGCTGCGATCGCCCCGGGCAGAAGAATACACACGGATCTCCTTTTACAAGGAACGTGGTTTTCGGGCGACGAGCTGGAATCAGCCGGCGGGTTACCCGGCCCAGTCGGTGCAGAGCGTGTTATCGATTGACACGTCGCACGCGTCGACGGGGGCCGATGTCCGGCCCCGGCCCCCGGAGACAGCGCAACTAGCATTGGGTGAAGGGGAGCCGCTACGGCTTCGTGTGTTTGTAGACCGGAGTGTGGTCGAGGTGTTTGCGAATGGTCGGCAATGCCTGGCAGTGCGGGTGTATCCCGAGCGAGAGGACAGTGTGGGCGTGTCGCTGCGGTCCCAAGGAGGTCCTAGCGTGGTGGGATCCTTACGGTCGTGGCGAATGGGTTCCATTTGGGCATAGATCGAGTATGAATCTTCAGCGGACACCGCTTGGTGCGACCGGCGATCAGGTCAGCATTTTGGGTTGCGGGACCATGTGGTTTAGTGACATGTCCCAGGATGACACTGATGAAGCGCTTAACTACTGTCTTGATCGGGGCGTCACGTACTTCGACTGCGCTCGAGGCTATGGGGATGCTGAAATCAAGATTGGCAACGCTATTGGGCATCGGCGTGATGAATTCTTTATGGCGACTAAGGCTATTGGTCGGGACGCCAGTACCGCATACCAGCAAATCAACGAAAGTTGTGAGCGGCTTGCTACGGATCATCTGGACCTTCTGCAATTGCACTACGTGAATTACCAGGAGGAGTTTTACCAGATCATGGCTTCAGGTGGTGCCTTAGAAGGGGCGCTGCGGGCGAGAGATGAGGGGCTCGTTCGACATATTGGTATTACAGGCCATCGACCTGAGAAATTGGCCGAATGGCTCGAGACTGGAGCCTTTGCCACGGTGCTTTTTCATTTAAGCCCCGTCCAGCCGTTTGCCGCAGTGGATTTGCTGCCAACAGTGCGACGACTGGGTGTCGGGAGCATGGCGATGCGCCCGATTGGCTCGGGACTCTTGAGGGACGCGTCAACAGCGCTTCGCTATGTTCGGGGGCATCGTCCTGATGTGATCGTTGCAGGCCTCACAACCCCCGCGATTGTTGACGCGAATATCGCCGCGTTGCAGGCGGAGGTTGGCGCTGACGAGTTTAGTGAGCTCAAGGCCTCGATTGATCGGCTTGGGACGAATGGGTGCCGTCGGTGTAATTACTGCAGTTGCCCCATTGATATTGAGATTCCTGACACCTTACTTGGAGAACGGGTTTTCCTTGATGGGGATATCTCTGAGCAGGGGCAGACGAGGTGGGCGGCCGCGACTAAGTTTGTAAGCAAGTGTGCAGACCATGAACCGTGTGCAGATACGCCGCTTTGTGAACCCTTGTGCCCGTACGAGTTGCCTATTCGAGAGACCGTGTTGCGGGTGGCTGCGGCCAGTGGCTAGCTATGAATGCAAGGGGATGCAGCGGCTAACATATCCCGACGTCCGGCCCCACGGATGATCCATTAGAAAGCACAGAGCCGACTTCAGACATTATGGCGGCAACACTCCCTAGCCCGACGACCGATCTGCAAGTTGCGGAAGCTCACTTGCGCCAACATGGCTTTTGTTTGCTTCAAAATGCCCTGCATCGGCCCGCCATTGACCAACTGGCAGGTGATCTACGGGGCTTGGCTGCCTTGGAACGTCGGCAGGGGACTGATTTTCGTGATGGTGGTCGAGAGCAGCAATGGGGGGATTTCCGCGATGGTGATGGGGCGTCCCGCGCCAGGATGTTTTCCGAGGGCAGCGGCGGCGTCAATCAGCGTGTCTGGATGTTGGTGAACAAAGGGGCCTCTTTTCGGTCTCTTCTCCGACACTCCGGTGTGCTCCAGTTGGTTCGATCGCTGCTTGGGCCGTCGGTTTTGCTGTCGAGTCATGGAGCTAACATCGCCCGGGAGGGCGGTGTTGAAATGCCCCTTCACACGGACCAGTGGTGGATGCCGCCGCCGGCTTTGCCAGACGCTGCTACCGTTCCTGTGGGCGCGATTGAGCGCGATCACGTGCCCAATGCGCCTGCATCCGCTCCGCAAATGATTGCTCCCACGGCTGCCGTCAATGTCATATGGATGCTGGTGGATTTTACGGAGGAGAATGGCGCGACCCGGGTGGTCCCCGGGAGTCATCGGCGCCCTCCTTATCCGGTAGATGGGGTCGGTGAAGACGAGGTCGTTCAGGCAACGGCGGCAGCTGGGACGGCCCTGGTTATTGATGGCCGCATTTGGCATGGCACTGGCGCCAACACTGGGGGCGGGGACCGATTGGCAGTGCTGACAACCTTTTGTGGGCCACAGTTCCGACCACAGGAGAACTACACCCTCGGGGTGGATCGTGAAGTTCTCCGAGGCCTTGATGACCAACTGCTGGAACTTCTTGGGTTCCGAGTCTGGAGTGGCTATGGACGCACAGCTGATCCGACGGCGGAGTGGGTGACCCCCCAATAGGGATCGCTGCTACCGGGTTACGTCACCTGGAGCGGGCGCTGTAGGTTTACGGGCACGTCAATCAGGGACGGACGGTCGAGTTCAAGCGCGTCGCGGATTGTTGATTCAAGAGTTTCTGGTGTAGCGCGAAGACCCACTGCGCCAAAAGCCTCCGCGTACTTGACGAAATCCGGATTGTGCAAGTCGACTTCGTAGGCGTTGTTGTAGTCCCGAACGAAATCTTCCTTAATCGCACCGTAGGCATTGTCATTCATGATGATCACCGGAACGTTGAGCCCTTGCTGAACGGCCGTCGACATTTCCTGGGCTGTGAAGAGGAAGCCGCCGTCGCCTGTGAGCGCCACGACCGGTTGATTTGGAGCAACGATCTTGGCCCCGAGCGCTACGGGATATGAATATCCAAGCGTTCCAAATGCAAGTCCATAGAGCCATGTCCGAGGTTCGTAGAACGGCAGGTGTTCCCGGCTCCAATATCCCAGGAGGTGCGGATCGCAGGCCACGATTGTGTCCTTGGGCAGGGCGCTACGAATTGATTTCATGAGGCCCCATTCAAGGGGCGCGCGCTGGGCGAGTTCGGCCCGAACCTCTTCACGTGCCGATTGGCCCTGGGCGATCCATTGGTCGTGGTCGATGGTTCCTGCATCGGCAGTTGCGGTCACCAGGGCGTTCAGAGCCAACTTGGCGTCAGCGTGAACCCCCAGTTCCGCGGGAAAGTTCTTGCCAGGCTGGGTTGGGTCAATGTCGATGTGAAGGAGACGTTTTGGAACAGGGAGGGTCCACTTTCCGGAGGAGAGATAGGAGAATCGAGCTCCAACAGCCAGCATGACGTCAGCTTGCTCCATAAAGCGTCGGACTGGTCCATGTTGGCTGAGGTTGCCAATAACCAAGGGATGGTCTTCGGGGATCGCCCCTTTGCTTGTGGTCGTGAGCAACACGGGGATCTGGAGTTGTTCCGCCAGCGCGGTAAGTTGCCGGCCGGCCCCCGCCCTGATCACACCTCCGCCAGCCCAGATAAGAGGGCGTTCGGCCTTGGCTAGAATTCCAGCAATTCTTTCCAGGTCAGAGGCATCCCCCGCTGGCGGCGCGTGTGTTTCCGCCTGCATCAGTTCGACCTCGGCATCTGCCTGGAAGACGTCGATAGGAATTTCGACCACGACCGGGCGGGGTCGGTTGACTTGCATCTGGCGCAGCCCCTCATGGATAGCACCAGGGATTTCTGACGGGGATGAGGTCTGCCGGCTCCATTGGCTAAGCCGACTGAAGACACCGAATTGATCTTTGCTTTCGTGGACGATTCCACGGTCTTGATACAGGTGGGGGGACATGTCTTCGGCCATGATGTTAAGGATTGGCACTCCATCGCCATACGCTTCGCCCATAGGTGTGGCTGCATTGAGGGCGCCGGGGCCTGCGGTACTCAAAATAGTGGCGGGTCGACCTGTCACTTGAGCGGCACCAATCGCCATGTATCCGGCTCCCTGCTCATGGCGGACCAGTACGTGCCGGATCTTGTCCTGTTGCATTAAGCGGCCGTATAGATGCTCACTGTGGTACCCGGGAATTCCGAAGACATGTTCGACACCTTCAGCAATCAAACTTTGAACAACCGCTTCTGACCCGGACATCACAGCCACAATATTTCTCCTACGTGGAAAGGATTACGTGCTCCTAAAAAGCCTAACTGATAGCTGGGAGACCGTCTCGCAAGGCCTCCTAAATGGACTGGCGCCAGTTGCGAAGTAATCGAGCCAGCGCGGGAAGCTCTGGGATTCGGAACGTCCAGAGTAGGGCGCCGTAGGCGATGAGGACGCTCGTGGACGGGAGGATCAGCGATGTCCATCCGGAATCAGTGGCCGGACCTTGGAGGGAAATCAAGAGTTCGCGGGTGCCGAACCCCACGACTCCAGCCAGGAGGCCTGCGGCGCTGACCTGGGCTGCGAATATTCCCAAGCCTCGTCCATTCAGGCCGCCGATTCGACGCCAGAGCAATATCCCCAAGAGAATCGCATGAAAGATGTTTTGGACCGTGTTGGCGGTAACTAGGCCGTAGAGGCCGTAGGTCTGCGTAAGGGTCAGAGCTGTCAGCAGATAGACCCCTCCGCTTGCGATTCCAACGAGGACTGGAGTCCGCGTATTACGACTGGCGTAGTACGCGGAGATGAATACCTGATCCAATACGGTCAATGGCAGTTGTATGGCGTAAATAAGTAGGGCAAGGCTTGTCGCTTCAGTCGCGGCAGCATCAAAGGCACCCCGTTCGTACACCGCGCGGACGATCGATGTGCTGAACAGCACCATAATGATGGTTACTGGGATCATGAGGACCAGCGCAGAGCGTCCTGCGGTTACGACTCCATCCTTGAACGCTGAGGCCGTTCGCAGCGCCTGCGCTGTAACGGGTGCAGACCGGGCAAGAACGGGCAAAAAGGCGAGTGCTATCGCAGATCCAATGAGGCCAAGGGGGAATTGCTGCAGCCGTGTCGCGAACCGCATGATCGCGAGGCTTCCCTCACCTGTTTGTGAAGCTAAATTGGTGTCCACGATCACCAGGGCTTGAGTAACCACGAGACCTCCCGCGATCGGTAGGTACAGGCGAAGTGCTCGTATCGCGTCGCTGTTTTCCTTCCAGCGAGGCCAGCCAATACGGGTGGGGGCTCGAATTAATGCTGGGATTTGCACGAGTAGGTGAGCAACGGTTCCGGCGAGATACCCAAGCGCAACGCCTGTTGGGCCCACGACAGGTGTGAGAGACAGGGCGAGGACAATCATGGTTCCGTTGAGTGTGGCAGGGGCAAGAGATGGGACTGCGAATTTGTTGCCTGCATACAGTCGAGCTGCGGTTATGGCGGAAACTCCTAGGAATAGCACTCCTGGCATCGTGATTCTCGTCATCGTGACCGCGGTGGCTTGAGTTGATTCAGGCAGGCCCGGCGCGGCTAGAGACACGAGGGGTTCAGCTAGGAGCATAAGGAGGCCTACTACCCCCAGTAAGGCAATCCCAACAGATGTCAGGAGTGCAGTAAAGGCTCGGTTCAACCGTTTGTTGTCCGAGGCAATATCGCTAAACAGCGGGATGAGAACACCTGAGACGGCACCCCCGATAACCAAGTCATGGACCATTTGAGGGAGTCGGCTGGCCACCTCGAATGCATCTGCATTACCCGAGGCACCAAAAAGCGCGGCGATAACAGGTTCGCGAATAAGGCCCAGCAATCGGCTTAATACGTTGCCTGATGCGACCAGTACGGCAGCGAGAGCGAGCCGCCGGGAGGTCGTTGGGTTCACGAGGTGTTGCCGTAGCGCGAGATTAGATTTGTAGACGTACTTCCTGGAAGCAGTGGTACAAACACGACCTCAACGCTTAGGCGTTGCAAAGTTGGCCATTCGGGCAAGGGTGTTGCGTTAGGTTCAGGTCCATAGTCCGCACCTTTCACATAACAATCAGGCCGAAGCATTTCGATTAGTTCGCCGGCCGTGTCCTGTTCAAAGCCCACCACCATGTCGACCCAGCGAAGGCTTTGTAGCACTGTAAGTCGATCATCAAGGCGCATCACTGGGCGATCAGCTCCCTTTAGGCGCCGGACCGAGGGGTCACTATTTACGGCCACGACGAGCGTGTCGCCTAAGTCGGCGGCAGCTCGAAACACTGCAATATGGCCGGGATGTAAGAGGTCAAAACATCCATTGGTGAGGACGACTCGATGGCCAAGGGAACGTTCTCGCCTGCCGAATTCTTCAAGGTCATCGACTGGTATACGTGGAGCTTCAACCAGCCTGGGCATTTGCTTCCTGTTGTAGATCTTTGCTTGTGACGACACTGGCTCCTAGCTGCCGAATGACGACCTGGGCCGCGAGGAGTGCGATTTGAGCCGCCTCAACGGGGTTAGCGCCTCCGAGGAGCGCGGCAGTCATTGATGCAGCGACGGTATCCCCGGCTCCAGTTGGGTCCGCAACACCGCTGCCCTTGCTTGAAGGAAGGAGTAAGGAGCGACCATCAGCCGTTTGAAGCGCCATCCCTTCCTCACCAAGGGTCAGCAGTACGATCTCGGCGTTTACAGATCTTTGGAGTTCTTCGGCGGCGGAAAGGGCGGAGGCTGACGACGTGATCTTTCGACCAAGTTCGGCTTCAGCCTCGGGCTGATTGGGTGTGAGGAGGGTTGCGTTCCGGAATCTTCCCAAATTGGCATGGGCATCCGCGGTAACAAGCATTCCTGACGCCAGCGCAGCTGGAAGCGCTGTTCTGAGAGCTTTATCGCTCACAGCGCCGGCATCGTAGTCGGACACAATAAATCCATCGTGCTGAGGTACTGCCTCCTCAAGATATTCCGAAAGTTTCTGGGTGGTTGAGGATGAGAATTGCCTGCAGTCAACGTGATCAACCCGGGCGACCATGCTCTGGGGGCGCTGGCGGTCTCCGCCAGCCCAGATCCGGAGTTTTACCGCAGTTGCCCGATTAGGCTCTGTAACAAGACCAAGGGTGCTGACCCCAAGGGTCTCTAGTTCCTGACGTAAGTGGTCGGCCGGGGCATCGGCACCAACAACGCCAGCGACCGAGACGTCGCAGCCCAGTGACCGTAGGTTGGCAGCCACATTTGTTGCACCGCCAGGGACAGTGATTCGGGCCTGCTGGTCAATTACGGGGATGGGAGCTTCACGGGCGATCTGACGAGCAGTGCCGATGATGTGTTCATCGACGACCATGTCACCGAGGACGAGTGTGCGTTTGTTCGCAGCCTCGGTAAGGATCTGGTCGATTCTCTCTGAGTTGATCATGCTGGGCCGCACCATGAATTAGCTGGAGGTTCGAGCCGTTCGTAGGTATCGGTTGGTTTCGTGTAAGGCAGTGCTTGGGTCTCCTCGAAGACGGCATTCCAAAGCCATGGAACCGTCGTAGCCAATTTTATGAAGCGCAGCAAATACGGTGGGGAAGTCGAGCATGCCTGTTCCGGGCTGAGCCCGTTGATTGTCGGCCAGGTGGACATGGCCGATCCATTGGGATGCGGCCAAAATCGACGTACCGAGATCGTCTTCCTCTATGGACATGTGAAACGTGTCTGCGAGCACTTTAATACAGGGGCTTCCGATTCGTTCAGCGATTGCTATTCCGTCGCGTACGGTGTTGACCAAGTGCGTCTCATATCGATTTAGAGGCTCAACCACAATGGTGACCCCGGCCGTTTCCGCATGGGGCGCTAACTGCTCAAGGGCGCGGACATAGCTTTCAATCTCGTCAGTTAAAGAAATTCCTTGTGGAAGACCTCCGCGTAAGGGCACTGAGATGAAGGCTTTAATTCCGAGGGCGTTGCAGCTATCGAGGGCTTTCTGGATGTTGTTGATCCGCCGTTGTTGGGAAAACTCATCTCGGACCAGATCAAAGTCGGGGCCCGCCGGGCACATGCTGAGGGCGGGAATGCCAACCGATCGCAGTGCGGTTTGGTATTCGTCAAGTTGTTCAAGGGCGTCGGTGTGAACCTCCACAGCCTCAAATCCAGCCTGAGCCAAGCATTCAAGACGGGAGGCTATCGAACCTCCCGGAGCCATTCTGACCTGTGCGGCCAATTTCACGCTGGCACCCGTGTGTGAACTGAAACGGCTAGCGTATCAGAGGCACGACCCGCTACCACTGCTATCATTTCAGGACGATCTACATCCCGGTACGGTAATTCTTTGAACAAGCGTAAGCGTGTTGCTTGGCAAAAGCACCGGCGCACGAAAAAGATTGGGCGGCTCCGTCGGAAGGCAGAGCGAGAATCTACAACTCCGGCAAAGCGCCGGTCGGGTTCAAAGCCGTAGCTCTCGCTGCGCTCCCACCATTTAAATATGCCTGGGTTGAATGGGGTTTCGGGCACCTTTGGTAGGACCCTCGCGAACGGTGTTGAAGTCATTGTTTTGCCGGTGCCACATACGAGAGCGGTGAGCATTTACCTCGCTTCCCGTATTGGTTCGGGTAGCGAATGCGCTGAACATAATGGAGTAACGCATTTTGTTGAACACATGTTATTCCGAGACCGCAGTGGCCAGCCGACTCCGATCGCGATCGCAATTGAGCGGCTTGGCGGCCAGATCAATGCGGCCACTGAATTAGAGATTACTTCGGTGGCAGCCAAGGTTCCGGTGGAGTCCTGGGAAAAGGCCCTGCGGTTAATCTCGGAAATGGTGCATGCGCCTGGCATGGATGAACGGGAGATTGAAAAAGAACGTTTGGTGATTCTTGATGAACTGGCAATGCTTGAAGATCTTCCGGAGGAGATAGCTCGCAGGGCTTTGATCTCTCGACTTTGGCCAGAGCACCCGTTCGGGCGCGAAATTGCTGGCAGTGTCGCCACTGTTCGTGAGCTCACCCGAGACGATTTGTCAGAAAGAGCGCAACACATGTTTGCCGGTGCTAATACGGTTGTTGCTGTGGCTGGTTCCATTGACCCGAGGAGCGGTCTAGACGTTTTGGAAAAGGAATTCGATGGATTCAGTCCTGGGTGCTGTCAGGAATATCCAAGCTTCCATGGCGAACCCAGAGTCGCGGATGAACCAATGCTCATTGGAAAGGAGGCTGAACAGGCCTATTTTTCTATCGGAGGGTTCGTGCCTGGGCGTCGTGATCCTCGCCGGTATGCCATTGATTTACTCGCTGCAGTTCTTGGTGCAGGATTTGGATCACGGCTGGTTCAGGAGTTGCGAGAACGTCGCGGTCTAACCTATGACATTGGTGCCGACATTCTTCAAGCGGGTCACCACAGCGCTCTCACAATTGAAGGCTCGACGGACCCGGCCCGTCTGGTTGATGCGATCACCGTTGTTTTTGGGCAACTTGATGATGTGGCGGTGGTTGGCGTAACCGACGATGAAGTCGAGCGTGCCAGGGCCTATGTTGTCGGAGCGCTTGTTCGTGCCTTGGAGGATTCCGCAGTAGTTGCGGCGTGGTACGCCCGGGAAGTTGTTCTGGAACCTGAGGTTTGTGGGCCAACCGATCTGATCGATCGTGTGAGCGCAATTACCACGAAGGACGTTAACTTGGCAGCGAGGTCCAGCTTTATGCAGGGTTGGCCAAATGTTGCGCTTTCGGGTCCAATCAAGGAGATTTCAAGAATTTCAGGCAAGGTACAGGCTTTAGCCAATGGTCACTGAACGCTCTCCGAGTGTTATCGCCGCTTTCGGCCGGGAGTCACTAGAACGTGGTGACTTTGAGCAAGCCGAACGAGCATCTACGCTGCTACTCGACTCTTTCGCCCGATACCCACGAGCCCTTGTGCTGCGCGCGTTACTTTCCGAGCACAAAGCCGACTTCGAATCGGCTCTGGATGACTTGCAGATCGTGACCTCCGCCGAGCCTTCTAATTCGGAAGCACGAGCTATTCAGGCCAGGATTTTTCTTGCCGGAAGCGATGTGGATCGGGCTCGCAGTACAGCCCGTCAGGCCTTAGAGCTGGTTCCCAATGACCGAAATGTTTTGTCGATCGCTCTTACGGTGCTGAATGTTGAGGCCGATGCTCTTGAGATAAACGCTGCTGTTTTGGCCCGTGTTTACATGAGGCTCGGATGGCCTGAACTTTCGGAACGGCATGCGCGCATCGCGGTTTCCGAAATGCCGGAGCGTGTTGATGTTCGGCTGACATACGCGGAGGCTTTGTGGCGCCTCGGTCGGTTGTCGACATGTGAAGCTGAATGCCGTGTTGTCACCGATCAAGCAGAAGACTGTGTGCGGGCTGCTGTAATGCGAGCCCACATTCTCTCGGAGCGCGGACGGACGGCTGAAGGTCAAGATTTGCTCGAGCGGGTTGGTCAGATTGATCCTGAATTTGAAGAGGCGCGGCAACTTCTTGCCACGCTGGAAGTGCACCGGTTGGTGCTGCCGGAACTTCCAGTGGTCAAGCTGCCCGAAAACCTCTTGACTGCGTTCGGCGTCCCCATACCGGAGGCGATCTCTGGGCATGCTAAAGAGGCCCTTCCTGAATCTTTAGAACGTTCGGAGCCCTCCATCCCTGCGGAATCCGAGAATGCAGGCCAGGAAGGCTCCCAGGCTGACAATGGTTCGTCACCCGAGACTGGATCCATAGATGACGAAGGGAAGCTGTTATCAGAGGACGTGGTGCCTGTTGCCGATGTGATGGAAAGCGTAACGATCCCGGCCCGCTCTACAGAGGATCTACCTGAAGATCCAGCGGCTACGGTGTTTTCAACAATTGCTTGGGCTCATGATTTGATCGGACGTCAGCAATGGATGGAAGCGCGTCGCGTTCTTTCAGACGTTGTCAGCGACGCTTCGTTAGACGCTAACGAAGTAGACGCTCTTCTCTTAGAGGCCTCCGGCCACATGGAGTTGAGCCCCGACGTATGGAAGCTCCTGGGCGATCACTATATGCGGACCAGTCGACCGCAGGGTGCGGCCGACGCTTATTTCAGGGCGACGGAAGGGTCCGACGAGGGTGAAGGATGAACGCAATGGCTGATATTTATACGCGTCTTCGCGGGATGGAGGGGGTGACCGGTGCCGTTGTTTGGAGGCTGGGTGATGCGCCGGTCGGTGATCTTGGAGGAGTCGCGGACTCGCCAGGACCAGGGCTTTTGGCGGCAGGGATCGGGAGTATGGAACATGTGGTTGAAGCTATCGGCCTTGGTCAGATCGAAGAGTTGTGGTTTATGACCGACGATGCACAGTGTCTGGCTATTCGGGTGGGACAGTGGCAGGCCGTGTTGATTGGTGGTATTAACATTGACGTAGAAATGCTTCGGGATCGTGTTACTGAGATGCTTTCAGCGACGGAGAATTCGTCCTGAAATGCGCACCACAGGAGGTCTACGACGGAACGCACATTAATACTGCTGAAGCCGGATGCGCTACAGCGAGGCATAGCGATGCAGATTCTTGAAAGGTTTGAGCAGCGCGGATTACGGATTGTCGGGCTCAAATTACTTTCAGTGAGTGAAGCACAGGCACGTGAGCATTACGAGGAGCATGAAGGCAAATTTTTCTTCGGCGGACTCGTTGAACATCTTCAAAGCGGACCGGTTATCGGTGCTGTTCTGGAGGGACCTGAGGTTATAACGATTGTCCGTGCGATGGTCGGGTCAACCCGTCCCCACGAGGCCACACCTGGCACGATCCGTGGAGATTTTGCGGTCGCTGGTTTGCGGAATCTGGTTCATGCGTCAGATGCGCCAGAGACAGCGGCGAAGGAAATTGGCCACTGGTTTGGCGCTGGGGAACTCGCGGAGTATGGTCGTGGGCTTGACGCTTGGATTTTCGAGGCCTAGCTGAGTGCCTCCACCACAACTGCACGGTAACTCGCTATGAAAGTAAGGGAGTTTGAGGCACGGTCTGTCTTCAGGCGTCATGGACTACCAGTTCCTGACGGTGTTCTGGCCACCTCCGCGGTGGCAGTCGTTGAGGCGGCCGAGACGTTTGCTTGTGATGTGGTCATCAAGGCACAGGTGTTGGCCGGTGGTCGTGGTAAGGCTGGTGGAGTGAAGCTTGCCAAGACGTCTTCCGAGGCTGGCCAGGCTGCTGAAGAGATCCTGCAACTGACGATTGCTGGTGAACGGGTTTCGTCGGTTCTGGTCGCGCCAGCAGTTGAGATTGTTCGAGAGTTGTATCTAGGAATTGTTGTGGATCGGGCCTCCCAACAGTTGCTTCTTATGGCTAGCAGTAGGGGTGGTGTTGACATAGAAGATGTCGCGACCGCAGATCCTGACGCAATCCATAGAGTAGGGATAGCCCCTGACGAACGCCTTCCCGCGTGGCAAGCCCGAACTTTAGCCTTCAAGTTGGGATTGGAGGGTGACCAGATCTCTCAATTCGTTGAGATCGCATCAGGCCTGACTAATGCCTTTGTTGATGTCGACGCGTCATTGGCTGAGGTTAATCCGCTAGTGGTAGACGATGAAGGGAATCTTCGGGCGATTGACGCTAAGTTGACGATTGATGAGAACGCTTTGTACCGGCAACCAGAGATGAGGTCGGTTCGCCAGGAAGCTGAGGAGGATCCCGCAGAGCGACGTGCGCGAGAAGCAGGAGTGAGCTATATCAAACTCGAGGGCTCAATTGGCTGCATGGTTAATGGGGCGGGTTTAGCGATGGCCACTATGGACGTGATCAAGAACCATGGTGGTGAGCCGGCAAACTTTTTAGATGTTGGTGGTGGGGCGGGGGTTGATCGCATTACGGAGGCATTTGACATAATTCTTGCAGACGAAAACGTTAAAGCAGTCCTTATCAATATCTTTGGTGGTATTACTCGGGCGGACGATGTTGCTGCCGGTGTTATTGAGGCTAGACGCGGCTTGTCGCGAGACGTACCGATCGTTGTGAGAGTAGCGGGTACACGGGAAGCCGAAGCTAAAGCCCTACTTGAGCAGGAAGGATTACGGGCCGAGGTGTCCATGGATCGAGCGGCCTCCCGGGTTGTGGAGGCTGTCTCGTGAGCATATTGCTTGATGGTTCGACGCGTTTACTTGTGCAAGGTATGACGGGGGGGCAGGGGTCTTTTCATAGTCAACTCATGCGTGAGGCGGGAACACCGCTTGTGGCAGGGGTTACGCCGGGACGTGCAGGCGCGGTCGTCCAAAACCTTGAAGACGTGCCTGTGTTCAATACCGTCCAAGACGCTGTCGTGGAATCCGGTGCAAACGCGGCCTGTATTTTTGTTCCTGCGCCGTTTGCCGCGGACGCCATACTGGAAGATGTCGCAGCTGGGATTCGTGTGATTATTTGTCTAACCGAAGGGATACCCGTATTGGACATGCTTCGGGTCATGCCACGGGTGCGGGCGGCTGGAGCGCATCTGATTGGGCCAAATTGCCCTGGCGTTACGACCCCGTGCGATGGGATCAAGGTTGGTGTGATGCCGTGGGGTGTGCATACTCCTGGGCCAGTGGGGGTCGTAAGTCGAAGCGGGACTCTCACGTACGAGGTTGTGCAACACCTTACAAACCTCGGTCTGGGGCAATCGACAACGGTCGGGATCGGAGGAGATCCTATTATCGGCACACGATTTGGCGATGTGCTGAAAATGTTTGAGGCCGATGAATCTACGACAGGGGTTGTCCTGTTGGGCGAAATAGGTGGGGATGATGAGGAACGCGCGGCGACCTATATTCGCGAGCACATGTCAAAGCCAGTGAGCGCCTTTATCGCAGGGAAGACTGCGCCTTCAGAGCGGCAAATGGGTCATGCGGGCGCGATTGTGTCAGGCACATCGGGGACGGCGACGGTGAAGGAAAAAGCGCTAAGGGATGCTGGGGTGGCTGTTGGGTCGACGCCGGAAGAAGCCACGCGCTTGCTGGCTGCACGGATGAATTAGGCGAAGCGAGGTCGAAGCCCCATAATGAGTAGACGTTTCAAAACTTTTTGTGATGGACCCCAATGCATGACGCAGCTTCGCTCTGCCGTGGTTGGATAGAGAGATGGTGAAAAACAATCTCTCGTTGATGATTGGCGGTCCCGCGTTAAGTGGTGGGGTCAATACGTCGTCCGAGGTTTTTGCGAAGGCCTGTGTGCGGGCCGGTTTGTATGTGTTTTCCAACATTGAGTACCACTCAAACATCATGGGACGCCACATTAACTATCGGGTGCGGGCGAGTGATCGTCCCGTCCACTCCCACGTTGAGTCGATTGATTTATTGCTTGCGCTTGATGCGGAAACATTGCTTGGTACGGAACCTCATCAGGATTACCAGCGTCACGGCGGTCACCTACATCGGGTTGCCCCTGGAGGTGTGGTGGTCGTTGACACGGAAGCCAAAGTGGACAGAGAAGCCATAACACGTGATGACATTCACGTGCTCGAGCTGGCCTATGACGATCTGGTTCGGCAGGCCGTTGAAGGGATGGGCCACGAATACAACGCCCGGCGGCATAACGTGATGCGGAACATGGTGCCCATTGCTGCCAGCTGTGCGCTTCTTGGATTTGATGTGGCCAATGTCGTTGCCGTCGTAGCAGAACGCTTGCCTGCACGTCATCAGGCTATGGTGGAATTCAACCGTGCTGTTTTAGAGTGCGCGGCGGAAGCGACGAATAAAGTCCATCGGGACAAGGGTTTCCACGTTTCCCTAGAAGCACATCCCGACCCCAAGGATCACATGTTGATCAAGGGCGTTGATGCGGTCGGTATTGCAAAGCTGCATGCAGGGTGTGTTTTTCAAACGTATTACCCAATCGCTCCCGCCTCCGACGAAAGCGTCATGTTGGAACAGCATCAAGGCGACTATCCCATCGTCGTCCTTCAAGCCGAAGATGAAATCGCGTCAATGAATATGGCAGTAGGTGCCGCTCACGCTGGAGTGCGCGCATCTACATCGACCGCTGGGCCGGGATTTAGTCTTATGGCAGAAGGCATTGGCTTTGCATCAATTACGGAAGCGCCAGGACCGGTCGTCGTGCTGTGGCAACGTGGAGGTCCAAGTACCGGCTTGCCTACTCGCCAGGCACAGCAAGACCTTCGGTTTGCGCTGCAACCCGCCCATGGAGAATTCCCGCATATGGTGATAGCGCCGGGTGATGCTCGTGATGCTGCCCGCATGACGCATATGGCTTTCAATTGGGGGGATCGGTACCAGATGCCCGTGGTGGTGATTGCTGACAAGTTCATTGCCAATTCTCTAGTGACCGAGGCTGGGCTGGGGCTAGAGGAGCTTCCAATCGATCGTGGCGAAATATGGTCAAGCGGTGCTAACGGCGAAGACTCCTATCAGCGACATGCCGTTACTGAATCTGGCATTAGTCCCCGCGCGTTGTTCGGGACACCTGGAGGCGTGTTTGTTACCACGAGTGATGAACACACTGAACGCGGGCGTATAGATGAGCAGGTTGAAAATCGAATGGCCCAGATGGAAAAACGAATGGGCAAGCTTGACTTGGCACTACAGGAAATTCCTAGCGAGTGGCAGTACGAGTTGATTGGCCCGAGAGAAGCCGAGATCAGCGTTGTAGGGTGGGGATCAACAAGAGGTCCCATCATCGATGCGTTGCACGTCTTAGAGACCGACCATAAAATTTCTGCGAATTTCCTTCAGATCAAGATGCTCCGGCCGTTTCCCGACAAGGCGGTGAGGGACTTCTTGGATACTGCAATGCGAGCCGTCGTGCTTGAGGACAATTACATGGGCCAGTTGGGGTTGCTAGTTGCGGAACAGACCGGCATTAAGTTGCATCGCCAGGCCCTGAAATATGACGGTCGACCGTTTTCCCAGGACGAGGTCGTTGAAGCCTTATCCGCCCATCACACTTCCGACGCTGGTCGGCTCGTGCTGTCCCACCCATAAGTGGCAGAAATGATTATCGAATGACTGTAGTTGCATCTTCAGAACTGACCGCAAAGTCCTTCGGTGTTGATGACTCCCATCCCGATTGGTGTGGTGGATGCGGTGACTTTGGGATCCTGAGTGCGGTGAAGCAGGCGCTGGCCAAGCTTGGTCGTCCCCCACATGAGATTGCGGTTATTTCTGGCATTGGCTGTTCTGGAAAGCTTCCGCATTACCTCGGTACGTATGGTTTGCACACACTCCATGGTCGAGCCTTAAACGTGGCTACGGGTGTCAAGCTTGCAAACCGGGACCTCGAAGTCTTGGTGGCGGGTGGCGACGGGGATGGATACGGCATTGGTGCCGGGTATTTTGTGAACTCGGGTCGTCGGAATGTGAATTTCGCCTACTTGGTCCACAACAATGGTGTCTATGGCCTCACAAAAGGACAGGCCGCTCCAACGTTGCGACGTGGTGTCCAGACAAAGTCCATGACTGAGCCATCGATCCAGTCCAATGTGAATCCTATTGGCCTGGCGATTGCCAGTGGCTACACCTTTGTGGCGCGGGGCTATGCCATGGCTCAAGCTGATCTAGTGGATTTGATCGTAAAGGCCGTGCAACATCGGGGTACAGCGCTGTTGGACATTCTGCAGCCGTGCCCGATCTATAACGATTTGATGACGGTCGACTTTTTCAGAGGTTCTGACATCGGGAGCCAGCGCGTCTACAAGTTGTCTGAGGAAGGATTTGATGGCCGGGTTCAGGACTCAGGCAATGTGGATGAGATCGTGGCGAAGCAGCAAGCTGCTATCGCGAAATCTTTTGAGTGGGGTGATCGTATTCCCACGGGTGTTCTTTACCAGGTGGACATGCCGACATATGAGGACGGCCTTGCAAGCCGCCGCGCAGAACTTGCTTCAAAAAACCTCGTTGAATTGATGAAGCCTGGCCAGGATGTGTCAGGCCTCGAAGACCGGTACCGCTAGCTCTCAACAAAGCTTTACGTTCTCTCTGGCAGAATTTCTTTCCTTCCGTTGTGTATTGGGAGAATAGATGGCCTCGGTGTCATCTGTGCCAGACTCATCCCGTACAAGAAATGCCCCCGTAGCTCAGTGGACAGAGCGACGGCCTTCTAAGCCGTTGGTCACAGGTTCGAATCCTGTCGGGGGTGCCAAAACGGGTATTAACAGGTTCAAAGTGGCCTGCATGGTAGGTGCTCGGACTCTCGCAGACCCTGCTACAGCGCAAACTCAGACGATAACTTACGATAAGTGTCATTGGTTCAGCCGCTTGAAATCGCCAAGAAGGGTGGTGATTTTGGCGATTGGAACCATCGGACACAGTTGCGGTAACCGTTTCCTATACGATCACAGAGTTTGCATAATCCTGCCGATTAATCATGGTGACAAGTCATGGGCCAAGGACCGTGTAGACCTAACCTCTATGCCGTGGAGCAGCTAGCTCAATTTCTGGAGGGACACGGCATACCGCTTATGGTAGCTAGCATCAATCGCGAGCACATCGAGGAATTTTCAGAGGACATGCTGAGGCGCTTCCAAGCGACCACAGCTCTCATACGGCATCAAGCACTGAAGCATTTCCGAGGTCGGGGCAGTGCTTATTATCGGGGGCAACATACAGGGACACACACGAGTTTTGACGACAGCGATCGTACTCGAAACCGGAAAGGGCAACTTCGAATTCG
>PVBE010952195.1_pt1 | contig 18742 bp, 14 predicted proteins | sample 1631181 | NCBI WGS metagenome assembly PVBE01 (sample SAMN08397723, study PRJNA350692) | Marine metagenome, whole genome shotgun sequencing project. | isolation source: water | place: Pacific Ocean | collected 2012-04
AAGACCGAGCAACTCGACGCTCTTGTCGACGCTGGCGTGCGTCTGGGCGGATCCATAAACGATCAAAGGCGCCAAACCGAACAAGCCGTTCGTTCTGACGTGCTGCTCTTCGGCGAATAGATTGCGGGCGACCGTCAATCCGGTAAGGTTGGCCGCCGATCCGCCGCTCACGATGGCGCCGCCGACGTTGACATCCAGCCCGATGAATTGCGCCGTCCATGCGATGACACGCCGTTCGATTTCGGTCATCGACGGTGCCAGATGCCACTTCGCCGGGTTTTGATTGAGCGCCGAGGCGAGCAAGTCTCCCATTACTGAGATCTGGTTGCCGCCCGACATCACATAGGCGAACATCTTCGTGCCGAGGTTCATGGTCGGGTGGGCCATGACCGTATCGTCGACGACGTCTAACAGTTCATCAGGGTCCATCGCCCCTTCCGGCAATGGTTCGTCGAACCAACGGCGGACGGTGTCCTCAGGGATCCCCGGATGTGCGTTCGCCTCGTGCATAGTTCGATAGCGCTCGACGACCAAGTCGACGCAGCGGTTCAGGTCCCGCTTGAATTCGTCGAGTGGGTAATCGAGAGACTGGGCTCTGTCGGTCAACGGTAATGCTCCTGTCGATTGCACCGGGCGGTTTGTCCTCGGTGCCGATGTACTCAAGGTCGTTATTCTATAACGGCTCGCTGCCGGTTCGGTCATTTTCGGGCCCAGTACAGGAACACGCGCGCTAGTCGTCTATACTGAACGAGAAATGCGGATCCGGAAATATGACTTTGACTACAGCCGTCGCTTCTTTCTCGAGAAGACGGCGCGCGGGCTCGGCGGCGCGGGTGTGCTGGGCGCATTGTGGCCCGAGATCTGCCGTTCCGGCGAGATCGATCGTGCCTATCCCGAAGAGTTAACCGACATCGAGGCGTATACGAAGGGCGCCGTGAAGGTCGGCGATGTCATCGATGCGGATAATATCGATCTCGTTCAAGATATCGTCGATCCGGTCCTCTACGAGGAGGTCAAGCAGGACCGTCGTAAGTTTTTTATCGAGTCGCCGGCAACCGACATTGAGACGATGTTCCCGCCCTATTTTCTCGATGCGACGATCAGGAATCAGGGCCGCGCGGTATTCGGCGGTGACGGCAATGTCTATACGGATGACGGTGCACCCTGGGTTGGTGGGTTACCGTTTCCCGATCCGCAAACCGGTGAGGAGGCCATTGCCAATATTACCTTGAGTTGGGGGCGGCACGATTCCGCGATGTACGCCGTCCCGTCGCTCGTCGTCAATGCGAACGGCGACATCGCTTACGAATATGACTTCATGTGGGCCGAGCTACAGTGCACCGGTCTCGTGCGGCCCGATGCGCCGGGTCCCTACCTCCCGGGGCACGAGGACAAAGTGCGTTTTCAAACGATCCTGTTCACCCATACCAACGACGTCCGTGGTTCGGCGTTTCTGAATATCTGGAAATACGATCAGAATGAGTTCCCGGACCTGTTCGGCTATCTGCCGCAATTCAAGCGCGTGCGCCGCTTTCCTGCCAACCAAAGGTTCGAACCCTATATGCCGGGCATGAATCTGTTTTTGTCGGATGCCTGGGCATCGGGCGATCCGATGTTGACGTGGGGTAATTTCAAGATCGTCCATCGCGGGCCGTTTCTGGGATCGACTCATAATCAGTGGCTACCGGCGAATGACAACTGGTTGCCACCCTTGATCGGCGGCGCCAAGGATCAGACGTATTTCTATGTCGGTAAATCCTTGATCCCGGAAGTCATCGTGTTTGAGGGCGAACCGATCGGCTATCCGCGTGCGCCGGTCAGCAAGCGCCGCGTGTATGTCGACGCGCGCAACATGGGGATCCCACAGGCCATCTCCTACGACCGGCAGGGTCTGCCGTGGAAGGGATTCGAGGCGGGCGCGGGTCAGCGTAAAGCCGGTGAGTATGAGATCCGAGCCGGCGACGGTCGGCCCGAATGGAGCTGGGACTGGGTGATCAGCCACGACGTACAGGCGAATAACGTTACTCGATTTCATCAGGGGGAAGAGTGCCGCGGGAGTTGGCGTTCTAAACTCGATCCCGATGAAGACGTGTACAGTAACTATATGACGGTGCAGGCGCTGAGGCGCCTCGGGATTTGATCGGCGTTATCCGGCGTGGAGCGGACAGCACCACACCTGAATCCCTGATATTTGTTTTCGGTTGTTCTGGATCGGATGTAATCGTTTTAGGCAATCAAAAGAACCAATCAATACTGATCCTGTTGCAAGAACGCTAACTCCTTGATCCTCCTTGACATCTCATTCTAGCGAGCAGAAACTCTGAATGGGAAGGGCGCTGTTTCTCTATTCTCTTTCAAGTCGAGGAACAAAATTTGTGACAACGATAGTCTCCATCGCCCTAGTAGGTGCAGTAATTGTCACGATCGGGTGGATCATTTACCTGTATCTCGCTTTCACACAACGCATTCTTTGGGGGCTGGGGGTCTTGTTGCTCCCCTATGTCGAATTGTTGTTCACAGTATTCCACTGGCAGAGAGCGCGTACCGCCTTTTTCGTATACGTCATTGGGCACGTCGTGTGCTTGGGCGCACTCTTTGGTGGCGCAGCAGAACAATTCCAAGATTTCTTATACGAAAGCGAAGAAATGTACGATCGTGGATACACGACAAAAGAGGAGATTCTGGGAATTATTGCAGAGTTCGACAGCTTTCGTTTCGGGCGCTTTGAACCAAAACCAGGGGCAATGACTCCACTAGAGGTCAGAGCACAGCAAAGAGCGGAAGAAAAGGCGCGGGAAAGACAAAAAGAGGAAGAAGAGAGACGCCGCGCCGCTGAGCTAGAAAGAAAGAAGCAGAAAGAACTCGAAGCGATTTTTGAAATACGCGCCCAGGAAGCGGCGGTACTCCGCCAACAACAACTCGAGAAAGAGAAATCACAGAGAAAACGTGCTTCTAAATCGCGAGACGCGTTTATCCAGAACGCCAAACCGACGGATTGGTACAAATAGCGGACATTTTTCGCAAGGATGTCGCTCGATCAATTGGCCGGGGCGGCTGTTCGGCGAATCAGTATCGGCGGGCGCTCGCTAATGATGCGCTTGGGGCCACGATCACAGTGGCGACAAAGACGTCGCGTTCCAGGGTAGTTGGCCGGGGAAACGAACTGGCTCCCAGGGTCGATACGGCGAGATTGCTCGGTCCCAATCCGCCCTAATTCGTCAACGATACGCCTGCGCCGGCAGCCAGGTCACCAGCGATTGCCAGTTGAAGATGATCACCAGCCCGAGGATCTGCAACACGATGAATGGCGCAACGCCTTTATAGATCGTCGCGACGTCGATTCCGGGCGGCGCGACGCCCTTTAGATAAAAGATTGCGAAGCCGACAGGGGGAGTGAGGAAACTCGTCTGCAGGCATACCGCGAATAGAACCGTAAACCAGACCGGGTCGAAACCGAGGTTGACGACCACCGGCGACACCAGCGGCAAAATGATCAGGGTGAGCTCGATCCAGTCGAGGAAAAAGCCCAGCAGGAACGTAGCACCCAGGATGCAGACGACAATACCCGTTGGTCCGAACGGGAGGTTCAGCAGTACGCGCTCGATGAGTTCATCGCCGCCGAGACCGCGGAGCACGAGGGAAAACGCGGTCGCGCCGAGCAGCACGGCGAAGATGAATGCGGTAGTTCGGGTCGTTTCATATAAGACCTGGCGCAGGACGTCGAAACTGAGACGACGTTTGACGGCGGCGAGGAACAGCGCGCTAAAGGCACCGACGCCCGCGGCCTCGGTTGGCGTCGCGACACCGAAGAAGATACTGCCCAGCACCGCGAGAATGAGAAAGGCTGGCGGCAGGATCGCGAGGAACAGGTCACGCACCGCGACCCAGTCAACGTCGTCGTGCTGGGCCGCCGGGGCCGCATCCGGGCGCAACCAGGCGTAGCCCAAAAGGTAGGCGATATAGAGACCGCCGAGCAACATGCCGGGGAACACCGCGCCGAGAAACAGATCGCCGACACTCATCGACATGCGATCGGCCATCAGCACCAGCATGATACTCGGCGGGATCAGGATCCCGAGCGTGCCGACGGCGCACACCGTTCCCGATGCCAGCGATTTGTCGTAACCGTTTGCCAGCATTACCGGCAGTCCCAACAGCGCGAGTAATACGACGGACGCGCCAATGATGCCGGTGCTCGCGGCGAGCAGCAGGCCTATCAGCGTTACCGTCACGGCGAGCCCGCCGCGGATCCCCCCAAACAAGCGTGCGAAGCTCGTCATCAGTTGCTTCGCGATCCCGGATCGGTCGAGCAGCAGGCCCATCAGAATAAACATCGGCAGCGCGACCATCACCCAGTTTTCCATGACGTTCCAGATGCGGTCGACCGTCAACGAGGTATAGGCCCAATCGATGGGGATGGGCATACCGAAATCGACACGCAGCACGATCGCGACGGCGGTAAATAGAACCGCCAGCCCGCCAAGGATCCAGGCAACCGGAAACCCGGTGAACACCAGCACGATGAAGCTCGCGAACAATGCCAGCGCGAGGACTTCATTCGGCGCCATGCGGGTCTCCGTCAGTGAAAAACAGAAACGACCAGACGCGGGACAACCGCGAGAGTGTCGCCAGCAGGAGCAGCGCGAAACCGGCGGGCAGCATTGCTTTGATGATCCAGCGGTAGGGCAGGCCGCCTGGTGCTTGTGACACCTCGCCCAAGTCGAAGGCCGCGCCGACAAACGGGAGGCTGAACACGATAATGACCGTGATAAAGGGCAACACGAACAGCAGCGTCCCGTACAGTTCGATCCAGGCCTGCGTACGGGGAGCGAAACGCTCGTGCAGGACGTCGACGCGTATGTGTGCATCGGCCTGGTAGGCGTAACTTAGGCCCAGCAGAAATCCGCAGGCGTAGAGATGCCACTGGACCTCCTCCAACTCGATCCGACCTTCGCCGAAGGCGTAGCGCAGCACTACGTTCAGGACGATGATCGCCATGAGGAAGAGCCACAACCAGGAGCTCCACTCGCCAAGCCGCGAGAGCAACGGGTCGATGATCAGCGACAGCCGTGTCTGAGGTAATCTCATTAGAAATCACGCGGCAAATAGGCGCGTTTCTTCCAGTGCGCGTAATCTGTGCGAAATCGCCGCTGCGATTCGAGGATCCGGGCAAATTCCTTGCTCTTGTGCGCTTCTTCATCGAGGACCTGGGCGCTCACGCGTTCGAGTTCGCGCAGCAACCCTATGGGCAGGGTTTCGGCGGACACTCCGACTTCCGGGAATCCGGCAATGACGCCGCCTTGACCGGCCTCGGTCTTCGCGAGATTTCGCGTGATTCCCGCGGTGCACGCGGTCTCAATCAGTTTTTGATTCGCGTTCGGTAACGCGCGCCACACGTCGAGATTGACAATGAAGTGCGCGGCAGTCGCCGGTTGATGCCAGCCGGGGTAGTAGTTATAGGGCGCGACCCGGTTGAAACCGAGCGATTGGTCGACAATCGGCAGGGAGAATTCCGTCGCGTCGATCGCGCCTTTCTCCAGCGCTTGAAAGATCTCGCCGCCCGGCAGCATTGTCACCGAGGCGCCGAGCCTTTCCAGTACCTTGCCGCCGATCCCGGCGAAGCGGATCTTGAGACCCTGCAAATCTTCGAGGGATTCGATGCGTTGGCGGAACCACCCTGCGGTTTCCGGGCCGGTGAGCCCGCACAAAATCGGATGCGCCTCGAATTTTGCGTAAAGTTCTTCGCCGAGTTCACGTCCGCCGCCCTCGAACCACCATGCGGTGAATTCGTCCGGTTCCATCCCGAATGGAATCGCCGATAGCAACGCCGCGGCAGCGGTTTTGCCCTGGTCATAACCGAGCCAGGTGTAACCTGCTTCGACCTTACCGTCGCGCACCGCGTCGGTGATGCTGAACGCCGGGACGATCTCGCCCGGCTCGAACAACTGCAGCCTGAGCGCGCCGTCGCTGGATTCGCGCAACATCGCGGCGACATAAAGCGGGTTGTCGCCGAGTCCCGGCATCGTGGTTTGAAAAGAAAGGGGCACCCGCCAGTCGATCGCTTGCAATGTGCTGCCCTGAACTTGGGTCGTGCCCGTGGTCGAACCGCCCGGTGGCCGGACCGAAAGGCTGCCGATGATGCCGGCGAGAAAGGCGATAACGACGGCGACCAACGCGGCGCGGTGGCTGATCATGCAAGTGCTCCAATGTGTTTGGGATCGGACCCCTGGGGGCCGCCTACGCGCCCAAGCCGCTCGCTCTGTTGATCAGCATCCACAGCCCGCACGTGTACCGATACAATGCTACGGCGTGGCGCAGTTCTTCGAGATCTGCGCCGGTGTGTTCCTGTAAGCGTCCGATAGGTACGCTCCATTCTACGCAGATTGCCGCGTAATCGAACACCGGCGCACCGTACGCTGCATATTCCCAATCGAGCAGATACAGCTGGTCGCCGTTCTCGATGAAGTTTTGCGGCGTGAGATCGTGGTGGCACAGGCGGGCCTCGAAAGGGGCGAGCGGGTAACGGCTCCGTCCCGCGAGCACCTCATCGCGCGCCCGAATGAGCGCATCCGGGCACTCGATCCCGCTCTCGCCCAGCGTGCGCCAGTAACGCTCTGCGTGCGCATAGTAGTCGAGTCGCGGCGTCTCGATCTTTAACTCGTGCACGCGTTTGACGAAGTCCAGAAAGCGCTCCAGCTTTCCCGGTTCGGCGAGCGTTTCGGTATCTAGCGGCCCCCCGTCGATGTAAGCAGTGATTAAGACCCCATGTTCCAGCGAGTGAAAAGCGACGGCCGGGCTGAGCCCGGCAGCGACGGCGCGCTGAACAACGGCGGCTTCGCGTTCCCGATCGATACCGAGACGCTTGCCGTCGGGCGTATCGAGGCGCACCGCCCAGAGACTTTCGTCGACCTCGATGAGATAGGTCCGGTTCGTATACCCGCCGCCGAGTTCGCGCAGCAGCCGTGGTGCGCCCGAGAATGGGACGTCCCAATTCGGCCAGTCATCGAGATCAGGCATTCAGGGCAACTGCTTTCTGTACCGTATATCGCCGGCGCCACGTCCAGTAGCCGCCGGCCGCGATCACGAGGTAGGCGACGAACAGCAGCGCCGTCAAATACAAGCCGCGGTCGACATACAACGGTATGGATATCGTGTCGATCACCAGCCAGTACAACCAGTTCTCCAGGATCTTCCAAGCCACCATAACGGTGGTAATGACGCTAGCCCAGGTGGTGAACGAATCTATGTAGGGCCATGCGGCTTCGGTGTTCTTGCTGAGCAGGAAACCCGACACCACTGTGAGGATGCTTATGGCAACAATGATCGCTACATGCTGATTTGGGTGGAGCCGCCGGATGGTGACCCCATGATGATCGGTGCCACCGTAACGCCATTCGTACCAACCGTAGATGGCCATCGCCATGTAATAGACGTTCAATGCCGATTCCATCAGCAGGTTCACGTTCCAGAACAATGCCGTATAGATCGCGGTACTGACCAACGCGCAATACCAGCAAAGGATATTCTCCCGCGTTGCGAGCAACAGATAAGCGATCGCCAGGATCACCGCGCAAGCTTCCCATGGCGGCACGCCGACTATCGCCGACGCCGCCTCCTGTAGCAGGCCTTCCATCAGGAATCGGGGTCGTACCCCGGAATGATTTTGGTTACGAAAACCACCGCGCCAAACGATTCATGGCTCCAGGCGATCGTCTCTTGCAGAGCGGACATTACCGCTGCGTAGTCGCCGATGAGCGTGGTCGCGGTGGGATAGGTCGTGACGCGAAGGTCGTCGAAGCTATTCAGTTTCTTGATCACCGCGTCGATCGGCGGGATATAGTCATCCTGGATCGGGTACATACTGATTTCTACCGTGGCCTTCATAATGCTGTCTCTTTTTCCGGGGGTTGGCGAAGTTAACGTGGAAACCCGATAACGTCGATCGCGGCTAGAACGTGTAATTCACGTTGATGCCGTAAACGCGCGGTTCCCCGCGCTGGAAATAAGCGCGGTTGACCGTGAATACGTCTCGGGGATCGTTGGCAAAATACAATCCGTGTACGTCGTAATCCTTATCAAACACATTGCGCACCCACGCCTGGACGGAAACCGGGCCGGCTGCATAGGTCATGCTCGCGTGCGCGAGGGTGTAAGCGTCGATTTCTCCATCGTGATAGTAGCCGAAGAAGCTCCTATCCCTGCCTTCGACTTCAAAGCGGCCGTGCAGGCGTTCGTGGAAGGTCAGGTTTACGCCGAGGTTGTAGGTCCAGTTCGGCGACTTCGTCTGGTCGCGATCGGATAGCGTTCGAAAAGCCGAGACGTCGAGATCAAATACCGTCAGTTCGTCGACATTGGTCTCGAGATACCCGACGTTGGCGAAAATGGTAGCGGCACGGTGAATCACGAAATCGAGTTCCAGTTCCGCACCGTAGTTCTCGGCATCGCTGGTATCGTCGAGGAACCCGGTAAAGATAAAGGTGCTCGCGTCCCATACGAAAGCTTCGAGTTGCGCGTCATAGCGGTCCATGTGGAATCCGGATAAACGCAGACGCAAGCGATCGTCGAACAGCAGCGCTTTCACGCCGACTTCTTTGTTGAACAGGGTTTCCGAAGAAAACTGTTGCCGTTCGGTGAGAAAGGGCTGAAACAGTGCTGCGACGAAAGGCAGGTTCGAACTCGTATCGGTGTTGACCCCGCCCGGTTTAACGCCGCGCGAAACGGTACCGTAGAACAGCACGTCGTCGGAGAACAGATGTTCGACTGTCAGTTCGCCGGTCCAGTAATCTTCTTTGTTGTCTGTGTCGAGGCCGTTGGTATCGAGATAATCGTCCTCGAACCACTCGTAACGGAACCCACCGGTGACGACCCATTGCGGGGTGATCTCGAATATCGCCTGTCCGTATCCGGCAGTACGTTCGGTCTCGTAGCGACTCGAGAACGCGGTGAAATGCTTACGGTCGAGATCCTCGTCGCGGTGCTGGGTATAGAAACCGATGACCCAACTCAGGCGTGCGGGGACGGATTTCAAGCGGATATCGGCCGAGACGACATCTCGCTCGCGGGTGTAGTTGTCGGTACTCGTGAACTCGAACAACGGGTTACAACGGACACCGTCGCAGAACCCGGCGAAGACCCAGTCTTCGTCGAAGCCGTAGTCCTCGTCGGTATCGTTCCAGCTCACGAGCGCTTCGAGTTGGACGCTGTCTCGGATCGCCCAGGTCGTGGACAGGCCGAGGGCGATCGTCTCCTGCCGGTCGATGCCGGGCCGATCCGACAAGGTGTTACGGGAATTGTCGAGCGCGAATGCATCATAGCCGTTGTCGAGGTCCGAATAGGCAGCGACCAGGCGCACCTCCGCCCGCTCGTCAAAAGACCAATGCAGCTTGCCGCGGGTCGAAAATTCGTCACGGTCGTTGGTGTCTTCGCGCCCGAGAAAGGCGTTGTCGATAAAACCATCCGATTGATTCTGGCGGATGGCGATACGGCCGCCGATGCTGTCGGACAACGGTCCGCTCAGGGCTGCACCGACGTGCCAGGTATCAAAATTGGCATAACCGGCATCCAGGTAGCCGGACAGCGTTTCGGTGGGTTCATTGGTGCGGATGTTGACCATGCCGGCAAGTGCGTTCGCACCAAAACGGGTGCCCTGCGGTCCTCGCAGAACATCGACCTGCTGCACGTCCATCAACAGCGCGCCGTTCGCGGTCGTACCGACTTCGATACCATCGATCGTGACGCCGACCGACGGAAAATGTTTGGGGTCGACAAACTGTTCGAGGTCGCCGACGCCGCGGATCTGCACGAAACGCGCGCGCGATGCGCCGGCGGTGATACTGACGTTGGGCAGCAGGCCGATCATTTCATCGAAATGCCGCGCCGAGCGCGCTGCGATCTCGGCTTCGTCGAGCACGCTGATGCTGCCGGCGCTTTTCATCAACTCGGTATCGAAGAACCCCGCGCGTACGATCACTTCTTCCAGCGGCGGCGTGCCGGTCTGGGCAAGGCCGAGCGCAGGGATCCCGGCGGCGAGTAACGTTGCGATCAACCGCGAATACATGAATAGTCTCCACAAGCTTGAGCTTTAAGAGACCCGGATGTGGTAGAGAGAACTACGGTGGAAGTCGTGGCCTATCCCTACGCCGGCATTATCCGGATCAGGTTCACAGGGTTCATTACCAGGTAATATCTCAGGCCCGGAGGCCACCCCTTAGGAAATTCCCCGGAGACCGGAGAGTAACAAACGGATGGTACCAACTATCCCGGGTGAAGAATACAAGTGCCGTGGCGCTTCTGCGTCATTCCTGCGAAAGTGCGTCATTCCCGCGCAGGCGGGAATCCAGTCGTTAGAAGCCCCGCCTGCGGCGGGACAAAGTACTACTGGCTGCCGGCCTACGCCGGCATGACGGTTGCGGATACTTGCCTCAGCACTCTCTCCGTCATTCCCGCGAAAGTGGGAGTCCAGTCAACAGAAGCCCCGCCTGCGGCGGGACAAAACATTACTGGATGCCGGCCTACGCCGGCATGACGGTTGTCGATGCCGGCGCCAACGCTCTCTCCGTCATTCCCGCGCAGGCGGGAATCTAGTCAGCAGAAGCCCCGCCTTTGGCGGGACAAAGTACTACTGGATGCCGGCCTACGCCGGCATGACGGTTGCGGATACCGGCGCCAACGCTCTCTCCGTCATTCCCGTGCGGGCGGGAATCCAGTCAGCAGAAGCCCCGCCTGCGGCGGGACAAAGTACTACTGGCTGCCGGCTTGCCCCGGCACGGCGCGCTTTGTTTACACCGTCTCCGCTGGGGTCACCGTCGGCGCCGACCTAGCCCCGGTCGGTTCGTTAACAGCGGTCACTTCTACCGGCACGCCATTCAACACGGCATTGCCCGACAGCGGATCGTCGGCGCACTCGTCGGTCAAGTCGTTCAGGCTCGCGCCGGGCAGGGCACTCGCCACAGCCAGCCGAACGCCGTCCCGCTGATGGCCATAGCCATGCGGCAGACATACGACTCCCGGCATCATGTCATTGCTGGCAGTCGCCGCTACTTCGACCGAGCCGACTCGTGAAGAGATCCGGACCGTCGCACCGTCCGCAATGCCTCGTTCGGCCACGTCTTCGGGGTGTATGAGCAGGGTGCAGCGGTCCTTGCCTTTGACGAGACGCCGATAGTTGTGCATCCACGAATTATTGCTGCGCACCTGGCGGCGGCCGATCAAAAGCAATCCACCGACGGGCGCCATTGCTGCGCGCGCGCGGGCGAGATCGGCTAGACACTCGGGAACATCGCAGCGAATTCTTCTGTTCTCGCTCAATAAGCGTTCCGGCAGCGACGGTTCGAGCGGGCCGAGGTCGATCCCGGATGGGTGGTCGCGCAAGACATCCAGGGTCAGCGCGGCCGGGTGGCCGCTCGCTTCGCTGTAATTGCCTGCGCGCAGCAGTCCGTCGACGAGTTCTGCCGGAGGGCTTTGCGGTCGCGCTTCAGTGCCTAGCAGCGTCGCCACACGCTGTCCGAGTTGCGTGAAGATCTCCCAGTCGTGCAGCGCGCCCTCGGGTTTTGGAAAGACCGCTTCGTTGAAGCGCACGGTGTTGCGGACGGACATAGCGTGGAAAGCGAGATCGTAGTGGTCGTGCTCGAGTGGCGAGGTCGGCGGTAGGATGATATCGGCGTGACGCGTGGTCTCATTGATATAGGGATCGAGCGACACCATGAACGAGAGTTCGGCCAGTGCCTCGTCGAGCCGTCTGCCGTTCGGCGTCGACAGCACCGGGTTTCCGGCGCAAGTGAAGAGCGCCTTCACCTGCTTGTCTCCGGGCGTCAGTATCTCCTCGGCCAGTACGGTTACCGGCAACTCGCCGTCGAATTCCGGCTTATTAGAGACCCGGCTTCGAAAACGGTCGAAACGCCCCGGCCGTGTCTTCGCGAAATCATTCAATGCCGGTCGCGCGAACAGGGTGCCGCCGACCCGGTCGAGATTGCCGGTGACGATATTGATCATCTGTATCAACCAGTGATTCAGCGTGCCGAAGGCCTGTACGGAGACCCCCATGCGGCCGTAGCACACCGCCGCCTCGGCGGTCGCGAAGTCCCGCGCGATCGCGCGGATCGCTGGCGCGGCGATGCCGGTGGCGCTTGCGACGGCTTCCGGTGTGAACGACACCACCGCGTCGCGCACCTCGTCGAGCCCTTCGGTGAGCTCGACGAGCCGGTCCGGCTTGGTCAGTGATTCAGTGAATAGGGTGTTGAGCATCGCGGCGAGAAAGAGGACGTCGCTGCCGGGGCGGATGCCGTGATATTCGCTTGCGACGGCCGTGGTCTCGGTGTGCCGCGGGTCGAGGACGACGAGTTTGCCGCCTCGCCGTTTCAAATCGCTTATCCGTCGGCCCACGTCCGGCACGGTCCAGATGCTGCCGTTGGAGGCGATCGGGTTCGCGCCGAGCATGAGGAAATAGTCCGTGTTGTCGATATCCGGCACCGGCAGCAGATCCTTGTGTCCGTACAGCCACAGGGACACGAGGTGGTGCGGTAGCTGGTCCACGGACGTGGCCGAATAGCGGTTTTTTGTGCGCAGCTGCGAAAACAGTGCGCCCTGATGCGTCATCACGCCGTAGTTGTGGACGCTGGGATTGCCCATGTAGACCGCGAACGCGTCGTCGCCGTACCGCTGCCTGACCGCGACGATGCGCTCTGCTACGGTATTGAGCGCCGTCTCCCAATCGATCGCTTCGAACCGATCCCCGTCGCCTTTATCGCGCAGGCGCCGCATCGGCCCGCGCAGACGGTCAGGGTCATTATGGATGTCCTGCAGCGCGACGGCTTTTGGGCAGATATGACCGCGGCTCAAGGGGTCGTCCGGATCGCCCTTGATGGAAACGATGGCGCTTTCCTCGACCGTGATCACGAGGCCGCAGATGGCTTCGCACAGGTGGCAGGCGCGCCGGTGCATGGTCATTTTGCCCCTTGTGTCTATCAATGCCCCGTCCTCGTTCGATTGGTACCGCGCCTCCGCGAGACGGCCCTCTTGGCACTGCGGCACGGCGTGAGCTGCGCGATCGCGTTTTAGATCGTCGCCTCGACAGCTACACCGTCGGAAACCTTTTCATTGGGCCGACTGAAAGACCATCTTCGCGCAAAAGAAGTATAAACGGACATAGGATTGAAACCTAAGGTTGCTCCGTAATGGTTCGCGTCGCTGATTTGTGCAGCCGATACGGTGGCAGCTCTGGATATCGAAGATGGCGACTTGGTAGAGGTCTGCTCACCACTGAATGCAACCCGGGGGAGAGCTATCGTTCGTACCGGCATTCGTCCCAATGCGCTGTTGATCATGGGGCAGTTTGATCACTCGGCAACACCCTTTGCCAAGGACTTGCACCAGCCGAGCATGAACAAACTGGTCCCGATGCTGTTTGACCTCACCGACGCAACGGGCTCTGCAGCGGATTTGGTGAAAGCGCAAATCAAACGAGTGGGGACCGCACCCGTAAATCGGGGAAACAAAAAGGGGTGGTTGTCGCGAGTAGCAGAACGAATCAGCAACTTCGGACTCGGGGGAAAATAGCGCGACGGCGTTCCGCCTCGTTGAGACGATCTCGAGTCGATGCGGCATCGTAGCTCGCGACTCCGGCAGGGCAAAAAACCTCCGAAATCTGCCTGTCTGGGGTATCATTGCGCCTTCAACTCGCACGCCTGTGAGGGCGAGACCATGAGCGACGAAAAGACCATCGCATTCTTCCCCGAAGCCGCATTCGGACCGGCGCTCAACTCCGTCGGTATCGCCCAGGCCTGTCGTGATCTCGGCCACCGCGCCGTGTTCCTGTCCGATCCCGGCTTCAAGGGCGTGTTCGCCGGTTACGGCTTTGAGGAATACCACGTCAATATGTCGGAACCAATGCCGCCACAGGAGATGGCAAAGTACTGGAGCGAATTCATCAACGGGCACATCCCGAACTTCACGAAATCGCCGTTCGAGCAGATCGACAATTACGTGAAGGAATGCTGGGAGGCGATTGTCGATACCGCGAAGTGGGCTCAGAAAGAATTGCCGGGGATCCTGGATGCGATCAAGCCGGATCTGATCTGCATCGATAATGTGACCTTGTTCCCGGCGACGAAGCAGTACGGCGTGCCGTGGGTCCGCATTATTTCCTGTTCGGAGAACGAGGTCGCAGATCCGGACATACCGCCGCATTTATCCGGCTGCGGTGAAAGCGACAAAGCGTGTCACGCGGTATTTCAAGCGAAATTCGATGAGGTAATCGCACCGATCCACGAGGACTTCAACGCGTTTCTGGCAAGCTGCGGAGAAGCGCCTTATCCGCCCGGCGAATTCTTCGAGATCTCGCCGTATCTGAATCTGCTGCTGTATCCGGAACCGGTCAAATTCAAGCGCCGCCACCCGCTCGATCCGGCACGCTTTCGCTATCTCGAAGGCTGTGTACGCGAGGAGGAGCCGTACACTGTGCCGGATATGGGTGCTTATAATGACGCGCCGCTCATCTATGTCAGTTTCGGCAGCCTCGGCGCCGGAGACACCGCGCTTATGAAGCGGATCATCGGTGTCATCGGCGGTCTACCGTACCGTGCGCTCGTCAACATCGGCGATTATAAGGACGAATACGATCGGGTTGCCCTGCCGGCAAATGTGCGCATCGAAAGTTGGTTTCCGCAGCCGAGCGTCATTTCGCAAAGCGACGTCGTGATCCATCACGGCGGCAACAACAGTTTCACCGAGTGTCTGTATTTCGGTAAGCCGGCAATCATCATGCCCTACGTGTGGGATGGCCACGATAACGCGATGCGGGTGGAGGAGGCGGGGCACGGGTGTAAGATGCATCGAGCAGATTGGGACGATGCGGATCTCGCAGCGCATATCGAACGCTGCCTGACGGATCCCGATATGCAGACGAAGCTCGCGACCACGGCTGCGCATATGCGCCGCGCGGATGGGCGGACCGAAGCGGCACGTCTGCTCGACCAGCTATTTCAGGAACGGCTCCGTTGAAAGATTCTTCGGCCCCGCATCTGTCGGATCCACTGGCGCTCGATGACCCTGTCGATTGGGGCGTGGTTCCCACCATGCTGGAAGGTGAATCGCACCAGAGCGGCGTGTTGCTGCACAAGGGGCCGAATGGTGAGTCGGAGTGCGGGGTGTGGATATGCACGCCGGGTTATTGGGAATGCAAGGTGACGCACGACGAGTTCTGTCACTTTCTCGAGGGTCGTTGTACCTACACCCACGAATCCGGTGAAGTGATCGAGGTCGAACCCGGCACCGTCGCCTTTTTCCCGGCGGGCTGGAATGGTGTCTGTCGCGTGCATAGGACTGTGCGTAAGGTCTATATGGTCCGCTGAGTCATGGCTCAATTCGATCCGAATGCCCGTCTGATCTTCGTCGATAACGAATACCGCACCGCGTCTTCGGAACTGTCGCACGTCATCATCAATCCGGCGAGCCTCGAGCGCGAAGGCGAAATTGCGCAATGTGATCGTGCCGAAGTAGAGGCGGTGATAGCGTGCGCGCGCGCCTCCCAGGTCGAATGGGCGAAGTGCGACGAAAAAAGTCGCGCGGCGATGTTGCACGCCCTGGCCGATTCAATCGAGAAGACCGATTTCGAGGAAGTGGCGCGGTTGATGGTATCAGAGATGGGCAAGCCGTATCCCGAGGCCACCGGGGAAATCGCGAACTGCGCATCGATATTTCGCTACTACGCGGAAATGGCGCGCGATCAGGGCGGGATCATGCCGGGTACGACTCAGGCCGGTTCGTTTCAGTTCGCGCGGTATTTCCCTTACGGGGTGAGCGCGCACATCATGCCGTTCAATTTCCCGATCCTGATCCTGTGCTGGACCGTGGCCGCCTCGCTCGCGGCAGGGAATGCCTGCGTGGCCAAACCGGCCGAGGCGACGAGCCTGTCGACGTTGAAATTCATGGAACACTTCAAGGTGTTGCCGCCGGGACTCGTGAATTGTGTGACTGGCGGCGGCGCAACGGGGCAGGCGCTGACGCAATCGCCGAACATACACGTCGTTGCGTTCACCGGCGGGGTCGAGACGGGCAAACGCGTTGCCGTGGCCTGCGCGGAGCGCATGAAGCCGTGCGTGATCGAGGCGGGCGGCAGTGATGCCATGATCATCAGCGAACACGCCCCGCTCGATGTTGCGGTGCCCGGTGCTGTGACGGCGGCGTTTCACCTGTCGGGGCAGATCTGCACGTCGTCCGAGCGCGTGTTCGTGCACGAGGCCGTTCACGACGTGTTCGTCGAACGTTTCGCGGCACAGGCCCAGCGCCTGCGCATCGGACCGGGCCTCGAACGGAGCGAGATCGGACCGCTCGTGAGCGAGGCCGCACGCGACAAAGTCATGCGTCTTGTCGCCCAAGCGCTGGAAGCGGGTGCGACATTGGTCTGTGGTGGGCGAGTACCGCCTGCTTTCGATACGGGGTGGTTCTACGAACCCACGATCCTGACCGACGTGACTGCCGCGATGGATATCATGCGCGAAGAAACGTTCGGTCCCGTGGCGGCGGTGTGTAAGGTCGCGAGCTTCGAAGAAGCCCTTGCGCTGGCAAACGGATCCGAGTTCGGGCTCGGCGCCTGCGTGTTCACCACACGCATGGACGAGGCCATGCGCGCCTATGACGCGCTGCAGGCCGGCATGGTGTGGATCAATAATCCCCTGATCGACAATGAGGCCGTGCCGTTCGGCGGCTGGAAGATGTCGGGTTTCGGGCGCGAACTTGGCCGTCTCGGGCTCGACGCATTTCGGCAGAGCAAAATGGGCGTCGTCGACGCGGATCCGACGGTCCAGGAGTGGTGGTATCCGTACCCCGACGACTGGTTCTACTCGGGCAGTGGTCGGGACTTCTAGCCTGCAGTTTGCGCCAGCCGAACAATGCCTGCCTGCTAATGGGTTGATAGTCGGCCCGGTTCCCGGAATTCCCACGAGGTTCGGACCGCGGCAAATTGTATCCGGCGTCGTTCTATCGCGATTCCGCCGGCTCTCGCGATGCTGATGCAAACTGCGGGTTAGGAGGGCGCACCACCTCGATCCGTGATGTCTGCGGATTCGTGCTGGGAGTAAAACCACAGCGGGATATACAGCGCCAACACGACGAACCCTACCCAGGTCGAACGCCAACCGATCTCGACACTGTTCAAATAAACCACTCCGACCAGGCACAGTGGCAGGTTGAATAAGCCAAACAGCAGCGCTACGTTTTTCCATCCGCGAGGCGCCTTGAACGGTCTCTCCAGCGCGGCCAGATGCGGATCCCTCTTTGCCTTGACGTAGGCGAACAGACTGATCCCGTTAGCAAATACGTAGCCGATTGCCGACGCCGCGAGGATCGCGGTTGGTGTCTTCAACAAAATCAGTCCGAGATTGAACAGTGCGATAACGACCATCGCGAACACCGGCGTGCCGTGTTCGTTCAGGCGTCCGAAAATGCGCGGCAGGTTTCCCTCGACCGCTAGCGAGTGCATCGTGCGGGCCGAGCCAAGAAATGCGGTCTGTACGATCAATAGCATCGCTGCCATGAGCATCACAATGCTGATCGCAGCGCCAGTGGATCCGAGCGTTGTACGTGCAAGGGCTAGCATCGGCGATATCGGTTCATTGAGTACACCCTCAATGCCGAGCGTTCCGGTTACCGCCGCCTGTACCAGCACGTAGGTCAACAGACAGATCGAACCGCACGCGAACAGTGCTTTGGGGACGTCGGAATGCGGATTTTTGTATTCCGGCCCATAGATCGCCGCCGTCTCCCAGGCGCAGGCGCTCCACTGCGCCATCGCAAAGATCCCGAGCAGAATGAGAATGTGATCGACATCCCACGCCCAGTCGGGGGGCAACCACGCCCCGGTGATGTTGCCGACCACGAAATGCCCAGAGGCAAACGGTGCCAGGGTAATAATGATGAGCGGGATGAAAGATAGAAACGCGAGTACGTAGCCAAAAAACGCACTGCTCGACAATCCGCGCACGTTGATCACGATCAGCAGCGAAAACACCACGACACCGACCGCCATTGAGAGGTAAGTCTCGGGGATAACGTCGAGTGCCGGTACCAGGCCCTTGAGGTACCCGCCGATCAATATTGAGTAGATTGCAAGCACCGGGTTCCAGGCGAACCAATAGCTCCAGGCACTGAACCCGCCGATGATCTTTCCCTTGTCGTACTTGCTTCTGTTGTTTCGCCGCTGAAAGACATTCTGCGCGAACCCGGGGAGGCCGGACGCATTGGGGAACGTCGTCGCGAGTTCACCATAGGCCAGGTTCTGCATGAAACCCTGCAGTACAGACAGCCCCCAGACGACAATGGCGAACGACCATAAGTACGTCGCGAAATAGCTGATCGACGGCAGGATCAATAATGGTACGCCGATGGCGATAGCGAGCCCCTGCTTCCAGTCGATCGTTCGCTCGAGCGTGGTCGTCGAAGCCTGGTTACCTTCAGCCATGATCTTTCCCCTGTTGTCCTACGCGGCCGGGCCAGCGGTAGGACCACGTTGCAGTATCGTTATCAAATCGGTTGCGCTCGTTCCCTGGAAAACTCTGATCCGCGCCTAGGGAACGTCTGAATAAGGCATCGATTTGAGAGCTGCGGTCGCGATTCATGATGAAATTAGCTAACCATCTCTTCCAAGGGAGTTTTGTTCGCCGCGCTTCTCGCCGTCTCCGGCGGTCGGGCGATGCGACACGCAAATCGGTCCTACGCCATGCGCAACAGGCGTCGTCTCATCAAATAC
>PVBE011280325.1_pt1 | contig 18742 bp, 5 predicted proteins | sample 1631181 | NCBI WGS metagenome assembly PVBE01 (sample SAMN08397723, study PRJNA350692) | Marine metagenome, whole genome shotgun sequencing project. | isolation source: water | place: Pacific Ocean | collected 2012-04
AGCAGTATTAGTGTAATTAAGTGCCAGTTCAGTTAGTTAGTCAAGGATTTAAGGACATAAGTGCCACTTTCCAATCTAATCCACTTAATTCGGACCTTATTGCGCTTAAAAATGAGAATGCTATAGCTCGTTCTGTTAGAAATTTAGTTCTTACTATACCTGGTGAACGACCTTTTGCTCCCGCATTGGGGTCAAATGTTTATAATCTACTATTTGAGAACTTTGATGATCTAACTGCATCAGCAATTAAGAGTGAAATTGAAAATACACTAGAAAATTATGAACCTCGTATTAAATTAGAGGATGTTAGTGTAAAACCTGAATTCGATAGGAATGAATTTCATGTAACTCTTAACTATATTATTGTTGGCATGGATGTGCCACAACAAGAACTCACCTTTGCGTTACTGCCCACTAGGTAAATGCCTTTAGTTAATTTTAGCAACGTCGATTTTGACCAAATAAAAGTTTCGATTATAGATTATCTACGATCAAACTCTAATTTTTCTGATTATGATTTTGAAGGATCAAATTTATCGACTATAATAGACACATTAGCATATAATACTTATATTACCTCATATAATGCCAACATGGCTACTAATGAGGTCTTCATTGATTCCGCCACTCTGAGGGAGAACGTGGTGTCTCTGGCAAGGAATATAGGGTATGTTCCACGGTCAAGGAAATCAGCTAAAGCTACCATTACTTTCGTTGTAAGTGCTGATACATCAATATCTTCATTAACACTTAAAAAAGGTATAGTTGCAGTTTCTAGTCAAACCTTTGGAAAAGAAACTTTTTCCTTTTCCATTCCTAATGATATTACCACTCCTGTAAGATCAGATGGAACAGCAATATTTGATAATATCGACATTTATGAAGGATCTTATATTAAACAAACCTTTACTGTAAGTTCTAGAAATCCTTATCAAAGATTTATTCTTCCTAATAGTGGAATTGATACCTCATTAATCAATGTAGTAGTAAGAAATAACGCAAATTCTACTATTATTCATCAATTTAATCAATTTAACAGTTTTGTGGGAGTAGATAATAAGTCTAAAATCTACTTTATTCAAGAAACTGATAATGAAAGGTATGAACTTCTATTTGGAGATGGTGTATTTGGGGAAAAATTACAAGATGACCAGGTTATAGAAGTTGATTATATTGTTTCTAAAGGTGTAGATGGAAATAATATTAATAAATTCATTTATGCAGGTAGACTTCAGGCTAATGATGGGACTTCTATAACTTCAGGAGTTTCTCTTCTTACTACAGAGCAATATTCTTATGGTGGAAAAGCAATTGAAAGTATTGATTCTGTAAAGAGATATGCTCCTAGAATTTATGCTTCTCAGAATAGAGCAGTTACAACAGCAGATTATGAAGCTCTAATTCCAACAATTTATCCAGAAGCTGAGTCAGTTTCTGCTTATGGAGGTGAACAATTAACTCCTCCTTCTTTTGGTAGAGTTTTCATTAGTATTAAACCCCACAATGGTGTTTATATCCCTGATGCTGTTAAAAATAACATTAAAAATGAACTTAAAAAATATTCTGTAGCTGGTATTAACCCAGAAATTGTGGATTTAAAATATCTCTATCTCGAACCAAGAATTACTACTTATTATAATACAAATTTAGCTCCTGATGCCGATTTTGTGAAAACCATTGTCACACATAATGTCATAAAGTACTCCGATTCAAGTGAGTTAAATAAGTTTGGAGCACGCTTCAAATACAGTAAATTCCTTAAAATTATTGATGAAAGTAATGCTTCAATTACTTCCAATATTACCTTTATTAACATGAGAAGGGATTTAAGAGTAGAATTGAACAAATTCGCTGATTATGAACTATGTTATGGTAATCGTTTTTATGTTGGAAGTGAAGATGGATATAATATTAAATCTTCTGGATTTAAAGTGAGTGGTATCAGTGATACTGTATACATGGCAGATCTTCCAGATTCAACTCTTCTAAAAGGTACTATTTTCTTATTTAAATTGAATTCTCCTACTGAACCAGTTGTTATAAAGAGTAGTATTGGAACTATTGATTATGTTAAAGGTGAGATTAAATTAAATCCACTAAATATTATTTCTACAAATGTGACTAGTGGTGATTCTCATCTTATTGAAGTCTCTATGGCTCCTTATTCTAATGATGTAATTGGATTGCAAGATCTCTATTTACAATTAGATTCTAATAATACATCAATTACCATGGTTCCTGATGAAATAGCTTCTGGAAATGATGTTTCTGGTAGTAACTATACAGTAACTTCAAGTTATTCAACCACATCTCTTACAAGATAAGACAAAAGAATGGCAGTAGATAGAGTTAAATTTCAGGACGTTGTTGCTACTCAACTTCCTAGATTTGTTAGAGAGGATTTTCCTCTTCTTTCTGATTTTCTAGAGCAGTATTATATTTCTCAAGAAAATCAAGGTGGATCCTATGATTTGATTCAAAATATTGATCAATATATAAAAGTTGATCAATTATGTAGTTTAACAAATAATACACTTCTTAAAGAAGATATTGATTTTAATTCGACTACTGTTGTTACTGAGAATCACGGAAGAACTGGTATTACTACAACGATTGTTTCTGATATTACAGAAGAATCTAATAATATACTATATCTTGTAAATGAAGGAAGTAATACTGAAGGATTTCCAGAAACTAATGGTCTAATTAAGATAAATGATGAAATTATTAAATATGAATCCAAAACTAGCACTTCTTTTGTAAATTGTAGTAGAGGATTTAGTGGAATTACTTCTTATATTAATCCTAGTAATCCTGATCAACTAGTATTTGAAACAACTTCAATTAATGAGCATAAAAAAGGCTCAATTATCTATAATTTAAATATTATCTTCTTACAGGAATTCTTTAAGAAGCTTAAAAATCAAGTTGCTCCTGGATTTGAAGAAAGAAATCTTTATAGGGGAATTGATAAGAGAAATTTTATTTTTAATTTAGAGAGTTTTTATAGTTCAAAGGGAACTGATAATTCTTTTAAGATTTTATTTAATGCTTTGTATGGGAAGGATTGTGAAATAATTCGTCCTAGTAATTTCCTTATACGTCCTTCTGATGCGGATTATAGGGTAACCAGGGATTATGTAATAGAGAGTGTTCAGGGAGATCCTTTAGATTTAAAGAATTTAACAATATTTCAAAAATCTACTGGAGCAAGAGGCGCTGTTTCTAATGTACAAAAAGTCATATATGATGCAGAAGTAGGAGCAGGAGCTACTACTGTTGCAGTTGTAGATCAAAAGACAGCAAGCCAATATTATCAGATTAGTTTAGATGATAATTCTATTGATGAGAGATCTTCTATTGATGATTTTAAACCTAATCCTAAAACTAGACTATTAAGTAAAACTAGTATAGGATCTACTATTCTTGATGTTGATTCTACTGTTGGGTTCCCAGAGAGTGGATTGCTTGCAGTAAGAGATATTAATGATGATCCAGTTTCCTTAGCTTATACTGGAAAAAGTATAAATCAATTCTTTAATGTTAGTGGTATTAGTGAATTAATTCAATTAAGTGATTTAACAGATATTTGTTTAGATGATTATTCTTATGCGTATGTGGGAACTAATACTGATGAACAAATTCAAGTTAGAATTGTTTCTACTTTAAAGGATTTTGAATTAGAAGATGATGCTTATTTCTATAATGCGGGTGATACTGTTGAGATTAAATCATTAGGGATAGAATCAGAGAATACTTCTACAGTTAATTGGTATTCTAATATTCAAACCCAATGGGACGTAGTTGATATAGAAGTACTTGATAGGTCAGAAAGACTTTATCAAGTTAATACCTATGATTCACAATTCTTGAGGAGAGGGTATAAGGTAAATTTAACTGTTAATGATGTTATTAGGGGAGAAGGTACTGTTGTTGGAATACATTCTTTAACTGGTTGTGATGTTAGATTTACTTCAGAAATTGATACTACATTAGATAATATTAGATTAAATAATCTTCTTACTTTGGGGGATTCTTCTGATTATCCTAGCCTGGAGAATTATACATCAAACGTACAAAATACATATTTGAAATTAAATGATGATGTTTTAGTTGCTTCAAATTCTCTTCCAACATATTATAGTCAAGAAATTAATCCTTATGATAAGACAGTATATCTTAATGGTATTATTCCTTCTACAGACACTCTTACAGTAACTCAAGGATCATCTGCAAATCCTAGAGCTTCAAATAATCATGGATTTTTTACTGGAGATGCTGTTTGGTATGAAGCGGAATATGAAACCATCACTGATTATGGAACATCTAATACTAGAAGGCAAGTAAAGAGTCAACTTGATAGTGATAATGGAAAACTATCAGAAGGTGTTTATTATGTTAAGAATGTAAGTAGTAGCCAAATTAAACTTGCTAGGGGTAGAGCTAATCTTTTTGCTGATAAATTTATTACTGTATCTGGAACAGTAACTAATAATAAATTCATTTATTATGATTTTTATGGAAAAAACTTTGAGCCTCAATCAATTTATAGAGAAGTATCTTCTCCGTCTACTAAATCTGGAAATTATATTACCGACCCTGGATTTGTTGGTATATTGAATAATGGTGTAGAAATTGTTAATTATAAATCAACTGATATTGTTTATTATGGAGATATTCAATCATGCGTTGTTAGTGGGGGTGGTAAAAATTATGATGTTATAAATCCTCCTATTTTAAATCTCGAGGATTCTGTAGGTACAGGAGCAACTGGTACTTGTTCAGTTAGTGGTCAATTAGAAAGAGTTGATATTATTGATTCTGGTTTTGATTATGTTGGTACTCCTACCATTGAAATTAAGGGAGGTAGTGGATCTGGCGCTGTTGCAAGACCCAATATATCTCCAGTATTTCATTCGATGCCTTTTAATGCTGAGGGAAATATAGGAGTAGGAAAAACTCAACAAGAAGTTCTTTTAGGTGTAAATTACAGTACTATTGGTTTTGGTACTTTTCATAAATTTAATTCAGAAGAAAAAGTAATTTATGATTCAAGGGATTTATCTGGAATATCAGGATTAACTACTAATGCATATTATTATGTTGGAAAAGTAAATAATAGTACTATTAGATTGCATCCTACAACAACTGATGCTAGACTGGGAATTAATACAGTATATTTGTCAGATTATGGAACAGGAGTTCAGTATATTAAGTCAGCATCAAGAAAGAATATAGTTTCTAGTATTATTGTAACAGATTCTGGTTCTGGATATAAGAATAATCAAAAAACTATACCTAGTGCTGGTATTAATACATCTAGTAATAGGATTACTATTACAAATCATGGATATTTGAGTGGAGAGGTTGTTCAGTATACTGCAGGTACATCTTCTGTTTCTGGACTTTCTGAATCTCAAAATTATTATGTGAAAAAGATTGATGATAATGTTTTCTCTTTAAGCTCAGGTTCTTCTCTTGATACACTTGTTTCTCTTGCATCTACTGGAGGAGGTTCTTTCAATTATGAGCCAGTTACATTAGAAGTTAAGGGTGTAATAGGGGTTCAAACTACGAGTGGCCAAGATTTTAGGTGTAAGGTTCAACCAGTCTTTAGAGGATCTATTACTTCTATTGATATAACTGCTGGTGGAGTAGGTTATGGTGCTTCTGAAGTTGTTAACTTTAATAGACAACCAGAGATTACTTTAGAGAGTGGAGAAAAAGCTCAGCTTGAACCTATTATTTCTAATGGAAAAATTACTAATATTATTGTTCAAGCGGGTGGATCTGGGTATAATTCTCCTCCAGATTTAATTATTAAAGATCCTAATGGAAAAAATGCACAACTTACTCCAATTATAACTGGAGGAGTAATTACTTAGGTTAATATTATTAATGGTGGAGTAGGATATACTGTAGGTGAAATATCAATTGAGGTAAAAGCTGCTGGTTCTGAGGCTAAAGTTGATCTTAGAATTAAACCCTGGAGAATTAATAATTTTGAAAAATATTATAATAATGCTAATTCTATAGGTCTTATTCAAGATGATGATGGAATTTTAGTTCAAAATAATAATAATTCTTCTTTAGAGTATGGATCTCTTTATGCTCCTAGACCATTAAGAGAAAGTTCTTATATGATTTCTGCTAATTGGGATGAGGGCATTTATCCTCAAGTTCATTATGGAGATCCTGATTTAAAGATGTCATCGAAGGGGCAAGAAGATTCTCCAAGTGCTGCTAATCATCATTCTCCTATTCTAGGATATGCATATGATGGTAATCCAATTTATGGTAATTATGGATATAGTTCTATTGAAGGTGGTAATACCAAACAGATGAAGTCTGGATATATGGAATTATCCTTTGATGATGTGGATCAAAGACCTCCAGTAACAACCTATCCGATGGGATTCTTTGTTGAAGATCATCTTTTTACTGGAACTGGCGATCTAGATGAACATAATGGAAGATTTTGTGTAACTCCTGATTTTCCAAAAGGAGTCTATGCTTATTTTACCACTATATCAGAAAACACAGCATCAACTGGTCCTTTTGTTAGACTGAAAAAACCTACTTTCCCGTATGTTATTGGTGATACATTTGCATCAGAACCAAATAGCTTTAATTTTAAATATAGCTCCAATCAGACTGATTATGATATAGAAGAAGGTGGATGGTTTAGAAACACTACAGATTATCATACAAATAATAATAGGAGCAGATATAATTATTTCTTCAATTCTAATAAAATTAGAAGGCAAAGTGTAGACATTACTTCTGCTACTTTGGGTAATATAGAAGGGGTTGGAATTCTGACTGGAGGGTCTAATTATCAATATAAAGATAGGATATCATTTAATAATGCAGGAACTAAGGGTAGTGATGCAAATGCCAAGGTTGATAGAATACTAGGGAAAGATATTGTTAATATATCAGCTGCTACTACATCTATTGAATTTGTTGAATTTGGAGCAAATGAAAATAAAAATAAATTTATTGGTTTTGCTTCTTCTCCTCATAACTTTACAAATGATCAAATTTTAGGGATAAATGGACTTTCTCAATACTTTGATGGATTTGATGGAACATATAATGTTGGAGTTAAATCAGATTACTGGGGGTTAAATGTAGGAGTTGCAAGTACTGCTACTACTGGTATAGTGACTTATTTTGGTGTTAGTGGTATTTTAGAATATCCAGCTCTTCGTCCTAATGATATTTTGGGAATAGGAACTGAAAAAGTCAAAGTTCTTAATATCGATAAGAAACAGGAAAGAATTCGTGTTTTAAGAGAACAGAATGGAACTGCTGGAATGGGGGTATCGTATGTCGAAGGACAAATTCTTATTGAAGATCCTAGGAAATTCACAATAGAAATTGGTACTATTAAGACTACTAAATCTTTACCTCTTAATAATGAGTTATATTTTGATCCATCAGAATCTGTAGGACTAGGTACTTATTATAACGATAATGTTGGTTCTGGAGTTACTCTTGTATTCTCTAATCCAGGAACAGGTAATACTAATATTTTTGTCCCATTACAACACATTTATATTCCAGGACATGGATTGAGTTTAAATGATCAAGTTTATTATAATCTTAATGGTGGAACATCCATGGTTGTTTGGGATGGAGTTGCCGGAATTGGCACTACTACCCTCTCAAATGCAGGAGATACCTTCTATGTTGCTCCTTTAGGTGAGAACTTTATAGGAATAGCTACTAATAAAGTTGGTATAGGAACTACTACAACTCTTGTTGGTGCTGCTCTTAGTGTCGGTGCTCCTAATTTTGTTGGAATTGGAACTTCCACAGGTCTCTTATATTTCACTAGTGTAGGCGCTGGAGATACTCATAGTTTTAAAACAGCTATTGCGGATGTAGTTACTGCTGATGTAGATAGGACTACTGTCACTGTTTCTACGGGATCTACTCATGGGTTAACTTTCAATGATAACCTTTGGATGACAGTTAATCCTACAGGGGTTACGACTGTTACTGTTAAGTATGATGATTATAATAGGAGAATAGTATTTGATCCTGTAGGATTTACTTCTACGGGAGTAGATCTTCAAAAGAATACCATTACTTATAGTAATCATACTTTCACCAAAGGTGATAAAGTTATTCACACAGGTACAACTGGTGGTGGACTTACTAATGAAGGATTATATTATGTTTTCCCTTATAGTAAGGATAAAATTAGATTAGTTACAGAAAAGGTTCAATTAACTGCGGCTAATCCATCATTTGTAGATATTACTAGTAGTATCTCAGATGGAACTTTATCTAAGATTAATCCTTTAGTCGAACTTCAGAGAAATAATACTCTTAAATTTGATCTTTCAGATTCTTCCCTTTCATTCGCGAATGGTGTAAAGTCAGCCTTTAAAATGGGTCTTTATGAGGATAGGGATTTTGGGGAAGATTATTTCACTAATGGTAAAGAGGTTGGATTTGCTGTTACTACTACAGGAAGGGCTGGAATTGATGCTGATGCACATTTAACTCTTACTATAGATGATAATACTCCTTTAAATCTGTGGTATAAATTTAATTTAACTAATATAGATGATATTCCTGATATCAAGAAAGAACTTATAATTGATAAAGATGTAGATTCTTATAATCAAATCAATTTAACAAAATCTCTTTATTCTGGTCAATATAATATTACTCCAATAGGGGTTAATACTTTTAGCTATGTTATCCCTTCAGCTCCTCTTGTTTCTGGATATACCTCCACGACTGCCTCTTCTACTTATGAAACTAATTCATCTTCTGCTTATGGATCTATTTCCAAAATTAAAGTAATTGATAGTGGATTTGGATACCAGTTTCTTCCAGGTATTTCATCAGTAATAAGTGGAATTGGAACTGATGCTCTTCTATTTGCTGAAAGTACTAATATTGGAAAAATTACAAGTACTAAGTTTAATGCTAATGGAATTGGTTGGAATTATCCTAGTGATAAGACTTTAAAAATAGTAGCTAATCTTCCTGAAATTGTAGAGGTAGAATCTTTAACTTCTTTTGAGCGTATTGGTATTACTTCTGCAGGTGTTAATTATATTAGTGCTCCGGATTTAGTTGTAGTTGATGGATTTACTAAGAAGAAAATTGATGATATTGATTTAGAATATAAGTTGGGTGATGAAGAAGTTACTATCCGGAAGAATACTACTGGGATGTATGATATTACTCCTAGAATAGTTCCTATAAACAATAATAATGGAATTTCAATTTCTACAGTCGAATGGACTGAAGCAACCAAGACAGTAAAGATTAATTTAGGTGCTACTTTTAGTGATGCTGCTGATTTCCATTTTGCTGTTGGGGAAGGAGTTTTAATAGAAAATCTTAGTGTAGGTATTGGAACTACTGGTAAGGGTTATAATTCTTCCAATTATCCTACAAATAAGACTAACAGTGCAACTGAGTATGGGTATACTTATTTCCCTATGACAGCTGCAGAAGGTCAGATAGGAGGAAGTGGGGCATATATTGAATATAGTTTAGATGGTCTTATACTTGAAGGCCAAGTTCCTGGTACAGTAGATTATTCTAATTCCCGTGGTAGAGCTATTCCTGTAAGGGATATGCCTATATTTGATCCTCAACTTATACCAAATGATTTCTTAAAGAATGAAGCAGCAGTAATTACTCCTCAAAACGCTGTACTTGTTGGGGTTAATCGCGGAGAAATCGAACAGTGGAATCCTCTTATTGGACAATTAAAAGTCTCAGTTAATAAAGAAATTCAAGCAGGTGATAAGATTCAAGGAAAAGTTTCTCACGCTCAGGCTATAGTTAGAAGTAAAGTTAACTTTAAGTCAGAAATTAAAACAGGAGCTGGTGCTACCTTTATTAGTGGTTGGCAGAGAGATACTGGCTTCTTAAATGATAGTCTGCAGAGACTTCCAAATAATGAATATTATCAGAATTTCTCTTATTCTCTTCAGTCTGAAATTCCTTTAAAGGAGTGGGATGATCCTGTAAATACACTTACTCATACTGCAGGTTTTGATAGATATGCAGATTTACAGATAATTGGAACAGCTGAGGCAAAAGTAGAACAAGCTGAGGGTAATATTGAAACTCTGACTGATATTGTTGGGGAAGGAAATCTTCATTGCTTCTATGATTTTGATCTTGTTACTGAAGGAACTATTGATCTTGGTGGAAGACTTTATTCTGATGAAATATTCTTTGAGAATAAGATTCTTACTGATTACTATCAATCTGTTGGAAACCGTGTATTAAGTATTGATGATATTAGTATGGACTTTGACAGTAGCAGTAATGGCCAAGCATTCTCTGCTGTTGCTACTTACGATGATAATCAAAAATATAATAAAATATTTGTTCTAGTAAGAGATATAACATATACAGATGAAAGACAATTTGGATTGGTAAATATTCTTCAACATAATAATGTGGGGTATGTAAACCAATATGCTAGTCAGTCTAGTTATCCTATTGCAGATAACTTTGATGACACAACTTATCCTGACTTAGGTACTTTTGATTATGGACCTACTAGTACTGGTTGGGAGTTAGAATTCTATCCTCATAAGTTTACGTATAATGAGTATCAAATATCAGCTGTTGCTTTTAATATTATAGATGATTCTACATCAACAGGGATTCATTCAGTAGGCACTATTAGTAGCATCACTAGTTCACATGAAGGTGTTTCTGCTGGAACTACAACTACTGTGGCTGAGATCCCTATAACTATGAGAGGTGCTACTGTTTTACTTCAACTTGAAGATGCTGATAGTAATTTCTCAGGATGTCAAATCAATTATGTTCATGATGGTACCGAGGTTTATGTTATTGAGTATGGGAATTTATATACATCTTCAGGTTCTCATTTAGGATTTGGAACTTATAATTCTTATATTAGTGGAAGTAATGTCAATATAGATTTCATTCCATATTCTTCTGTTACTTCTGCTCTTACTTCTAATGTTTCAATAGTTGGAGTTGCTACTACTGCTACTGGAATAGGGACTACATCCATGAGCACAGCGATAGTCTCTTCAGCATATACAGCTATTGGATCGACTACATCACCAACTGCAGTTGGAATAACTTCACATTATAGAGTTGGAACTGGTGCTACTGCAGCAGCTTATTATCTTCTTTCTATTCATGATACGACTAATGATAATTATGACCTAACTGAGGTTTGTGCCTTAAATTCTTCTACAAATGAATCATGGATTGAATTTGGTACAGTTGGTAATGTAGTTGGTGGTATTGGTACTGTAGGAATCACATCTACTGGTGATTATCTGGAGCTTGTTTATACTCCTAATGCTAGTATTGATGTTCAAGTAAGAGTCTTTAAAATCGATGAATTCTTATATGATGAGAATTCATTTAGTACCAAAATTAATTTAAACAATGCTGCTGTTACAAGTAAGAGTGGATTGTTTACAGGGACTCAGGCCCAGATGGAAGATACCTTCCTATTGAAGCATGACAACACTCCTATTTTCAGAAACGTATTTGATGGTTCTAGTACTTCTATAGCTAATACAACTGGTAGTAATACTGTTGCTATAGGAACTCATTTCTTTGTAACTGGTGAAAAGATAAAATATAGTTATGAGGGAAGTTCCAATGATGCTTCTGGTTCTACTACTAATGCAATTAGTATAGCATCAACTAATGTGAGTGGTCTTGGTGTAACTACTAAACTTCCCACTACTCTTTATGTTGTGAAATCTGGAGAAGGATATCTTAAATTTACTGACACACCAACTAAAGCTTTAGCTAAGATACCAACAGTATTTGATATTGATGATGTTGGTATTGGAAATTCTCATGTACTTAGTACTATTAACTCCAATCAAAGGGCATTGATGGCGGTTGATAATATGATTCAATCTCCTTTATCACCTACTACAATTACTACTGGACTCACTACTAGCATCATTTATGAACAACAGATACCAGTTACTGGACTTACATCTTTCTTCTCTGGAGACTTGCTTCAGATTGGTGATGAGATTACAAAGGTTATTCATGTAGGATATGCTGGTAGTAGTCAACTTACTGTTCTTAGAGGACAAATGGGAACCACAATGGTATCTCATAATTCTGGAATAGGTGTTACTAAGATGAGTGGGGAATATAATATTGTTGATAGTAAGGTTATATTCTCTTCCCATCCTTATGGAAATGTTCCACTGTCTAATCCCAATGCTAAAGATCCAGATAATAGGGATTGGGTGGGAATTACTACTAGCTCTACCTTCCAAGGTAGAGTGTTTATGAGAAGAAATGCTGTAGATACTACTGTTCAAGCATATAATGAAAATGCTATTTTTGATGATATTTCTAACCAATTTACAGGAATTACTACAGAATTTACATTAACAGAGAATAGTAGTAATATTACAGGTTTCTCTACTTTTAATGGAATTGTCTTAATTAAAGGAGTCTTCCAAAAACCATTAGGGAGCCAGAATCAAGAATCCGCTTATACTTTCACTGAAGCTAATCCTGGAGTTTCTAGTATTCGCTTTACTGGAGGAGATACTGTAGCTGAAGGGTATGATCCCAACAAGACTCATTATCCTCTTGGTGGTGTTATTGTTTCTGTAGGTTCTAGTGCTGGATTTGGATATCAACCTTTAATAGGTGCTGGAGGATCAGCTATAGTTGCAACATCAGGTACAGTTGGTTCTATTAGTATTGGAAATAGTGGAGCTGGATATAGAAAGGGAGTTCAAACACCCAATGTTGGTATTCAGACTTATAGTGCTGGAATAGCTAGTATTACAAATATTGGAACCTGTACTGTTACTGATGGGCATGTTACATCTATCAACATTACAAATCCAGAAGTATTCTACAAACCTAGAGATATAATAAATGTTGGATATTCATCAGTAACTGGAGTAACTACTGTTACTACAATTCTCTCACATGGATTGTCTCAGGGAGATAATGTTCAATTATCAGGAATAGCATTTACTTGTCAGTATTCCGCTCCTAAAACTATTACTGGGGTAGCCTATAGTGCATCATCAGGTATTATGACTGTGACTACTTCTGGTAGTCATGGATTAGGAGTTGGTACAGATGTCATCTTTACTGGAATTGGAATGACCTGTGATATAGATGCAGGTGTTACTACTCATTATTATCCAAGAGGAAGGGATTTCGCATATGATAACGCTCTCACTATTACAGAAGTTGATTCTACTAAGATTACAGTTGATGTTGGTACAGCTGGAGCAAATGACCAATATACACATACTTTTGTAGGAGCTGCAGCTAGTGCAATAGTTTCTGGAGGGGCTTACACCCATCAGTTTGTAAGTGCATTACCTGGCGCATTAATTGGTGGTGGTAACTATACTCACAATTTCGTAAGTGCTGGTGTTGGAAGTATCACGGTGGTGGGAGTTGGTACAACAACTGCAACTGATGCAACTTATAATCCATCAACAGGTGATTTAGTCTTAACGATTGAAGGTGGTACTAGTGCTACAACTAGTAATACTGTTGGAATAGCTACCAGTTCCATCACATTCACTTGTGCTATGGATGACTATGATACTGAGCATTCATATCCTAGGGAAACTGATCCAGCTTATAATACTGATTTAGCTATTACTGATGTGAGTGGTAATAAGATTACAGTTAATGTAGGCACAACAACTGAAAATAAATTAGAAGTTACTGATGCTACTTATTCTGGTACTACTGGATTCTTAGAACTTACTATTGGTGCTTCTCATGGATTCTCTACCGCAACTGGAGGAACCACTATACCTTATGTTAAATTGAGGAATGGTGGTCTGGACTTTAGATGCTCACTGGATAATTATAATTCATTACATAGTTATCCTAGATCAACTGACCCTTATTATGATACCAGTGTTGCAATAGCTGCTACATCAAGTACTACAGTAACTCTTAATGTTGGCACAACTCCTTTTGTTTATTTTGTTCCAACTGCAGCTGATTACACAGCTTCTACTGGTATTATGACTATGACCATAGGTTCTCATAGTTTAGCAGTAGGAGAGAATATTAAGATAGCAACAGATTCCCTCACATTTACATGTAGTAAAGATTCTGGACTTAGTACTCACACATATCCTAGAAAACCTGATCCATATTATGGTGGAGTAGAAATTAGTAGTGTTGTTGGTCTTAATACATTTGTAGTTAATGTCGGTACTTCTACTGTACCTACTTTCTATAAGACTGGCGGAAAAGTACAGAAGGTTCTTATAACTCCTAGAAACTTGGAAAGAGATCCAGCTATTATGGGATCTGAAGTTCTTCGTGTCATTGATACTAAGAAGTTTGAGGTTAATACAGGAGTTTCAACATTAGATCACTTCTACGCTAGAGGTGGTAGTGTACAATGGCCTTTAGATGTGGTAATTGATGATCCATACAGTTATGAAAATATTTCTCTAGAATATAGTTCAGATTCCGCTTCTGGTAGTGGACAATTTGCAACAGTTGACATAGTTGTTGGCCAAGGATCTAGTGTAGTTGAATTTAGTATTGATCAAACCGGAGTTGGTTACGGTAATAGTGAAATTCTTACTGTTCCTGTTGGTGGTCTTACTGGAATTCCTACTGATCCATCCCTAACATTTAATGAGTTCCAACTTAATATCTTAGAAACTTATCGTGATAAGTTTAATGGTTGGGTTGTTGGAACACTGGAAGTATTGGATGAAATTCATTCTAGTTTTGATGGAGTTACAAAGACTTTTGGATTAAAGTTAGAAGATAATGTTATTTCTATTCAAGCTAAGAAAGGTTCTTTAATAAGAATTGATATGGTCCTGTTGGTCTTTATCAATGATATTTTACAAGAACCAGCTGTAGCTTATATCTTTAATGGTGGTAGCACTCTTACATTTACAACAGCACCTAAGGCTGGAGATTCCTGTAAGATTCTATTCTATAAAGGTAGTGGTGATGTTGATGTTGTTCTTACAGATATTTTAGAAACAGTTAAGACTGGTGATTTGTTGGATATTAATCATGACTCTGCAAGAGGTCAATCAGCTGGTTTGAATGAAAATTCTAGAGTTGTAACAGGCATTACTACTATTGATGCTGTAACTACTGTCATTTATCCTGGTCCTGGCATTACAGCTGATACTCTTCTAACAAGACCAGTAAACTGGTGTAAGCAAGAAGTTGATAAGATTGTTGATGGTCAACCAATAGGAAAAGATAGAATTCATTATGAACCTTTAATGTACCCCACAGCATATATTTTAAAATCTGTTGGAGTTAGTACCAGTAATCTTTATGTAAGTGATATCAGACCTTTGTTTGACTCTCAGAATGAATCTGCAATATTGACCTTCCAGAATTCTATCGCAATTCAATCTCAAGATACACTTACCGCAGCTGCAGCAACTGCAATTGTTTCAACATCAGGAACAGTTTCTTCACTTGATATAACTGATGGTGGTGCTGGATATGCTTCTGCACCTGTAGTTACCATTGCTAATGCATCTGGTATAGGAACTAATTCTCTTGTGGGGGCTGCTACCACAACTAGAGCTACTGCAACTTCAACAATAAGTGGAGGAGTAGTGGATAGTCTCACAGTTTCTTATGGTGGAACTACCACTGGTTTAGCATATACTACTACTAGTGTTCCTGAAGTTCTTATTGAACCTCCTTCTCTTACTAGAGAGACTCTTACTGTTTCTTCTAGTGGAGGATATGAAGGTGATTATGGAACAGTTATTGGGATAGGAACTACTACAACTGGTTCTTTTGATCAATTCTTCTTTGATCTTTATATTCCATCCAATTCCTTTATGAGAGATGCGACATATGTGGGAACAGCTATAACAGTTAGTGGAATTTCTACAAGTGATTATCTCACCATCTTTAATACTGATATAGGAATAGGACAAACTTTTGCAAGTCAAATATCCACTGGCACCACTACTGTTGGAATAGGTACTACATGGGCTGATTGTGTTTACCAAGTACAATCTTTCGAAGTCTTTGAAGTCACAGATACTTCCGTTGTGGGAGTATCCACTTGGGCTAAGAGAATATTTGTTAATGTGGATGATGTAGGGTCAGGAATTGTAACTGCTGGTGGTACAGGAATTGGTTCTACTGCAAGTCCTTTTGTTCATGGTGACTTTAGTTGGGGTAAAATTAATATTGATACTCCTTATCCTCAAAATACCTATAATTTCTATGGGGAGAATGGAGTTACTGGAATTTCCACTTCTGGAATAGTAATTAGGAGTAAACCTCTTAAATATTCAAATTATACTTAATTAACTGATAAATAAGAAAAAACCCTTCAAACAATGGCGGCAATAATTACTGATCAACTTCGTATATTGAATGCGAAGAACTTTGTAGCTGGAGTTCAGTCTAGTCAAAATTCATATTATGCATGGATTGGATTACCTAATGCTACTAGTTATCAGTCAGATTGGGATGTAGACCCTCCTTCACCAAAGGATAGTTTAAATCAATCCAATGAGTATTGGGATACTATGTTGGCGTTGAAGAAGATTGCTAGTGCTGATGTTAGTGAGGTAGTTAGGAAGAATACTTGGACTTCTGGTACTACTTACGATATGTGGAGGAATGATATTAATAGAGATAATCAATCCTACCCATCAAACGCCACTGATATCTATTTTGCTGATTATTATGTAATGAATGAGGATTATAGGGTTTATATTTGTCTTTATAATAATGCTAAGCCAGAAAATGATTTCCAAGGGGGTCCGTCTTTAGATCAACCTACTTTTACTGATTTAGAACCTAGAGAAGCTGGAAGTTCTGGGGATGGTTATATTTGGAAATATCTTTATACTATTAAACCAAGCCAAGCTATTAAGTTTGATTCAACTAATTATATTCCTGTTCCAACAGATTGGGCTACTAATAGTACTGATGCTGCTGTTAGAGATAATGCTGCTACTAGTGGTCAATTAAAAATTGTAACTATTAGAAGTCGTGGAGTTGGATTAGGTACTGCTAATGCAACTTACACTAAAGTTCCTATTGAAGGAGATGGGAGCGGGGCTGAAGCAACTATTGTTATGAGTAATGATTCTACAGTGGACTCTATTACTGTATCTAATGGTGGATCAGGATATACCTATGGAACAGTGGATTTAGCATCTGGTGGTGTTCCTACAGGAACTACATCTCCTACATTTAATGTTATTATTCCTCCTGATGGTGGTCACGGTAAAGACATTTATAGAGAGTTGGGAGCATATAATGTTTTAGTTTATGCTAGATTTGAAAATGATAGTGAAAATCCAGATTTCATTACTGGAAACCAATTTGCCAGAGTAGGTCTTGTAGAAAATCCTCTTCAGGATGGTACTACTACATTATTACAAGGTAATAGTGTAAGTGCGTTATATGCTCTTAAATTAACTGGTATTGGATATAGTACAGCTAGTTTTACCGCAGATAATAAGATTTTACAAACAGTGGGTGTAGGTTCTACTGCAGTTGGGAGAGTAGCTTCTTATGATCAAACTACTGGTGTTCTGAAGTACTGGCAAGATAGAACTAACAATGGATTTACTTTTGCTGGTGTAGCCGGTGTTACTACTACAGGATATAATGATTTTCCTTTTACAGCTAGTCCTGGTAGTGGAGGTAGTGTAGCAATTACAGGTGGAGACATTTCTTTAAATATTGAGACTGCTTTTACTGGTCTCTCGACTGAAATAAATAATAGAACATATTATCTGGGCCAAAGTTTCACAGAAGGTGTATCACAACCAGAATCCAAAAAATATTCTGGAAACATCATTTTTGTTGACAATAGACCTTCAGTAACAAGGTCCTCATCCCAAAAAGAAGACGTCAAAATTATCTTGCAGTTCTAAAAAATCATGCCACAGGAAACTAATCTTAATATTGCTCCCTATTTTGATGATTTTGAATCGGATAGCAATTACTATAAAGTACTATTCAAGCCAGCTTATCCAGTACAGGCAAGAGAATTAAACAATCTTCAATCCATTCTGCAAGATCAGGTTGAAGATGTTGGATCCCATCTTTTTAAAGAAGGATCTATGGTCATACCTGGAGGGGTGGATTATATTGGTAATTATCCTGCTATTCAGATTGAAGAAGAATTTCTTGGTATTCCGATTTCTTTATATTTGGATCAATTAGTTGGAAAAAGGATTAAAGGAGAAAGTTCTGGAGTTACCGCTAAAGTTGTAAATTATATTACTAATTCACAATCCGAGAGAGAAAATTATACTTTATATCTGGAATATATTAATACATCTATTTCTGGCAATAAAGCTGTTTTTGGTGATGGTGAAGTTCTTTTATTAGAAGAGAGTATTTCATATTCCAATACATTTATTGCAGCTAATGAGGGGTTTGCAAAAGCATTAAGTGTTGATGCAAGTGAGACGGGATCTGCTTTTGCAATCAGCCAGGGTGTTTATTTTTTAAGAGGATATTTTGTAGATGTTGATACCCAACTTTTAATTCTAGATCAGTACGGTAATAAGCCTAGTTATAGAATTGGATTAAAAGTTCACGAAACTCTTGTTTCTTCGGATATTGATCAAACTCTTAATGATAATTCTCAGGGATTTAATAATTTTACTGCTCCAGGAGCTGATAGACTTAAGATTGAAGCTGTTTTATTTAAGAAAGATACTAATGATTTTATTGATCAGAATTTTATTCAATTAGCTGAAGTTTACGATGC
>PVBE012072072.1_pt1 | contig 18739 bp, 11 predicted proteins | sample 1631181 | NCBI WGS metagenome assembly PVBE01 (sample SAMN08397723, study PRJNA350692) | Marine metagenome, whole genome shotgun sequencing project. | isolation source: water | place: Pacific Ocean | collected 2012-04
CGTCTTCCAGCACCAGGAGCAGGGATTCACCGTTTGGCGCGGTGATGAGGGCCGTGATCCGCGTGTCGGCGGGGCCGGCGTCCACGGCCGTGGCCAGCTCCTTTGCTTGGTCCGGGGATAACATCGCGAGAGCGTGAAAACGCTCGTACGATAGGGTAGCCCGTGCCTCGGAACTGAGCAGCTCGTAGGCTTGGCGGGTCTTTCCAGTCTTCAGCGCCTGGGCGTATTCACGCAGCGCGTCTTGCGGCGCCTTGGGCATCGCGGAGGCGCCATTGCAGCCGGGGCCCCCGACGAGACTGACGAGAGCCAGACCAAAGAGCATTACGATAGCAAAACAACGCACGCCCTGGCGCTTACCACAGCGCCCCGGAGCGTGCGAACAAGCGGCGGGGGAGCACGAGATATGAGCGCGGAGGCGGACTTGGTATTAGGATCGGCCACATGATGGGGACAGCAGGATCTGGCGGGGGCGAGGGTGGCTCGGAAGGCATGCCGCCGCGGCATGGCGGCGACGCGCCTGAGGTGGAGCGCGTCAAGATCCTGCCATTGCGCAACTCAGTCCTCTTTCCGATGTCGGTGGTTCCCGTAAACGTCGGACGCCCCAGCAGCGTGCGGCTCGTTGAGTCTCTGGGCAAGGAGCACAGCTACGTCGGCGTCATCGCGCAGCGCGATCCCGCCGCGATGGACCCCGCCTTCGAGGATCTCTACGAGGTGGGGACTCTGGCGCGGGTGGTGAAGGTCGTGCGCCTTGGTCCCGACAATTTCAGCGTCATCTTGAACGGGATTTGTCGCTTCCGCGTCGCTGCGGGCGTCGACACGACGCCTTTCATGTCGGCCGAAATCACCCGGCTTGTGGACGCCGAGGGGTCGGAGACGAAAGTCGCCGCGATGGCCGAGCAATTGCGGACCGTGTCCCAATCCATGCTCGAGCTCCTGCCCGATGCCCCACGCGAGACCGCTGCCGTTCTCGAGAACGTCGCCGAGCCTGGCACCCTGGCTGACATGATCGCCTCGAATCTTTCCGAGGAGATCGCCTCCATCCGCGATCGGCAGCTCGTATTGGAAGCCATCGATCTGGAGACTCGCCTCGGTTTGGTCCTCGACATGGTGCAGCGACAGCGAGAGCTACTCAGCGCCAAGACGCGGGTCTCGGACATGGTGTCGAAGGAGCTAGGCGACTCGCAGCGCGAGTACGTTCTGCGTCAACAGCTCAAGAACATCCGCGAGGAGCTGGGCGAGTCGAGCGAGGACGAAGAACTCGACGAGCTTCGCTACAAGATCCTCGAGGCCGAGCTGCCTGACGAAGCGCGCCAGACCGCGAAGAAGCAACTCGGACGGCTCTCGTCGATGCAGCCCCAGTCCGCCGAGTACAACGTCACGCGCACGTTCTTGGAATGGCTCGCAGACCTGCCGTGGACGAAGACCACGCCCGACCTCGTCGACGTAAGCTCCGTTCGCCGGTGTCTCGACGAAGACCATTGGGGCTTAGAGCCCGTAAAGCGGAGGATCGTCGAATTCGCCGCCATCCGTCAGCTTCGCGCGGACAAGCGCGGTCCGATTCTCCTCTTCGTCGGCCCGCCCGGCGTCGGCAAGACGTCCCTCGGAAAGTCCATCGCGCGGGCAATGGGACGAAAGTACGGCCGAATAGCGCTCGGTGGCGTTCGGGATGAGGCTGAGGTCCGCGGTCACCGGCGTACCTACGTCGGTGCCTTACCCGGCCGCATCATTCAGGCGCTGAAGAAAGCCGGCACGAAAAACCCCGTGCTGGTCCTCGACGAGGTCGACAAGCTCGGAGCCGACGTCCACGGCGATCCCGCCGCCGCGCTGCTCGAAGTGCTCGACCCGAACGAGAATCACTCCTTCGTCGATCATTTCATCGGATTGCCCTTCGACCTCTCCAACGTCATTTTCCTCGCGACAGCGAATTATTGGAACGATATCCCGGGCCCGCTCAAAGACCGACTCGAAACGATCGAAGTCCCGGGCTACCCGCGAAGCGACAAGCTGAAGATCGCTGAGGACTTCCTCGTCCCCAAGCAGCTCGAAGAACACGGTCTCACGGCAAAGCAGCTCACCTTCTGCAAGGAGGGGCTCGAGACCATCGTTGACTTCTACACACGCGAAGCGGGCGTTCGCGGCCTGGAGCGACAGATCGCAGCTCTATGCCGAGACGCCGCCGTACGCCTTGCGGAAAGCAAGACGCTCGACGGAGAGGTTATCGATAAGCCCCACGTCGAACGCGTGCTCGGCATCGAGCGCTTCCATCCTGAGCTGGCAGAGCGAGTCGCGGCCCCGGGCGTGGCGACCGGACTCGGGCTCACGGGCGCGGGAGGCGATTTGCTCTTCGTCGAGGTGACGAGAATGCCTGGCAAGGGCGAGGTCCGCGTGACCGGCAGCCTGCGCCAGGTAATGAAGGAGTCCGCGGCGACGGCGGTCTCGTTCGTCCGATCCCGAGCAAAGGACCTCGCCCTCGATCCGCTCTGGCTCAAGAACACGGATTTGCACCTGCATATCCCCCGCGGCGGAAGTACGTCGGACGCGGCGAGCGCAGGCGTGACCATGTTCGCGGCGGTCTGCTCGTTGCTTCTGCGCGCGCCGGTGAGGCCGGATATAGCGCTCACCGGGGAGCTCACTCTCCGCGGGACCATCCTTCCGGTGCACGGCGTCAAAGCGAAGATGTTGGCGGCACACCGTGCGGGGATCCGCACCGTGCTGCTGCCGGCACGCAACGAACGAGATCTGGAGGAGGTCAGCAAGGATGTGCTCGACGAGATCGAGGTGCGGTTTGTAAGCCGCGTCGATCAGATCCTGCCACTTGTGCTGCAAGAACCGCTGATCGGTGACGATGGCGACGATGGCTACGGAGACGGGGATGAGGACGGGGACGGGGGCGGCGGCCAAGACAGTGTCGCGCTTTAGGGCCCTCAGCCACGCCGCATCGATTGCACGGGAGAACACTTGAACGCTGGCCGCGGTGACAACGAGGATCGAACGCGCGCTGACGCTTTCGATCCTTGGTGGCGAACGCGCGCCATTTGGATCGCTCTTGCCATTGGGGTCGTCCTCTACGCCGCCTTTGGGTTCTTGCCACTCGTCGGAGGTCCTGGCTACGAAGCCGCGGTGGTGGGTGGCCTGGTTTTTCCGGCACTCGCCGCCATCGCCGCCGCGCTGGATGTCTCGTCACCTCGATCTCAGAATGCGCAGCCCATTGCCGCGTATTGGCGTGGCTTTGGGATCGGTCTGCTCGCCCTGGCGTGCCTGCTCATCGTGAGTTGGCTGCACGGGTTTCGGGTCGGTTTCTGCGATCCCGCGGAGGATACGCTGCGGTTGCTTCTAGGGCCGGGGATCGGTGCTGTATTGGGCGGGGTGTGGGGCGCCGCATGCGGCCTCTTTTTCGGAAGTGTATCGCGCCGGGACCGACGGATTGCGTTTTGTATCGTCGCGGGGGTCGCGGCTCCGGCGCTCAGCGTTTGTGTCAGCGTGGTGCGTTATTATACGAGCCCGTTGGTGTTCTTCTTCGATCCCTTCGTCGGTTTCTTTTCCGGGGCATTCTACGACACCGATCTGGGTGGGCTCGGTCGCCTCTGGACGTATCGTGCCGGTTCGGTGGCGACGCTCGTGGCCGCGGGCGCGCTGGCATTACACGGGCGTCGTGATGAGCGCAGCCGGCTCGCCTGGGTGTGGCCGGACCGGGCATGGTCGTGGGTCTGCGCCGCTGCGGCGGTGACGAGCGTAACGCTGATGTGGCTGGGTCCGGCCCTGGGACATTTTCACACGGAGGGGTCGATCCGCGCGGCGCTCGGACGCGAACTGGCGACCGAACGCTGCGATATCATTTACGACCGAACGCTCACACCGCGGTACGTGGAACGCCTTGGCCGGGAGTGCGACGCGCACATGGCCGCCCTCGAGCGCTTCTTTGATGCGCCCTACGAGGGGCGGCCGCAGGTCTACGTCTTTGTCGATCGCGGACAGAAGCGGGCGCTGATGGGCGCCTGCGCGGTCGACATGGCCAAGCCGTGGCGGGGCGAGGCCTATGTTGAACAGAACGGTTATCCGCATCCTGTTCTAGGCCACGAGCTCGCGCACGTCGTGGCAGGCGACTTCGCGACGGGGCCGTTCCGGGTGCCCGGACCGGTCGTGATGCCCAACGCCGGACTCATCGAGGGAACGGCGGTCGCCGCAGCACCGCGCGAGTCGGAGAACCTGACGCCGCAGGAGTGGGCGGCAGCGATGTTGAAGCTCGGCGTGCTGCCGGAGATGGCGCCGCTCTTCGGTGCGGCGGGTTTCTTCGGGAAGGCGTCGAGTACGGCCTACACGGCGGCCGGAGCGTTTGTTAGCTGGGTGCGCGAGCGTTACGGGGCGGAAGCGCTGCGGCGTTGGTACGGAGGCGAAGCGCTCGACCAGGTCACGGGGCGGAGCCTACCGGAACTCGAATCAGATTGGCGGGCGTCCCTTGCGACGATCCCGGTGTCGGAGGCCGCGCTACGCGTTGCCAAGGCGCGCTTTGACCGGCCCGGGGTATTCAGTCGCCGCTGTCCGCATGTGGTGGACCGGCTCGGGCGCGAGGCCGGGAATAGGGCATCGAGGGGCGATCTCTCGGGCGCCCTTGAAAAATGCAACGCGGTGCTGGCTCTCGACTCCGGCAACGTGCGGGCCCAGCGTCTGCGCGCGGATATGCAATTGCGAGCGGGCGATCGCGTGGCGGCGCTTGCGGCGCTGGAAGCGATTGCGTCGGACGAACGACATCCGGGAGCGACGCGCGCCGCGGCCGTCGAACGGATCGCGGATATCGCCTTCGCCGACGGCGATCTGAGCGCCGCGCAGGCGCGCTACGCGGAAGTTGTCGAATCGCGGGTAGGGGAGGACGCGCTTCGGAACTTGGATGTGAAACTCGATGCGGCGCCGGACACAGCTCCAGCGCTCGGCGAATTCTTGATCGGTGATCCGGTACAGGGACGAGACGCGACGCTCTCGACGCTGCGCGTTGCCGAGTGGGCCGCCGCGGATCCGACTCGGGCGTTGCCGGAGTATCTGCTCGGTCGCGCGCTTTGGTTCCGGGACCGACCGGTCGAAGCGGCGGAGCATCTGGACCGCGCCTTGGCGCGACGATTTGACCTGCCGCGCGTCGAGCGCGAGGCGCTTCGCCTGCGGATCGTTGTCGCGTGTTCGGAGCAGGACCGGGTGACGGCGCAGCGGCTGCTCGAACGATGGCGAGCGCTGCCGGGAACGTCGGAGGCACGGCGCGCGGGGCTCGAGGCGTTTGCCGCGCGGTGCGGGCTGTCCTGAGCGGAACCGGGCGCGGTGGAGCGAGCCCATCCTCACTCCGCGGCGGGCGGGACGGGCGCTGCGCTGGCGGCTCTCAATTTCGCCAGTAGCCATCACGGCCCCGCGCATGGGGCTCGCGGCACGTGATTCTGTGTAGTAACCTCCCCGTCGTGCGGGACCCATGGCTTGTGCTCGTTGCGTTGGCTAGCTGCTGCGGCAATGCCGATGAAACCGGATCTCTCGAGTCTACGGACGCTTCGACCGGCGGCGGCGGTGCGAAGACAACGGAGCCGGGGAAGGATTCGGGCTCTGCAGCGGCAACGGGAGTCGACGCCGCCCCCCCAGTGAAGGGTCTTCCGTGGGATTCGCCCCAGTGCGACGTCGTGTTCGGAATGGGCGGCGTGACCATCAGCATGGACGAGGGTCGAACCGTCGCTCGCACGCCGCCCATCATCACCCCGGGCCACACCCACGGCTTGGCAGCACTGACCACTCCGAACAATCTTGTTGCCCATCATCGAGAGGAGTTCTGGTTGTCGGAGGATTCTGGCTGCAACTGGCGACTCATCGGAGAGTCTAGCTACCATCCGGTAGCTCTGGTGGCCGGCGCTGAAGGCTACGCGTACGGCTACGGTATCAATGCGCCTGACCTCTATCGAATCGTTTCAGGCACGCTCACACCCCTGAACTCACCTCTGACCAACCACTACGGCCTCGGTACGGATCCTGAGGACCCCCGACACCTCCGGATTGCCGGCAACGGCCGAATCTACGATTCGAAGGATGCGGGTGTTACGTGGACGCTGCTTGTCGAGGGCCGAGGCGAGTTCGACATGGCTTACGGTGTCGCCTTCGGTCCAAAGAACCTGGATCACATCCTGCTGGGGAGCGTGCGCCAGGGTGTATCCGTGTCCTTCAGTGGTGGCGCCTATTGGGAGGTCGCCGCAGGGCTAGTCACGGAAGAAGGCCCCGTGGTGCCATTCACCATTGCCATCTCGCCCGCAGATCATAACGTCGTGTGGCTGCTTGCTAGTGCCCTCCATGTCGTGAACGGTTACCGGAAGCACGAGCGCGGCATCTATCGGTCCCAAGACGGGGGTTATAACTTCGCTCTCGCCTTCGGTCCCGACGAGGACGCGCGACTCAACAACTCGAGCGCCGTTGTGCCCCATCCCACCCAGGCGGACGTCGTTTACGCCGTGGGCAACTTCACCCAGTTTGCTGATGGTGGTGCCCTTCCGCTCTATCGGTACGCCCACGGCTCCCGCGAGCTTGAGACCATCAAACTGAAAATGCCCCACACTGAAACCATAGCCTTCCCGCCAGGGCATGCAGAGGTCATGTATCTGGCATTGAGCCAACAAGGTCTTATTCCCTGAAGCCCGTTGTTGAAGGCCACCGCCGATAACTAGAGTAAGATCTGGAACGATGGCGCCAGGGGCCAAGTTCGCACCATCTGCACGGCACGCCTTGCTTCGCGGCCCCCGTTGATCGATGATTTCCGTCGACCTTGCACCAGGACCTCGTGGCGCACAGCCTGCGGTCTCTCTCCGTCGCCAAGTGGGAGGACGAGCGAACCCTCATGAGTAGAAGAGTACTGAGCGCGCTTCTCATTGCGTTCTCTTCGGGCTGCGGCCACAGCGCGACGTTCCGGATGCGAAACGGCTCGACCGTCAAAGGAACCGTTGAAAGTCATGTAGGCCGTCTCATCGTGGTCGAGACCAACGACGGCCTCACGACCATCGACAAGTGTGAGGTGGCCGGTGCGCAGCTACCAGGCCAGACCGCGATGGTCACTGGAGGGGTATTGTCAGGGTTAGGGGTGGTGATGATTGGTGGAGGTTTAGCCTTAGCTCCTGATGATGACGACGTTGACGGCGACTTCAGCAGCATCGGCGCCGGGTTCGAGGCGGGGCTTTTGGGCGGCGCCGGAGCAGTGGTGTTCGTCACGGGCCTCTCGCTCATGATTTGGGGCGGCAACGCCAAACGTGCACCGGGCGAGGCGACGGAAACGCAGGAAGTTCAGTGTGACGGTGAGACCAAACACGCTCGCCACCTCGGCCGACCGCGGCATTGATGCACCGGAGATGCGATCACGTCGTTGTCCTGGACGGGCCACCCGACGGCGCATCTCGCTGGTACCCTGGCGTGGTTGGTTGCCTAACGGGTTGCGTTGGCCGCGACTTCAGCCCCTCAGTTACGTTACAGAATGGTGATCAGTGCCGCGACATAGCGCGGACCCAGTCCATACGCGGTGATGGCGCCATCGACATCGCCTCCGCTGACGATCGTGCTGGTGCTGCAGTAGTTCATGATGGACTCGCCGTCCCAGTCGCCGAGGAGCGTATCGCCGTCCAGACCTTGCGGGCTCGCGGTACACGCAGCCGGGGTGTCGCTCCGGTTGTGCTCGTGGGCGAAGCCCAGCGCGTGTCCAAATTCATGAACCGCCATAGTGCGCAGGCACTCCTCACGCGTCAATTGGTTCTCGGGGTAGCAGCGGCCCCAGCCTGTTTGCATTCCTGAGCTGAAGTCCAGCTCCATCTCGGCGACGCCATTCCAGGGTTCGCCGAGGCCCGTCCAGACGGCCATTTCGGTGCCGGGAGTGACCTTGACGCCCTGGAAACCGTTCGTCGGACAGTCGCCCCAACCGGTGAACTCCACATCGGCGAAGAAGGGCCAGGCGTGAGTGACCGCGTCGCGGACCCACTCTTTCGATGTGCTGTATCCGCTGCGGGTCCAGCACACGGGGACTTGCTGTGTCGACCACAACTGGGTCGAGTCGGCGAAGAGCGCGCCCGCGACGGTGTCGATCGCAGGTGCATCTGCGTTGGTATCGACGGCGCAGCCGACGGCCATCGTGCCCAACATCCAGCACGCCCACGACCCGCGTCGAAGGGAGGCGGGGGTCATCGTACGATCGTGCACTGGAATCCCTTCTGGTAGTTCCCGATGCAGCCGCTCACATTGCACTGGATCGCCTTACCTGCGAGCAACGCCGCCATCCCCACCTTGAGGATTTGGTCCGGATCGCTGTTGCTGGTTGTGAATTTGATGATGGACGAAGTGCAGTTCGCTGGATTGACGCCGAGGTCGATGTACACCGATGCATCTTTGTATCCCGCGAATACCTTAACGGGGACCTCCGCCGTGGTGAACTTGGCTGAAGCCGTCGCTGCGACGGTGAGCAGAGCAAGGGTTGCGAGGCAGAGTTTCTTCCTCAGAGAAATGTCCTGTGGTTTGAGAGAGAATTGAGGTCACTGAGTCTTCTTTTTATTGGGACGGAGCCCGAGCGGCACCGCCTCGTGCGAGCACGAATCCTAGAACCGCGACAACGAGCCTCCCATATTGCGCGCTGTTTTGCGCAACGAGTACGGTGGCCTAGCCGCGCGTGCGCCAAGGGCAAGCGCGCTTTTGCTGTATGGCCTCGACGAACCCGCCAATCCGTCGGCGTCCCCGCTTGCTGACGCGGCGATTGCCTTGATTTTACGCAGCGGGGGCAGGGACCCCTAAGTTGCGTTGAGGGTGGATAGGGTCCAGTGGTCAACTAAGTACTGGCGACCGCGCGCCATCCACAGCGCTCAGTACAGCCCAAGAAACGTCAGGCCAACCCCATAGGAGCTGGCGTTGGGCACCAGCACGAACCGGGCTAGAGTTGGTGCGGCCGGCTCACTGGTGCTGGAATCGACGCTGAGCTCATAGCCGAGAACCGCCCCGGCAACTTGGGACACGAGCAGCGTCGCGACCGTGCCGACCAAGACCGCGCCGTCGCTTGCCCCTTGGTCATTCAGATACACGTTGACCCCCGCCGCGCCAGTAACACCTATAGCGGTTCCCACGGCGCTCCCAACAACTCCGGCCCAGTACTTGCCTTGGCGATTTCCAGCAACGTCTGTCAAGGCCGGCACGCCGCCGACAAGCACTCCAACCGTCATTGCACCTCCCACAGTCCCGCTTCCTACGGCGCAGCCAATCCCCTCCCATCCTTCTGAGCACGTCTGCCTCCACCCGTACGTGATGCCATAGCCCGCCGCGAGCGTTGCTGTTGACGCGGCGATCGTAACACCGATCTCGGTGGCAATTCTGGCAGCAGGGGACGCAGGTGCCCCTTCGTCAGAAGCGACTTGGGCCTGCGCGGTCCGCGGAGTGAGCAACCCGATAATGAGGAGCCCCGCGGATGTGAAGCGTTGTGCGTGTTTCACTGTGCAAGAGCCTCGGTGGTGGTGAATTGGACATAGCGCACCAGCGATATCCGCTCGAGAGTGTACGCCAAGTAGGGTGCCGCCCATATCCGTGTAAAAAATGCCGCCTGAGAGGTGAACAAATCTCGATCATTGCCTGAGTCTTGATGTGCAACGGTTCGCCGCGCTGGAGGCCCGGCTCTGCGGCGTGTGCATGTCTACGGCGAAGCAGCGACCCGAGCCGGACCCAGCGTGGATGGCCGACTTGCAGGACCGGCCTCGGTCTGAGTGACCGATATCGTAGACGCTTCCTCCCATCGGCGGTCACGGGCCACCTCTAGGGGCACGCGACTTGACATGTCTCCCCGAGCTCCTCGCTCGCCCATCTGCACGCGAGTTCGTTGGCGCAGTCGTCAAACAGGCCGATCTGCGTCTCAACTTGGCACTTCTCGCCCGCCGGTCGATCGCCGGAAAAAAAGGCACACGGCAGATCGCAGGCGTTGGCGCTGTCTATCACGTCGCAGGCCGTCTCGGAAAAGTAGCGCAGATGCTCGCCACCGCAGCTCGCGCGGAAATGCGCCAACGCCCGTGACGCCTCGTCCAGTTCTTCACGGACCTCTTCGATGCATCCTGGGGCGCTCCAGCCACACCGGTCGTAGGCTGCGCAAAGAGCCGAAGGATACCGCTCAAGGAATTCGCCCCGAGACAGGGAATCCGTAGACGACACGCCCGCATCACCGCACGCGATTGAGGCGATTGATGTGATTGATGTGATTGAGGCGACTTTGCCCACGGCTCGGAGCCGCCATCCCGCTCGTGCACTCATCCCACGATATTATCGGACACCGGCAAATTATGTTGCGCGGGTTCTTGCGCAATCAACCCGCACGTTGACGACGTACCCGATCGGGGGTTGCGGAACATCGGAGCGGAAGACAGCGCTAAGCACTGCCCAGATTCCAGCCATTCGTCGTTATCGACTTCACTTCATGTGGGGGACGGGGAGTTCGTAGAGTCCTCCTCCCTGTGGTGACCGGCAACAACGTGTTCTTCTTCGGCGAGGTGAGCGAGTAGCCGTCGCCGACCTCGCGCCTCACTCCGCGGCGGGCGGGACGGGCGCGGCGCTGGCGATCCGGTTCACGGACGGAGCGACGGGGACGTCGGTCACGTAGTCTGCGCTCTCTTGCTCTGCAGGCTCGGCCTCGGGTAGCGCGGCTACCGGCCCGCGCGAGACGGTGCGCTTGATGGCGCGCCACGCAGACAAGATGGGCCCCAGGTAGGTTCCAGGGGCGATGCTGAGCGTATCTCGAAACGCGACCAGCCATGCGTACTGCAGCAGATCGCGCTTGCGCGGATGCGCTTTCCAGATGCGAAGTATGCGCCGAGGATCTGCGTAGAAGCGAAGGTAGGCAGAGCGACGGATGCGGGCGAACTTCGCATCAGAGACTTCGCTCAAGTTATGCTTAGGACGCCAGTACATGCTGGTGCCGCCCAAGTCGGTCGCTGCGGCGCCCATCGTATTGACGACGTTGTCGAACATCTCCGTGCCGCCAAATGGCGTGACGACGAAGAAGAAGGCCGTATGGAGCTTGGAACGAAGCGCGAAGTCGATGGTGGCGCGCATCTCCTTCTCGGTCTCCGTCCTGAAGCCAAGCATGAAGAAGCCAGAGGTGAGCACGTTGCGTTCCGCGAAGGCGGACAGGACGGGCATGACCTTGTCGAAGCGCAGATGCTTGCGTATTTGCTTCTGCAGTCGTGGGGTCGCGGTCTCGATGGCGATGGCCACGTACTCACAACCGGCATCCGCCAACTTGTGGACATGCTCGACCTTCAACCGATCGGCTCGAATGCCATTCGGGAGCGTGAAGGTGATGTCTGAGTCTTCTGCAACGAGACCGTCGCAGATTTCGAGCATGCGAGCAGGGTCCCAATTGAAGATATCGTCTGTGATGTCGAAACTGGCGACCCCGAAACGCTCGCGCACGTCCCTCACCATAGCGAGGACGTACGCTGGCGAATGGCCGCGGAACGTCTTGCCGTGGATGTCGTGGCAGTAGGTGCAGCGGTAGGGGCAGCCGCGACTCGTCGAGATCGGCACGTATCGCCGAATTCCAGCGAGCGCCATGCCGCGGCGCTTCGCGTACGCGTCGATATCGGTGAGGTCCCAGGCCGGCATCGGCAGGGCGTCCAAGTCCGTGTTCATCGCGCGTGGAGCCGTTCGCACGGGGTTCAAATGCCCGCGCTTACGCAACGCGAGCCCCGCCACATCGTCCCAGCGTTCACCGCTCTGGATGCAAGTCAGTATCTCGGCCAACGTGGCCTCGCCTTCACCGATGACGACGGCGTCCACGGCGGGATTGCGTGCCGTCTCTTCGGGCTCGGCGCTGGCATGCGGTCCGCCGACCAAGAGGGTCGCACTGGGCGCAAGGCGGCGAACGAGCTCGGCGAAGCGATGCATCGACAGTGATTCTGCAGTCAGAGCGCTCAAGCCCACGACGCTCGCCGGGAAGACCTCGAGAGCTGCCGCGATAGCGCCATCGGGATCCGACTCCAAGTACGTGTCTATGCAGCGCACGTCCCAGCCCAGAGCGCGAGCCGTCGCACCCAAGTAGAGCGTTCCGAGGGCCGGGGCGGATCCTTCCCCTTCAGGCTTCTCGATGTGCGCCTTGATGAGCAGTAGTTTGGGTGCGTTTGGCGGGGCACCTCCCGAGAGACCAAGCAACATGGGTAATGACCGACGGACCCTAGCATCGCGGGGCGGCGCTTGGTGCAGATCCACCCTGATTGTTGACGGGCACTGAAGCGGCGACCTCGAGCCGGCACGAAATGCATGCGGTGGACAGGAGCCAGGCAGCAGCCCGGGTCCCCGGCGACCTCCGGCCGAACGCTCGGGGGACGCCGAACCGATGTCTCGCGCTTCGCTGGGTCCGACGGGGACCGCTCCCACCCCCAATGTCACGTGGCTGTCACATGGCTAATAGATACTCGGCCCGCGTCGCCGGGACCCAGAGCGGCGCTGACCCGAACTAGCCAAATTACCAAGAAGAATACGCGACCATGATACCCTTTGCGGGCACCCTCCGAAGGGCTGAGCGACGGGAGAATCGCCTGCGATGTCACCGGGTTGAGAAGAAAGAGCGGTAGGAACATGAAACTTGTCGTCTCCCATCCTTCACTCGTGCCATAAGCGCCGCGCCAGTAGCGAAGGTAGCGATGCCGTCCCCCGTTCTCCCCGCGCCGACCCAGCCGAGCACCCCCCCGCCGGGGCGCAACGTCGTTCTGCTTCGGGCGGTGCAGGTCATCATCCTGCTCTTCATTTTTCTGGTGGGGATCCGTGGGCTCGGGACCGGCTTCAAGGGCATTGGCGGGGAGCTGCTCGAGAGCTTCTGGCAAGCCACCGACAACCCCTTCGTGGGTTTGGTTGTCGGTATCCTGGCAACGACGCTGGTTCAGAGTTCGTCAGTGACGACCGCGATGATCGTGGGTCTGGTAGCGGCGCCCGACAACCCGTTGCCTATCTCAAACGCGATCCCGATGATCATGGGCGCGAACATCGGGACGACGGTGACGAATACCGTGGTCAGCCTCGGGCATATGACCCGCCCCGAGGAGTTCCGCCGCGCGTTTGCCGCCGCGACGTGCCACGACTTCTTCAATTTCATCATCGTCGCGATATTTCTTCCGCTCGAGCTGCTGACCGGGTTCCTCGCAAAGAGCAGCCTCTATTTGACGAAGTTGATCGGGGTGGGCGGCGGCGGCAAGGCCGCAAATCCGCTCAAGGATGCGACAAAGTTCGCGCTCGAGCCGCTCCAGGACGCCATCGATTTTGTGATCTCGTCGGAGCGCGCCGCTTCCTTCGCCCTCATCATCGTGTCGGGGATCATCATCTTCGGAGCGCTGCTGCTCATCGTGCGCACGCTTCGGGACCTAGCCGCGACACGCCTGCAGGTCTACATCACCAAATCACTCGAGTGGAATCCCTACGTGGGGATCCTGGTGGGCATCATCCTGACCGTGATGGTGCAGTCGAGTTCCATCACGACCAGCGTGCTCGTTCCGCTCGCGGGCGCCGGGATCGTTACCGTGCGGCATGTCTTCCCGATCACCTTGGGATCCAATATTGGCACCACAGTGACCGCGCTGCTGGCATCCCTGGCCGTGCCGGAAGCGACGGCGGCACTGGCGGTACAGATCGCCCTGGTGCACCTCCTTTTCAACCTCTTCGGGTTGATCCTCATCTACCCGTGGAAGGTCACGCGGGAGATCCCGATTCGCCTGGCGGAGAGGCTAGGCAACGTCGCGGTTCGCTCGAAGAAGGCCGCTTTGCTCTACGTAGTCGGCTTATTCTACGGATTACCGGCCGCACTCATCGCCATTTCGAGGCTGTTCTGAGAGGATAGGGAACGTGCTGAAGGAACTCTTTTCTATTTTCAAGGGCGACGCCCCCCTCCAGGAAGCCTCACAGGACTTCACGGCGATGCTGAATCTAGCGCTGGAGATGGTGCAGGAATCCAGCGTGTCGTATTGGCAACAGGTCCAGACGCCGGAGCAGCGCACGGCGCTCTACGCCAAAGACGTCCGCGTCAACAAGCTGGAGCGCATCATCCGGAAATCGGTCGTGGCGCAGCTCACTGGGCCAAACCCAACGGACGTCCCTTTCGGGCTGCTGATGATGAGCCTGGTGAAGGACATTGAGCGGCTGGGCGACTACGCGAAGAATCTCGCCGACGTTCCGACCTTTGCGCGAGAACCCTTTCCTGATGATGCACTGGTAAAAGAGCTGCGCGAGATTTCCAGAACCGTGGAGAGCATCGCCGGGCAGGCCGGCACGGCCTTCGAGAACTCGGACGCCGAAACGGCTCGCGAACTCACGGTCGAGGGGCGCTCGCTAGCGAAGCGTTGCGACGAACTCGTGCGCAACATCGCCAGGTCCGACTATACCGCCGCCCTTGCGGTCCAGCTCACGCTCGGCGCGCGCTTCTACAAGCGCTTCGACGCGCATATGCTCAATCTCCTGAGCGGCGTGATCATGCCGCTGCATAAGCTCGACTACTTCGACGAGAAGCTGCTCGATCGCTCGTTCGAGTAGCGTCGACGGTGCAAGTGCTGAGCAGGCTACTGCGACGTCGTCCTGTCGATGCCCGGATCTGTCACCTTGCGTGAAGTCAGCGACAGCTTATCCTCGTGGAATTTTATATTCTTGCGATCGACTTCGCTGTCGGGCCGGGCTTCGAGGGCTTTCTGGCAGCCACGCAGCCCGTCGGCGTACTCCCCAACGTAGTAGGCGATCCACCCGAGCAAATGCCAGCGCTGATACTCGTAGGCGTTGTTGTCTACGAAAAGCAGCGTTCCGCGGGGGAGGTCGAGCCGACATGCCAGGGTGATGAATGCGTAAGCGCTCTCCCAATCTTCCTTGATGTAATGCTCAGCAAGCTTGACAAGGGGCTCGGCCCGATGGCTATGGCGCCAGGCCTTCCAAAACCACATGAAGGCCGTATCCCAGGGCTTTTCCAAGGTCAACGCGAGGTTCCCGCAACGCAGCATGGCAGCGAAGCGCTCCTCTTCAAAGCCACCCAGATCAACCCGCTCGGCGTAGTGCTTGTACGCTGCCGAGTGATCGCTCACGCATTCGTAGGATTGGGCAAGGTAAAATACCGTGCGCGGGTCAGTGCGATCCTTCTTGTACGCACCGAGCAGAAGCCCGATGTCTCGATGGTGTCGTTTGCTGCTCTTGTCGTCGTCGAGGGTACGGTCCTGGTAGAGAACCACGCCGGGCACTTTGACGCTCACCGCTTTGGCTGAATCGGGGCACTTGAGGAACTCGTGGACAACCCCCCGGTACCGCCAGCCCGCGCCCGTTCTGAGCAGCCGGATGTTGAAGTAATTGAGCCTCTTGCCTGACCACCATTCCTGCTGAAGATAGAAGGCGGTCTCGGTCGGGTCCTTCTGCCGCTCGACGAACTCACGGAGCTGCGAGCCGCCGCGCAGCTCATCGTTGCAGTCCATCAGCAGCAGCCAATCAGCCTTCTCATCGGCGAACTGGAGCAGCTCGTTTCGCGTCACCTCGAAATCGATGAACTGGGTGCGCGCGATATGCAGTGGCTTGCCTGCCTTCTCGCAGAGTCCTTCGATGATGGCGATGGTGTCGTCGTCGCTGCCAGTGTCCAAGATGACGACGCTATCCACGTAGGTGAGGGCAGTGTCGAGGGTGACTGCGATCCGCTTTGACTCGTTCTTGACCATCATGGCCAGTGCGAGGCGCGGCGCCTTCGATGCGGGGGAAATGAGCAGTACGTCGCCGTTCTCCATGGGGTCCCCAGATGATGCCAGATGATGCCAAGAGTTCCGAGAAGATGCCAAGCGATGCCAACTAGGAGCCGCCAAGAAGGAGCATTCTCAGCCTACCAGGCTTGGGATACTGTAGACGGCGTGAGGGGCGGCGCCACAGGACAGCGGCAGGGGCAGGAGCCGCGCGCCGGGCGCGCCTGGGGCGTCGGACGCGTCGGGCTCGGCGGCCTCCTGCTGGCGATGGCAGCGACCGTCGTCGGGACGGCGTCGGCAGCGGTCCAATTCCCCTTGCCACCGATCATCAATCTTACCTACGCCGCCGAGTTCGGCTTTGGCGGGTACTCCTACGGCGGCGCTTCAGTGCAGATCTTCACGCTGCCGCTCGCCTATTCGTTTGAAGATTTCCCCAAGAAAGGCTGGAAGTTCACGCCGGCGTTTCCCATCCAATACGGCCACTACAGCGGGTCGGCCACAGTGCCGCAGTTCACGCGCTCAGAGACGGACAACAGCTTCGCGGCCATCCCCGGTGCGTACCTCCAGATCCCGCTCCTCGACCGTTGGACGCTGACGCCCTTCTTCCTCGTCGGTCCCATCTATCTCTTCAGCGCCAAGGAGTGGGGCGTCCTCTACACGGCGGGCGTCAAGACGCTGTATCAGATCCCATGGCACGGCTTCCGCTTCGGATTCGGGCTGGCCGCCGTCTTCGCCGGTTCGCGGCTGCCCGCCCACTTCGACTCGGAGGGTGACGAGATCTTCCGCGGCACGGAGAACTACGGCGTCCTGCGGGCGGGTACCTTTGTGCGCCACGACCTCGGGTTCCGCATCGGGAAGCTCACGCCCGATATCGGTCCGCTCTTCGTTTTTCACCACTTCTTCCCATCGGCGAAATTCGTTCAATTCGAAGGCGAACTCGGCGTGCTCGACGTGCGCAACCAGTATCAGATTGGAGCCACGATGGGCTCGTCCACTCCCTTTTCGTACGCGATCCTCAACGAGGCGCGCCTCGGCGCGAGCTACGTGACGGGCGACGGGCTCTCGGGCGTGAAGTTCACGTTCGGGTTTCCGTTCTAGAACCGAACTGAGGCTCCGAGCCTGCGACTCTGATCGCCGGGCGAGTACAAGTCGGCGCAGTGCGTTATTCCAGCGCTGGCGTTTGATGACTGTCAATAGCTAGTGTAATCTCGCTGATTTCGGTTCGTACGCGTCTTGCCCCCGTCGCTCGACGGAGACGCGGTCCCACATCCCCCGCTTCCACACGGATAGATATGGCTCAGTCTCGAACTCGATTTTCTTGTGCGCTCACCCTCTCGCTGATCGGCGCGACGACGGCCTGTTCCGGATCTGACGCCGGCACAGAGCCAGCGACGGAGACGCAAGCGCCTCGCACGCAATTTGCGGTCCGCGAATCCGTGCAGCAGTTGCACGTCTGGTACGCGACGGCCGCGACGCCGCTCACGCTCTTCGCGGCGGACGGTAGCGTGATCGAAGAGGTCACCACGGACGAACTCGGTTCGCATATTTTTCGCGAACTCACTCCCGGCAGCGGCTACGAACTCGAAGGCGACTTCGAGGGCGAGACGATGCGTCTCGGGCCTTTCGATGTCTGGACGCGCGACGAGAGCCTTCCGGCGCCCGAGTTCTACAGCGACCAGCGACTGAAGGCGGGATTCAACTACATCACGACTCGCGACGGCACGAAGCTGTCGGTCTACGTCTACCTGCCCGGTCCCATCGAGGACGGCCCCTATCCCACCATCGTCAACTACTCCGGCTATGACCCATCGAAGCCCGGCGAGGTCCTCGACGAGGGCTTTTGCGCGGCTCTCGGCGCCGACTATCCGGTCCTCTGCGATGCGCCGAGCCATCCCAGCGGCATGCTCGGTGGCTTGATGAAATACGCCAGCGTCGGCGTAAACATGCGCGGCACGGGCTGCTCCGGCGGCGCCTACGACTTCTTCGAGACGCTGCAAGTCCTCGACGGATACGACGCCATCGAGATCATCGCCGCCCAAGATTGGGTGAAACACAATCACGTCGGCATGGCGGGCCTCTCGTACCCAGGCTTGTCGCAGCTCTGGGTCGCGAGCAGCAAGCCGCCCGGCCTCGCCGCGATCACACCGCTCTCGGTCATCGCTGATGTGGACGCGTCAACGCTGATCCCCGGCGGCATCTACAACGAGGGTTTCGCGCTCAACTGGGCCGATAACGTCCTCAATGGCGCCCAGCCCTACGGCAAGGGCTGGGAGCAGGGCCTCGTCGATGGCGGCGACGCGATCTGCGAAGAGAATCAGCTCCTGCACGGCCAGCAAGTGGACGTGATCGACAAGGCGTTGCGGTTCCCGTTCTACGTCGAGGAGCTCTACGGCCCGCTCAAGCCGTCGAAATTTGCGCACCAAATCGACGTGCCCGTCTTCATGTCCGGCCAATGGCAAGACGAACAGACCGGCGGCCATTTCCCTGTCCTCTTCGACAAGTTCACCGGCACCGATTTCGTTCACTTTACCGCGATGAACGGCGTGCATATGGACGGCTACACGCCGCATATGCTGAGCGAGTGGAAGACCTTCCTGGACTTCTTTGTGGATAAGACGGTGCCCCGCCAGGACAACGAAGTCTGGCCGCTATCGTCGGTCTTCTTCACCGACTTCTTCGGGGCGGAAGTCGGCCTGCCCGATATGCGCTTTGAGGACTTCCCGGCGGACGACTACCAAGGCGCCCTCGACAGCTACTACGACGAGCCCATCGGCAAGCTCGCTTTCGAGGTCGGCGCTCCGAGCGCGACGGACGAAAAGATCGTCTCAGGCGCTCCCGTTCCGCGTTTCTTCGTGCCCTTCGACGAGTGGCCTCTCGCAGCTGTCGGCGACGGCCAGCGCCTCTACTTCGGTCCTAGCGGGATGCTCAGCGAGGACAAGCCGGGAACGGACGGCGGGGCGTCGAGCTTCGCCCTCGACCGAGACATTGGTCTGACCAAGAGCGTGGCCGGCGGCATCAACAACATCATTCCC
>PVBE012594988.1_pt1 | contig 18738 bp, 13 predicted proteins | sample 1631181 | NCBI WGS metagenome assembly PVBE01 (sample SAMN08397723, study PRJNA350692) | Marine metagenome, whole genome shotgun sequencing project. | isolation source: water | place: Pacific Ocean | collected 2012-04
AGGCCTGGGTCCAGGTCGACGGCGACGACGTGCTCATCGTCACCAACGACTACGGCTTCGCCTTCTACAACCTGGTGGGGAGCCAGCCCTACGGCGACCACATCGCTGCGGAGTACACCAGCAGCTGCAACGAGACCCTGCTGGCCAGCGGGGCCGACTACTACGACACCCTCAGCGCCACGCAAGCCGCTGCGCTCGTGTACATCATCCGCCCCAAGGACACCAACGCGCAGTGCTTCCCCACCAGCAACGAAAACGCCATCTTGGGACTGCAGTTGAACTCCTGCTGCTGGGCTGGGGGACTGGGCAACACCCCCGCCGGCTACCCCACCTGGGACATCTACGACAACTCGCTGCTGGAGCTGAGCCGCATCACTCCGGGCAGCTGTACTGCCGGCAACTATCCATGCAACGACAACGGCTACTACACCAGCGGGTTCACCTACACCTACGACTCCAAGGTGACCTGGGCCGAAATCTACGTTCGTTGAACACGCACAAGGGGTAGCGCACAATCATCCCCATGTACCTGCTGTACCTGCTGTTGCTGACCGCCTGCCGCCACAGGGACGTGGTGATCGAAACAGGTGCTGTCGACGCCGACGGAGACGGACTCTTCTCCGACGACGACTGCGACGACACGGACGCCGAAGTCGGTGGACCCACCAGCTGGTATGCGGACCAGGACGGCGACAGCTACGGCGCGGGAAAGGCCACGAGCGCCTGCGATCCGCCCTCCGGCACCGTGGCCAACCGCAAGGACTGTGACGACGGGAACGCGAAGGTCCATCCCAGCGCGAACGAGCTCTGCAGCACCCCCTACGACGACGACTGCGACGGCGCCGTCAACGAGGACGCGTCCGACGCCGACCCCTGGTACGCCGACACCGACGGCGACGGCTACGGCGATCCGGAGGTGACGATCACGAGCTGTGACCAGGCCTCCGGCACGGTGGCCAACGACGAGGACTGCGACGACGACGATTCAGACGTCAACCCCGACGCAGACGAACTCTGCAGCACCGCCTACGACGACGACTGCGACGGCACCGCCAACGAGGACGATGCGGTGGACGCCAGCACCTGGTACGCCGACACCGACGGCGACGGCTACGGCGATCCGAACTCGACCACCGCCGCCTGCAAGAAGCCCAACGGCTACACGACCAACAAGACGGACTGCGACGACACGAGCAAGCTGATCAACCCCGGACGGAACGAGTCCTGCAACGGCCTCAACGACGACTGCGACGCCAACGTCGACGAGACCGTGCTGGGCAGCGGAAGCGACTGCCCCGCAGGCTCCTGTCTGGAGATCCTCGAGGCGGGGATCCTCACCGACGGCATCTACACCCTGGAGGGCGGCAGCGGAACGACCTACTCCGCCTACTGCGACCAGAGCACGGACAACGGGGGCTGGACCCTGGTCGGCAGCGTGGTGAACGAGATCAACACCACGGGCAGCCACGACCGGAACTGGGACAGCTACAGCGCGTGGACCGACGACTCCACCACCGGGAGCATCGGCGACCGCCAGAGCGCGGACTACAAGAGTGAAGCCTGGGTCCAGGTCGACGGTGACGACCTGATGATCCTCACCGACGAGTACGGCTTCGCCTTCTACAACCTGGTGGGAGGCCAGCCCTACGGCGATCACATCGCTGCGGAGTACTCCAGCAGCTGCAGCGAGAACTTCCTGGCCAGCGGGGCCGACTTCTACACCACCCTCAGCGCCACGGAAGCCGCAGCGTTCGTGTACATCATCCGCCCCAAGGACACCAACGCGCAGTGCTTCCCCAACAGCTCCGAAAACGCCATCGTGGGACTGCAGCTTGAGTCCTGCTGCTGGGCTGGGGGGCTGGGCAACACCCCCTCCGGCTACCCCACTTGGGAGATCTACGACAACTCGCTGCTGAAGCTGACCCGCATCGCTCCCAAGAGCTGTACGGCGGGCCTCTATCCGTGCAACGACAACGGCTACTACACCGAAGGATTCGCCTACACCTACGAGTCAAAGGTGACCTGGGCCGAAATCTACCTTCGCTGAACGCGGTACAACACTCCAATGAAGGTCGTCTTCTGGGGCCTCGGCGGGCTGCACTGGGTCCGACTGGACCACGGCCCCTTCGGTCCACACTGGGAGAAGGGCAACGTGGGCGGATGGATCGGCCTGGCGGGCGGGTTGCGCTTCGGGCTGGACAGCTCGCAGCTCCCCGGCATCCACCCCGCGCTGAGCACGACCGAGCTCACCCTGCCCCCCCTGCCTCCAGCTCAGGTGAAGGTGCTGGCCCCGGGGGAGCCCGACGCCCCGATCGTCCCCGAGCTGCCCGAGGTGGTCCGGGGCCTCGCCCGATGGATCGGAAAGCAGCTGGATGGCGCCGGCCTGCTGGTCTTCCCTCCCGGGGTGGACCGGGACGCTCTCTGGGAGTGGGCGGATCTGGGCTGGAGCCTGGAGCCCCTGCCCACCGAGGGCAGCCTGGTGGCCTTCGACGGTCCGCTGGTCCGCGTCGGCAAGATCGCGACCGCCCGGGACGGGGCCACGGCCGCCGCGCTGTCCTGCGCATCCCAGGTGGTGGAGAGGATGGTCGAACTGGCGGGTGGCGAAGCAGCGCTGCACTGGCACGACAGCGAGGAGCGGCGGCAGGGCTGGTTCGCCAGGCAGCAGGTCGCCCTGCGACTCATGGCCGGCGAGCGCGAGCTCGGTGGGGCCTCAGCCCCCATCTTTGCCACCGCACCCGGACTGGAGCGCCTGCTGCGCCTGCGGGTGGAGGTAGAGCCCCCGCCCTCACCGGACCCCTGGTGGGCGCACGCCGAGGAGCGCGGTCTGCTCGAGCTCGAAGAGCCCATCGTCGAGGTCGAGGGCCCCGACAACCGCCCGGAGCTGGGCTTCCACCTGGGCATGGCAGGGCGTGCCCGTCGCACCCTCCGGCCACTGGATCTGGCCCCCAAGCTGGGCGCGGGCCGAAGCTTCGACGAGCTCTTTCCTGTCCCTGCCCTGCCCGAGCCCCCTCCCCCCATCACCGTGCTCAGTCCCGAGGAGCCCTTGCCGGCAGAGCCCGCCGAGACCATCGCCGAGCTGGAGCTGCCCGAGCCCGAGCCCCCTCCCCTGCCCCCCTTCGATCCCGGCTGGGTGGAGCTCCCGAAACACCGTCCCGGCAGCCTGTCCGTGTACATCGACGGAGAGTCCGTCCAGGCCGACCTGGACGAGCTCGCTCCTGGAATTCTCCGCATCCAGCGCCCCGAGGTGCCCCACGGCGCCCTGCTTCGCGTGGACTTCGAGCCCACGTGGCGACGATGAACCACTGCGCCACCTGCCAGGCTCCCGCGTCGGAGAACGACCGCTACTGCGGCGCCTGCGGTGCTCCTCTGGCTCGACTGCGCTGGCACATCGAGAGCGCTGACCGAGGGGGCGCCGACCGAGTGGCGGTACGCCGGGGCGTGCGCACCGTCCGCCTGAGCATCGCCAACGAGGGGGCGGTCCCGGCGGGGCTGGTGCTGCCCGCCGAGAGCCTGGATGCGCTGCCTTCATGGGTCGACGCGGCCGCCCTGACTCGTCTGCGCGAGCGGGCCCTCACCCTGGCGCAAGGGCACGAACAGACCCTGACGATCCCGCTGGCCCACCACGCTCTGGAGCGTTCTTTCCGCGGCACCCGCGAGGATGATCAGGACGCCACCATCCGCTTCCTCACCACCCTGAACCAGAGCACGGAGTCGGGCTGGACACCGCGGCCCATCACCCTCACCCTCACCCTGGCCCGCGAACCCTGGTTCGAGCCCGGCGGGAGCCTCTACCGCCACCTCTGGCACCACGCGCTTCAGGGAGGCTTGGAGCACGAGGTGGAGCTCCACAACGAGAGCGCCGAGGCCATCGAGATCCTGGGCCTGGAGGTCGTGGACGGCCTACCGGAAGACCAGCCCGATCGCGGGGGCGAGCGCGTCAAGGCAAAGGAGCTGGCGGAGTTGCTGCCCAGCGGAGACGCCAACCTGCTTCAGCCGGGCAGCCGCCGCGCCGTGGTCGTGCGTCTGCAGATGGACGAACCCCGCAGCGGCTGGTTCGCCCTGCGCATCGTGCTTCGCTACAAGCACCGCCAGGAGGGACGGGTCCAGGCACTGCTCATCGGGCGGATCGCCCGCGCTCCGGGTCTGGACACCGGCGCACCGGAGACCATCGGCCACCCCGGGGTCGAGCGCCCAGAGGACCACAGCCTTCGGATCTTCAACCCGGGCGATCTGCCGGTCCGCATCACGAAGCTGGAGCTGCTGCGAGCCGATGGTAGCCCTGCCCCACAGCGTGACTTCCTGCGTCTGTCGGGTCTGAACATCGGCGAGTTGCTGTCCCCGGGCGAGGAGCGGGAACTGCACTACCGACTCACGCCCGAGGATCGGGAACCCAAGGACTTCGACGAGGCCTGGGTGGCACGCCACATCCGCATCCACCACGACGGAGCCCACAGCCCCTTCGAGCGCGAGATCGACGTACAGCTCGGTCGGGTGCAGGTCCCTACCGGGGTCTACATGGGCATCGACTTCGGCACCTCCAACAGCCTGGTCTGCCTCTTTCGCCCGGACACCCGCACGGCGCTGCCCCTGGAGTTGGAGCGCCAGAGCGCGCAGATGCCCAGCCTGCTCTTCTACTCGGGCGTGGACCACACCCCCTTCCTCTTCGGCAACGAAGCCGACGCCAGCGCCAACCTCAACCCCACCAACCTGGTCCGCTCCATCAAGAGCGTCATCGCCCGCGATCCGGACTCGGACTACCACTTCCTGGAGCGAACACCCGAGGGCTGGAGGCGCCGCAGCTACACCCCGCAGAAGCTCCTCGATCTCTTCATCGAAGAGCTGCGCAGGCGCGCGGAGCGGGCCGTGTCCGAGCTCTCCGCGCGCTCGCTGCAGGAACTGAGGCTGAGCTCCAAGGTGCGCTTCTCGGCGGCTGTCTTCAGCCACCCGGTGGAGGTCAGCACAGGCACCCGAGGGGCCCTGAGGACCGCAGCACAGGGAGCCGGCCTGGACACGGAGCTGGTCGACGAGGCCACCGCCGCCGTGCTGGCCTACGTCTATGCACGGCTGGATCCCGACAACGAGGTGGCACGCCACCACCGCCTGATCCCATTGGAGCGCATCCTGTGCATGGACGTGGGCGGCGGCACCACCGATGTGGCCGCGGTGTAGGTACGCGATCTGGACGGCTTCCTGGCCATGGACGTCTCCCGGGTCACCGTGTTCCTGGAGGCCACCGCGGGCGACCCGCTCTTCGGCGGTGACGACCTGGACCAGGTCGTGGCGGGTTGGATCGTCGATGCGGTCCGAATCCAGGCCGAGCGACAGGGCTCGCCCATCCGCAAGGAGGAGCTGGAGCGGGCCGCGAGCTTCCGATCCTTCGCGGAGTACTACAACGGCTACAAGGCCCGTATCGGCGGCGGCGAGCGCGAGTCTCTGGAGGCCGCCCACGAGATCTTCAACAAGGCCGTGGAGGTACTCCGCAAGGCCGAGGCTGCGAAGATCGAGCTCTCGACCAGCTCTCGGAGCGAACAGCACTTCAGCGGCGACGGCTGGCCCCGACGGAGACGGACCAAGGGTCCCCTCGATCCCATCACCGTGACCATCGAGCGGGAGCGTTTCGAGGAACAGGTTCGCACCATGGTGCAGCAACGCACCCGGCTCTTCGACCAGGTCGTCCAGAACGCTGGCTGGGAGTGGGACAGCGTCACCACCATCCTGTTCACGGGGCAGGGAACCCGGGTGCCCTGCCTTCGCGAGGAGGTGCTCAGCCACCTGAACGCGCAGCGCTCTCAGGACAAGCCCCTGGTCGTCGTCGATGCCGACAGCGGCTTCGATCCAAAGCGCTGCGTCGCGCTGGGCGCCGCCATCTGGGGCACCCGGGAGGACGGGGAGTGGATCGAGGTCATCAACCGGATGACCCAGCAGTTGACCCACGACGTGCAGACCCGCTGGGGGCCCTTCCACTTCAAGACCGTCGTGGGTCTGGAGCGTGGCAACCCGATCCCCACCCAGGCGGAGCATCGCTTTCCCAAGCCGCGGAGCGCGCTGGAGCTGTTCCGAAACGGCCAGCTCTACGCTGTCTTCCGCTTCCCCGAGACCGAGGTGGTGACGATCCACGTCCAGGGGCCCGGCGAGCTGGCGGTCGAGGTGGACGGAACCCTCTACCGGGGCGAGCCGGCATGAACGAGGCCTGGAATGCCTGGCTGGATCAGCTGCGCGCGCTTCCCCACGGCGAGGTCGGCGCGGCTCTGGGCGAGGTGCTGATGCTCAGCGAGATCATCGCGACGGACCTGCCATCGGAGCTGGGGGGCGACTTCCGCGAGCAGGTTCCCGTCGCCATCAAGGCACACCTCGCACGCTTCCAGCGGGCGGCTCAGCGGGCCCCCCTGATGGAGCGCTGGGTGGAGTCCGAGCTCCTCCCCACCCTGGACCTGCTCAGTCGCTGGCTCTCGCGCGCTCACCACGCCGGCTCCACGAGAGCCGAGAACGAGCTCGAACGCTTGCTCTTCGAGGGCCTGGACACCGCGTGTGCTGCCCAGGGCTGGTTCGGCATCCAGCGGGTGGAGCTGGGACAGACCCCCTTCGACCCTGCTCAGCATCGGGCCGTCGAGCAGCGCGATGGGCCCTCGGGGGTCATCGTGGGGCTGCTGCGATGCGGACGGACGGACCCCGCCGAGGGCTGGCCGATCCACAAGGCCGAAGTAGCGGTAGGGGGTGCCGGATGAGCTTCGAGTGGGACAGCGACAACCGCAGCTTCGTCACCCGAACGCGCTGTCCCTACCCGGACTGCGGCGAGCCGGCCGAGCCCGCCCACGAAGACGGCGTGCTGGGCTTCTGCTCCCACTGCCTGCGCACCTACGAGTCGGCCCTGCTGGCTCCTTCGGGTGGTGGAGCCCCCGTGGAGTGGAACCTGCGGGCCGACTGCGCCTTCAACACCTTCACCGGCGAGCGCCTGACCGGCTGGAGCCCCCAGGACTGGTCCGAGGCCTCCGGCGGGCCGCAGCGAAACGCCTCCCACCAGGATCCCCGTGGCGCCGTGTTCGGCCCGCCGCGGCAGCAGGCCTGGTTCAGTCTCGACGAGGACTGGTCCTGCGAGTCCATCGCCCCCGACGAGAGCGCCGAAGCGGACCACGTCGTGGCCGTGACCATCGCCCGCGATCGCGTCATCGCCACCACCCGGCGTGGGCGGCTGGGGGTGCTCGACGCCACCACCGGTGAGCTGCGCACGCGCCGACCCCTGGATTGGCCGGCATGGCCCGCTCCCAGCTCCATCGACTTCCCACCAGCCCTGCGGGGCACCCAGCTCTGCCTGGCGGCGCCGCACCAGGCCATGTTCCGCGACCTCGCTCCCCAGCTCTTCGGCTCCGGCTCCGGGAGCTGGCGACTGGTCGACCCCGACCCGGGGACCTCCTTCGTGGGGCCGCCGCTGAGCCACGAATCGAGCATGCTGCTGCTGCAGGGACGAGTCGCCAAGGGCAGCCTGGACGATGCCTGCCTTCGGATCTTCGACCACGCTGGCGAAGAACAGGGACGGCACGAAGCCGACGGCATCGCTCGCCCTCCCGCGGTCTGGGGAGAACACGTCCTGTGGGTGGATGACAGCGGCTTCGTGAGCATCGCCGGGGGATCCACCCTGCCCACAGAGCAGGTTCTGAAGCTGCGTCCCAGCCTGCTCCCGACCTTCTGCGTCGCGCCGGGTCCAGACGGCAAGCCGGAGCTCTGGGTCGCCCACGTCGATCCGGATCGGGGTGAACTGGTGGTGAGCCGCGCGGACCTGGAGCACGCGCTCGAACGCGGCGAGGTGCGCTGGCGCAGCCGCAAGCTGGGAACCCGAGGGGAACCGGTGGGCCTGGCGGTCGGCCAGGGTCCTGCGACCCCGCGCAACGCCAGCTCACAGCTCCTGGCGATCGCGACCGACCAGGCGGTCCTGACCTTCACCAAGGACCTGGCCGACTCGGTGGAGCTGGGCGCCGCGCGCGGCCACGAGAGCGCGGAACGGCGCGGTAGCTGGGACTGCCCCATGGTCTGCGGAGCGGGGGCGCTGGCCCGGGTCCCCGGCAGTGTGCACTTGCTTCCCCAGGGGCTTGGCTGGGGGCTACGGCGGGCGGAGGTGGCACCGCTTCCGGTCCGCTATGCGGAGCGGCAGGGCTTCGCGCTGGCTGGCCGTCGTGTCGTCCTGGGTGTGGGCCTGGGCCTGCGCTCCTACCTGCTGAAGGAGAGTTCATGATTCTCACCCTGCTGGGCTGCACGCTGCAGGGGGCTGGCGAGCCCTTCCCCGACGACCCTGCCCTGAGCCCTCGGGAGATCGACGCGTGCCTGGACGGTGACTTCGACGAGGACGTCCAGGAGATCGACCGCACCGCTCGGGGCGTGCTGCGTGGACCGGCTCCGGAGATCGAGGGTCAGGACATCCAGCACATCGTGGCCCTGGACTTCAGTGGCTCGATGTACGGCGGCTACGAGCAGGGCGGAAAACCCGGAGACGCGTGCCCCTTCTACTGGGAGATCCCCGAGTTCGAGGCCCTGCTGCGCGAGGGGATCACCGAGGGAGCCATCCCCGCGGGGGCCGAGGTCAACACCCTGGTCTTCGGCAAGCGCGTGCACTGGCTGGGCGAAGCCAGCGAGAACGCGACCAGGGACTTCACGGATCTGCCCGATGCGCCCTGGAAGGCGGACTTCGCCAAGAAGGGCCGCATGTGGGACGAGTCCCGCATGGAGCTGGTGCTCGACGAAGCGACCGAGAAGTTCGTGGCCAACGAGCGCGGCGACGGGATCCTGTGGATCCTCACCGACAACATCGTGGACGTCGGCGACGGACCGGAAGCCACCTACAACCGTCGCTTCTACGAACGCCTCAAGGAAGACGCCCGGTGGCAGGTCGTGTACGCCTTCCCCGTACACGAGGGTGACTGGCTCTGCGGAAGCACCCTGCTGGTCTACGGCCTGTACTTCAGCGAGCACGAGCGCATCGATCAGCAGCAGTACGAGGATCTGCAGAAGCTGCTCTCGCCCTCGAAGACCGTGTCCACCTTCGCCGGCTACGCCAATCCCCAGAGCCCCTCTCCCGGGCATCCCTTCAAGCTGAAGCCGGACGACCTGGACCTGGTGGCCCCCTCCTTCGACGGCACCGTGGAGTGCGGCGCTGCCCGCACGACGGGGCTGACCCGCACCTGCATCGCCAGGGTCAACCTGGACAACCTGCTGATGCACCGGCGCATCACCGGCGCCACCCTACGCTTCCAGTCCGCTCGGCTGGACGCCTGGGACCTCCACAGCGGCGAACGCGTCGCCACCGCGGTTCCCTTCCCCTCGCAGAGCATCACCGCGCTCGCGAAGCTGGATGAACCCATCGAGCCTGGGGAGAACGTGGTTCTGGAGGTGGAGCTCGAGATCCCGGCCGTGGAGACGGAACACCACAGCATCCGCGACCACTGGGAGAGCGCGAACCACCCCGAGTTCACCATGGTGGGCCCGATGACGGTCGAGGTGAGCGGCCTCTGGACCGAGATGGCCATCGCCGAGGACGAACTGGGCGACATCTACGGCGTGGAGTCCCTGCCCACCATCTTCAAGGCGCCGACGCAGGACAACCTGCGCCAGAGGGTCTGCCTGGAGCTGGAGGTGGACAACCCCAGCTACTTCAGCAGCATCGTCATGCTCATCCTGGTGGGGGGTGGCGGATTGCTCTTCGTAGGTGGGAGCTTCCTTCTGAAGCCCGTCTACCGCTGGCTCTACGTGGACGGTGAGCAGAAGCAACAGCTCCGCATCAGCCGGCTCCTTCCCGCCAGCGTCGAGGTGGACGGCAAGAAGGTGGCAAAGGTCAAGCAGACCCTTGGCGGCCGGCTGCGCATGGTCGCCGTGAAGCCATGGCGACTGATGGCCCGTGGTGGCAAGTGGGAGCTCGAGAACCGCAGCGACGAGTTCGCGACCCGCCGCACCCTGGAGATCAAGAAGCGCGGCGGCAGCGTCGGAGGGCCCCGCCGTCGCGGTGACGACTTCTGAGGGCCCTCAGGGCCAGACCACCTCGACCAGGTTCGTGCGCTCCTCGGCGTTGCGCTCCGAGGACCGAGCCAGGCCGCTGACCATGAACCAGTAGTGTTCACCGCTCTTGGGGGACCAGTCCTGAAGAGGGGGCTGCTTGATGTGGCTGCCGTCCACCGCCGCCAGGGACTTGCAGGTCTGGCCCGGGCGCAACCACTCCCAGGTGGCTGCGTACCAGGTGCCCTCGTGCTCCAGGAGGATCCAGGGGTTCGCGACCACGTCGACGCCGATGTCCACCACGGGCCACAGGTCCGCTGCGTCGTAGTCCAGGCAGATCTGGTCCGAGCTGAGGGTGACCGTGTGGAGCGTGGAGGCCTCCGGCCAGCCGCTGACGTCGTGGTGCAGCCACACCACCTGATCCAGCGGCGGAAGGCCCTCCGGGTCCGGGTCCTCGCAGCTCACGGAGACGTCCTGACTCACCGACTCACCGAACCAGTGGACGCCCTCGTGCACCATGCGCCAGTCGGTGCGGTAGGAGGCCTCGTGCTCGGGCGCGCTCAGGGTGAAGCGAAAGGCATGAGCACCGCCCGGCGGGATGATCTCTTCCTCATCCAGCCAGATCCGGGTGTCTGGACCGTAGAAGGGATCCTCGTCCTCCACCATGCCCAGCTTGAAGCCCTCGTCGCGGGTCCAGGTGGTGGTGCCCGTGTTGTGCACCACAACCTCCACTGCGACCTCGGCGCCGCAGGACATATCAGCCGGCAGGGTGTGGACGACCATGGCGGCACCGTCGTCGCTCAAGAGCAGGTCCGGCTCGGTGTCCAGGGGTGCCGAATCGCTGTCCTGCGCCCCTGGAGGCTGATTGTGAATCGACGGATCGGCGGGATTGGAGCAGGCGATGAGCAAGAACATGCCCGTCGTGAAGGCAAGCACCGTGCCAACACCCGGGAAGGAAGAACCGTCGCCACGGCACGTAGTAGACTCGCGCGCCCAAATACACATACGAAGGGGCGAGATGCCGCAGTCTCCCTTTCTCCTCGGTCAGGCCCAGGCGCAAGACGAGGAGACCACGACCATCAAGAAGCGAGACAAGGACGAAGAGTCCGAGATCAGCGAGACCGTCTGCGACGGCGAGTGCTGCCCTCCCAACCAGGCCGAGCAGCTCTTCATCGGCGTCAGCAGCCTGGCCCTGGCGGTCGTGCTCTTCCTCCTGCTCCCCCGAATCATCGAGCGCAATGCCATCAACAAGGGACGAAGCCCGCTGTCAGCCCGCCACACCGGCATCAGCCTCGCGCTCTTCCTGGCCAGCCTGGGCATGGTGGGGATCATCTTCGCGGTAACGGGATGCATCGCGGTGCAGATGTTCGTCTGGATAGGCGTAGCCTTCATCGTTTGGCTGGTACACGGCGTCTACGCACTCATTTCGGTTCGATAGAGGAGAGGTCTTGAGCAACTACGTCGCCGGGGGGCGCCTCACACGGATCGACTCGGCCGAAGACTTCAAGGCGATCGAGAAGTTCGTCCAGGACTCCGACCACGGCCGCTACGCCCGAACCATCCTCCTCGGTCTGGGAGGAACCGGCTCCAAGGCGCTGCAGCACCTACGCCAGATGCTCGTCGAGCGTTTCGGCCGGGTCGCCCTGAGCGGCGTGTCCTACCTCTCCATCGACACGGACGTGCAGTCCATCCGTCCCGAAGCCATCCGGGACCAGTCTCCCTACGAGGAGATCGTCAGCTTCCAGGAAGAGGAGCGCCTCAACGTCAGCGCGAACCTGAACGCGGTGCTCGAGAACATGGCGCGCCATCCCTTCATCAAGGAGTGGTGGGACGACAGCGCCCTGGACCGTCGCCGGAACTTCGAGCTCAGCAAGGGCGCGGGCCAGATCCGACCGCTGTCGAGACTGGTCTTCTTCCAGAACCGTGAGGACATCCAGGAGTCCCTCGAGCGCTGCTGGACCAAGGTCACCGCCCAGGATCTGGACGACGCCCGAATCCGCAAGGGCAAGGTGCGGGTGGTCGTGATCGCGGGCTGGGCCGGCGGCACGGGCTCCGGCATGTTCCTGGACCTGGGGGCGCTGATCAAGAGCACCTTCGATGGGCGCGACTTCGATCTCGAGGGCTTCTTCGTGCTCTCCGGTGTCTTCAAGGGCGTCGACACCAAGTACGCCAAGCTCGCAGCCAACGGCTACGCCGCCCTGCGGGAGACGAACCACTACCTGTCGCACCCCTTCGAAGCGCAGTGGGACCACCACGCGCGGGCCACGGTTCGGGGCCTGTACTCGCGGATGGTGCTGATGTCGGGGACCAACGCCCTCGGCGAGTCGATGGCGAAGGCCAACGACGCCTACAAGGCGATCGGCGAGCTGCTCTTCCTGGACTTCGCCGGCGGCCCCATCAAGAGTTGGGTCGAAGGTGTCCGCATCAACCGTGAGCAGTACCTGACCAGCTTCGTGGGCTACCGCTACATGGTCGAGGACCAGGACGGCAAGCCCCGTGAGACCCACGCGGACAAGTTCCGAACAGCCTTCTCCACCTTCGGCATCAGCAAGCTGGTCTACCCCTCCTGGCGCCTGCTGAACTTCGCCAAGTACGACCTGACTGCCGAGATGGTGCGTCTGCTGGACCCGGGTCGAGCGAGCGAGATCGGCGACATGATGACCGGCCTTCGCATGCGCTTCATGGTCGAGGCTGGCTTCTTCCAGGGCAGCCGGGTCGACGACGAGGGCCGCTCACGCCGCGTCTACCAGGTGCGGGACGCCCTGGCCCAGCAGAAGGGAACACGCACCGCCGCCGGCACCATCTACGAGCACATCGTGGAGCTCGCCGACGAGCTGCGCAGCCTCGCCGACGAGATGTTCCACGAGAAGAGCTCGCTGGCACTCGGCAAGGAGAAGTGGCGAGAGGTCCGCAAGCTCTACGGCGACCCCTACTCCCCCGGCAACGAGGGCGACTGGTCCATCCAGATCGTGAGCAACCGCGAGGCCTACGTACGCCGGGTCCGAAAGAACCTGCCCCAGGTCATCGAGACCCTTCGCAGCCGAAAGGGCGTGGGCATCACCGGGGTGCGACAGATCCTGGAGAAGGTCCTCGAGGAGCTCGACCGACCCCACGACCGGGCCATGTTCATCGACTGGCTGCGGGTGCAGCGCACCGAGAAGCAGCGCGAGGTGGAGGAGCGGCGCAAGGAGTGGGAGAAGCTCCTCAAGAACGCCGACGAGGCCAGCCAGGGCAGCTTCCTGTCGCGACCCAGCGTGGACAACCACGCTGCGGCGCTGGACCTCGCCGCGGACGCCTTCGTGGCCTACTGGCGTGCCCAGGTCACGGAGTTCATCTGCTCCGAGGGCATCGTGGCCCTGGAGGGGATCAAGAAGGCGCTCACCGACCAGCTCACCCGCATCGATCGCATCCTGGAGCGCATGCGGGAGCTGGAGCACTTCTACCTGGACTACCGGGACAGCTTCAGCGAGCCCCGGCTCTCCACCCTGTTCATCGAGCTCCCCGTTCAGCAGAAGCTGGACACCCTGCTGGAGCCCTACCTGGGAAGCGACGACGAAGAGCGCAGTGACCGGCTGGGACGTCTCCTGGAGCGTTCCTTGCGGTCCATGGGCGTGCACACCCTGGAGGACCTGGAGACCTCGCTCAGCGGTCGGCTCGACGACTTCCGCCAGGCCCTGGCCAACGAGGCCTTCTTCGCCCTCAAGGGGGACGTGACCGGGCGCACCGCAGCCTTCGTGGGTGAGGACGACGAGTCCCAGATCGGCTTCCTGCACCGCTACAGCGTGCTGAGTGCCCTGGAGGCCCTGCCCAAGGAGAGGGTGCAGGAGCTCCTCAAGCAGCTCTACGACAAGGGCCTGCCCTGGGTGAAACCCACCCCCAAGGACCCCACCGGCGGCGCCGCGCTGAAGCCGGTAGCGGATGCCTTCTTCGGCTGCTCCAACGTCGAGGGACGGCAGGTCACTGAGCTGCACGAGGAGCTGGCCCGACAGCAGCCCCACGGCATCCCCTTCAAGCCCAAGCTCGTGCGGACGAACGATCCCTCGGAGCTGGTCTTCCTGACCGAGTGGAACGCCTTCGCTGCCTATTTCGTGGGTGAACTGCACGGCGCGAACGGCCTGAAGAGCCACTACGAGAAGCTGCTCTACGACCCGGTACGACCGGAAGCCCTGCACATCCATACGGACTTCCACACCTTCCAGGAGCTGGTTCCCCTGGAGGAGACCGAAGTCCGCTGGGAAGAGCGCGCCTGGAAGCTCTTCCACCAGGCCCAGATGCTGGGCATCATCTGCTCCCGGCGACGGCGGCACGGCGACGACCTTCGCGTTTCCTACACCCGTCGCAAGCGCGCTACGGCGCTGGACACGACCTGGGAGGAGCTGGGCGTGGAGGCCACGCTCATCCGCAACCTGATGGTGGACAGGACCTTCATCCAGTCCCTCACCGCGGACATCGAGCACCGCATCCAGGAACTGTTGGACGCGGGCGGCGACTACGCGGATCTGGTCTCCTTGGCCGACTACTGGACCTACTGCGTGTACCCGGTGGTCGCTCCCCAGGAGCAGTCCGGCGCAGCGGTCACCGCCGTGCAGGGCTCTCTGCAGAACCTGGCCATCACCGAGATCCGAAAGGAGTGGGAGCGCAAGGCCCTCGAGACGCTGAGCCGGGAGGATCTCCTGGAGCGCCGCTTCTCACGCATTCGCAGCCTGGCGGAGTGGACCCGGCCCATCGCCAAGAGCGTGGGGCTGCCGGTGCCCACCTCCGCCGACGTCTCGGACGAGCTGCGGGTGGATGCATGGACACTCCTGCCCGAAGCGCGCGAGCAGGTCCGAGAGCTGGTCCGCCGGCGCGAGCTCCGGGAACATCGCGACGAGTACGGCAACACCGCCGTGCACTTCCCCCGGCTGGCCGTCCGCTGGAACGCCTTCCGCCCCCCGGCCGACATTCCCCAGGAACGCAGCGAAGGCACGCTGTATTGGTACAAGGGCGACGGCGGTACCGCCCAGGACCAGACGATGGCCCAGGTGGTGGCGCGAGTCCTCACCCATCCCAAGGGCCGACACCGGGTCTTCTCCAGGGGCTGGGGTGCCTGGAAGGATGCCACCACGCTGGCCGAGGTCGCCGAGGCCCTGGAAGGGGCCCCCCCGATCGAGGACGTGACCCTGTACCACCACGCGGTCGACAGCGAACGGCGTGGCAAGAAGACCGCGGCGGAGATCGCAGCGGAGGTCGCTTCGGCACCGGCTCAGGAGCACAAGGTCTGGACCAAGGCCTTCGGGTCCGACTGGCGAAGCGCTCTGGAGGTACCCGAGATCGCAGCGCTCGTCCCCGAAGACGAGCCGCCTCCCGCCGATGAGGCCGATGAACCCCCACCGCTCTAGATCTCCGAGCCACCTTTCGTGATCGAGAAGTTCTTCCCCGGCGTGGTGGAGACCCGAGCCTGCCGGCAGTTGATCGAGGCCGCGAACATCATCGCCTGGGGCTTCGAACCCAAGGGCCTGCGCATCACGCGCAAGAAGCACCCTGGGTCGAATGTCCTCAGCCTCTTTCGCGACTTCACGCCCGAGACTCGCCAGGAGGCCAGCCTGGATCTCTTCCAGCGCATCTCTCCCGCCCTGGAGGCCCTGCACGAACAGGGTCTGGGCCATGGCGCCGTGCATCCGCACAACATCCTCTACAGCGAGCGACTGCACCTGGTGGACACCGGCATCAACCGGGCGCGCATGTTCGCCTTCGGGGCGGGGCCCATCGGCCACGGGCCGCAACAGCTCGACTACGCCGTGTGGATGTGGGCAGCGACCTGTCCCCGCGAGCTGAGCTGGGAGCAGTGGGACCTCGTCAACCTGCTCTGGTGCTGCACCCTCCTCGCCCGGGGCGACGACGCTCACCCCTGGGAGCCGCTGGAGATGCTGGAGGCCTGCGAAGAATGGGCCGAGGCCATGCAGCAGCAGCTGCCCGCGGGCTCCCACGACCTGCCACGATTGAAGCGTGCCTACGCAACGGCCCTGACGGCTGCGACGTGCTCCTGAGCAGCGCTCTGGCCGCCGGGCTGCAGCTGGAAGTCCACAGCGGTCTGCTCGAGGAGCGCGATCTCTTCCGCGACGGCATGGCCACCCGGGAAGTCGTGAAGGGCACACCCGATGGCGAGATGCTCACCATCGTGGTTCGCGTGCCGGAGGCCTGGCTCGTAGCCCCGGAGGACCTGAGCCCGGCCGAAGCCCGAGACCAGGGTCAGGTGGACGAGATGCTTCGCGCCACGAAGCAGCTTCCCGCCAGGAGCGCCTACGAGGAAGCCGCCCGCTTTGCAGCCATCTTCCGCAACGGCTCCTTCGAGCAGAGCCGCCCACGGGAGCGCTACGCAGGGGTGCTGATGCTCTGGGAGGTTCTTTGGGAGCACCAGAGCGCCGACACCTTGTCCGCCTCCCTGGCCACGCTCTCCCTCATGGGGGAGCGGGACATCGCCGGCAGCCTGGCGCGCTATCTCTGTTCGGACAGCGACACCGGACGCGCCTTCGGGGTGTTGGTTCCCGGCGAGAGCGAGGAGGGGGTCAGCTGGTCCTACCCTGCCGGTGAGGGTGCGCTGCTCACCCTTCACCCCAACGCCCGTCCAGACGGCGATGAGGTCCTCTCCGACGAGCTCGAGGTGTGGACCCTCGACGAAGCCCTCGATGTGGCCTGGGATCCTCTCCGACCTGGAGCGTCCAAGCCGCCTCCACGCCAGAAGAAGCGCGCGCCGCCGACCGCTGAGGAGGTCCGAAACCTGAGCTACTACGCCCTCTCCGCAGGGGTCGGTGCCGGTGCTCTCGTCCTGGTGGGCCTGTTCTCCTGGCGGACCCGCACCAGCCGCCAGCGCGCACTCGACGCAAGAAGACAGCGGGAGAGGGAGCGCTTTTGATCCTGATGATGCAGGCCGCGATGGCCACCGGCGCCATCGAGTGGGCCGAGATCCACAGCGAGCCCTTCGAGCAACGGGACTCCACCGATCCGGCCCTTCGCGTGCTGTCCTGGCCCTTCTGTCCCGCCACCACCGAGGGCTGCGGCGCCAGCTACCTGTGGGTGGAGATGGGGGTCTCCCTCGACGCCTACGTGGCGCGGCGAAACCACGGTCACGACAGCGTGCGCGAGATCGTGGACACCACCACGAGCGACCTCGCCCCCCTGGTCGACGCTCTCGAGGACTACTTCGAGCGCGAGGGCATTCGCAGCGACTCCGAGAAGGTGGCCACCAGCCAGGGTCTGTTGCAAGCCGTCAGCTACGGATTCGACCGCGAGACCGGCTGGACCGAGTACCCCAAGTTCGGACTGGAGTTCCTGGTCGACGAGCAGGGCGACTGCGACGACGCAGCCATCGCCCACGGCGTGCTGCTGACCGAGCTGGGCTACGAAGCCTGGTTCGTGAGGTGGCGCAACGCGACGGACCCGCTGAAGAGTGGCCACATGAGCACCGCTCTGACGCCAACGGGCGATCTGGCCAGCGTCACGCTACCGCCCGGAAGTGTCCTGGTCCGCGGTCCGGAAGGCAGCCTCCTCCATGCCGACGCCACCGGCGTGATCGGGGGGTGCACAGAAGGCTGCACGGATCTGGGGTGGAACGAGTGGCACCAGCGAAATCTCCAGGAGACCGAGGTGGTCCGCGTAGGAGCCGAGGACCTGGACGAACGGCTGGGTCTCCTGGCCTGGGACAACGATGGCCACCTCTTTCCGGATCGCAGCCCAAGGGATCGCCGAGGTGACGAACTCGAAGACCTGGACGAGGGCGACTGGGAGGATCGAACCCGCCAGCGCCTGAAGCGGATGGGTGAGGATGAACCGGAGGAGATCCTCCGTACCGTCCGCTTCGAGCCCCTTCCCAACCGGGTGCTATACGGCCTCAGCGGCGCGCTCGGAACGGGCCTGATGATCCTCGCAGGTCTGGCATGGACCACCCACACGCGACGGAGGGCAAAAGCCGAGAAATTGAAGAGAGAGAGGGACGCTCAGCGTTTTTGAGTTGACAACTCGGTTACAAGGTGGCCTATTGCCCCCCTTGCCAACCCGAGATGGAGACTCATATGTCCCGCAAGACCAGCCTCATCCTGACCCTCGCTGTCATGTTCGCCGTCGGTTGCGACGCCGACGGTGACGGCATCGCCGACGCCGACGACTGCGCCCCCGACGACGCCGACATCAACCCCGACGCCGAAGAAGTGTGCGATGGCGTCGACAACAACTGCGACGGTAACGTGGACGAAGGGGTCACCCTGGTCTTCTACGCGGACGCCGATGGAGACAACTTCGGCGGCACCCTGACCATCGAAGCCTGCGAAGCACCCGCCGGCTTCCTCGAAGACAACACCGACTGCGACGATCTGGACGCCGACAGCAACCCGGACGCCCAGGAAGTCTGTGACGACGTCGACAACGACTGCGACGGCCTGGTCGATGCGGACGATGACAGCGTCGACGCCAGCACCGGAAACACCTTCTACGCCGACGGCGACACGGACGGCTACGGCGATCCCGACAGCAGCGTCGAGGCCTGCAGCACCCCCACGGGCTACGTCGACAACAACGAAGACTGCGACGACAGCAACTCGGCGGTAAACCCCGAGACCACCTGGTACGCCGACCTCGACGGTGACGAATACGGCTCCGACAGCTTCACCAAGACCGCGTGCGAGCAGCCGGACAACTACAGCATCGACGGTGGCGACTGCGACGAGAACGACGCTGCGATCAACCCGGGCGCGACCGAGACCTGCGACGGCGTCGATCAGAACTGCG
>PVBE011839878.1_pt1 | contig 18737 bp, 16 predicted proteins | sample 1631181 | NCBI WGS metagenome assembly PVBE01 (sample SAMN08397723, study PRJNA350692) | Marine metagenome, whole genome shotgun sequencing project. | isolation source: water | place: Pacific Ocean | collected 2012-04
AAGCGAAGAAGTCGCGCGTGTAACCACCTTGGCCCAGCGGGCAACCGGCATCGGTTTCGAGGCCATCGGGTTGGCGTTGCGCGAAGCGGCCTTGAGCGCCTCCGCGATATTCGATATAGTTGAGTTCGGCGTGGCTTGCGGAGGGAAGCGGCTACGGGTTCGACGATACGGGGGCTTTCGCCAGATGGCCGAGCCAAGCAGTTTATCGGCGTCACCATCCTCGCGCACTTGGACCGTATATTGTGTCTTTGACCCGATGCCTATTTCATTCATCTGGTGCGCGATCCATGGGATAGCCAATCAGCAACCGAAGTAACGCGAATCAACGGAGAAAGATTGGTCGCACGGAAGAGAGTCTATCAAATGAAGGTCGCCGCTCTATTCATTCTAGCCGTGGGTATCAATCCTTTAGCGTACGGCCACGGCATGTCCGAGAAGGATTTGCTCCTGGCGACGGAGGGTGGATTCTTCGATTTCTTTCCGCTCGGCGCGATTCACATGTTGAAAGGCTACGATCATCTTCTGTTCTTGTTGGGGGTCGTTTTCTTTTTGACGAAGTTCAAGGATGTGCTGAGGTTTGTCACTGCGTTCACCCTTGGACACAGTATCACGTTGATTGGAGCGACCTTCCTTGGCATCCAAGCTAACTACTACCTTATCGACGCGGTTATCGCTCTCACCGTCTGCTACAAGGGTTTCGATAACGTCGGCGGATTTAGCAAATACTTTCAGATGAAATCGCCGAACCTGCTGGCGGCGGTATTCATCTTTGGCCTGATTCACGGATTGGGGTTGTCCACCAGGCTCCAACAGATCACCCTTGGCAGTGGCCTCGACCTTCTTGGCAAGATTGTCTCCTTTAATGTAGGCGTCGAAGCGGGTCAGGTGGCGGCGTTGGTGGTATTCCTAGCTCTTCTCACCACGTGGCGTCACACGGAATCGTTCGCGCGATTCAGCGCCATCTCAAATGTAGCGCTCATCGTGATCGGCGTATGCCTCTTTGCCATGCAGATACATGGGTACCTGCATGAAACTGCTCCAGACAGCTTTGCTTTTCCGAGCGATTCTCACTCGCATGACCACGCGGAAATGTATATGAGAGGGGTCCGGTAGCAGGCGGAAGAATTCGGGATTGGCGGGCATTTCCCGTTCATATTGATTTCCTGTGCTGTGGGGGCTTGGGGACGGTCCACGGACTGCTGAATACGCCGCCTTCACAAGATAGCGAAGGCGGCGCAGGATAATCACAGAGTAAACGCGAAGTGTCCCTGATTGTTCCACCACATTGGTGGGCGGTCGCGACCGAGGCGCAATTCCAAACGATGTCGCGGACTCTGCGAACGGCGGAACGCGGCTTCCAGGCGGCGAAGGTGAGGGCGAAGTCCGGTTAAGCGCTGTCTCCCCAGGACTTATCGGTCGAGGAATTAGATAAGATAACGCCCAAAGAGTGGTGGCTCAGATCTACTGTGGCGGAAGACACACCACTTCAGCGAGAACAAACACCCTAGGATACCGGCCGGGCCGTGGTATTCTTGGTCTCGGAAGATACGAAGAATATCACGGGGCAGGCTTTGTCGATTGACGGGCCAAGTGATGCACTGACTGAGCGAGGAAAGAGGAGACAGCAATGGCATATGAGATGATTCTTACCGAGGTTCATGGCATGGTCGGGGTGCTCAAGTACAATCGGCCGAGCCGCTTGAATGCGTTGCATCCGGTGATGAGACGGGAACGCTACGACCAGATCTCCGAGTGGAACGCGGACCCTAATATCGGCGCGATTGTGGTCACGGGCGAAGGGAGGGCCTTCTGCGCGGGCGCCGACGTTGGCGAGTGGAAGCGGGATGTGGCGGAACGCGGTGGCTACCGTGGGAAACCCCAGCCTGACGAGGAGAATCCCATCATGCGCAATCCCGGTGCTTGGACGCAATTCTGCATGGATTCGAAGCCCCTGATTGCAGCCATCAACGGCCCCGTGATCGGTGCGGGCCTGTCGGGGATTCTCCCCTTCGATGTTCGTGTGGCCTCGGAAAGAGCAACGTTGTCCATGCGCTTCATTCGCATGGGGATCTTTCCGGAACTGGGGTCGACACACCTTCTTCCGCATATTGTAGGTATGGGCCATTCCCTGGAACTCATGCTGACCGGGCGCATGATCGACGGCACGGAGGCGGCGCGCATCAATCTCGTCAACCATGTCGTGCCGCACGAGCAATTGATGGACAAGGCCATGGAGATTGCCCGGGAAATCGCGTTCAACCCACTCGAGCACACGCGGGGGGTCAAGGAAGTGGCCTGGCAGAATCTGGTGGAACCCGATCTAGGGGAAGTCCAGAAGCTCGAAGGCAAGTGGCTCGGCAAGACCCGGTCGAGTGCCGCATTCAAGGAGGCTGTGAACGCGTTCCTGGAAAAGCGCGAGGCCGATTTTCACAATCAGGCAGAATAGTGTTGGAATCTTCGCATTCCCTCACTGCCTCTTGAATTGACTTATGCGTTTTTCGTGAGTGCCTCAAGAGGCGGGTTGACAATCTCGTGGTGTTTGTCTGTGCCGTACGGCACACGAAGGCCAGTTAGCCAGCCACTTCTCCCTTGATAGCCCGTCCTGCGTGGTTTGACCTCAAACCCGTATGGTCAAGAAACTCAGCCGAGGGTTGACACTCCAGATTTAAGGTGCATGAGTCAGAATTTCGTGCGATATTTTGATCGACATGAACGGGGAAGCTCGCTCTGCTTAGCCCGATTTCTTGAGTCGGTACTCGGGAGGCGCACGTCTCCCCCGCCTTGATCGGTTCTTGCTCGGAAAAACTATGCGGCGGCGCTCGAGGCAGCGGCGGCCTGCCATCCTTTGAGCTTGGCCCGCTCTCCTTTAGGTCCGCGCTTGCGCACCTTGAGCGCGTCCGGGCCCGAGGCACGATAGGCCTTCACCCCCGGTCCACGGAGTGGCGCGTAACGCCGAAGACCTCGGCAGCCTTGACGCGGGCCATGCCCTTCTCGACGGCAGCAACCGCTTTGCGTCGAATCTGTTCTTATGTGGCGGGGCTAAGTTTTCGCGCATCCGTTTTCATGGCTCGTAGTATACGCCAACCCGTCAACGAATGCAAGATAAATTATATCCGAATTAGTAATCTATAGCTATGAAAGTCAGGGTTGACGCAGGAGCTCAAACGTGGTATATTTGAAAATTGGTGTTCACACAAACAACACGAAAAGTGTAGCGTCGCCGATGCTTCTTGTCCTCTCGCTACGAGGTGGGCGGGAGCAGATGGGGATGAGGGCAGGTGCTCTTTCGTCCGCTCCCTTGCACGCGATCTCTGCGGCCTTGGACGGAGTGAGATGCCGTCGGAAGCGGTGCGTGTAGGGTGTTTGGATGGGGTATCGTATGCAGATTAGATAGTCTGGTCTTTACACGACTCGCAAGATTGTAGGGAAAGTGGCAGGCAGGGGAATCCCAAATGGTTGCAAGGCACGAGGAGTCCGCATGGGCCGCTCGTCGAAGGTTTTTGAGACAGGTGGTGTTTAGCGGGTGAAAGCACTTGATACTGTGCCACATTTCGCACGTTTGCTGCGTCCTTCACGGTGGATTCGGATGCCAATGAGGTCGGAATTCGTCATATTCTCCATCATAGCGCTGCTCGCGATTGCGCCAAGTACGGCTCTAGCCCACGGTGACATCGGCGGACAGATCGCAGCGCTGGGCGAACAGATCGCCAAAGATCCCACGAACCCGGCCCATTATTTGCGCCGCGGCGGACTCCATCGCATACACGAGGACTTCGACCTCGCGCTGGCCGACTATGAGCGAGCCGCCCAATTGGATCCGTCCTTAGACGCCACCCAACTGGCAAAAGGGCAACTGCTGTTCGAGGCTGGGTGGTCCGCATCGGCCCGGGCCGTGCTCGACGCCTACATCGCCCGCAACACACAAGACGCCACCGCCCGCCTGATCCGTGCCCGCGTATTGTCGAGCCTTGGCCACTACCTGGCCGCCGCCGAAGACTATACCCACGCCATCCACGTCATGAAGACCCCAACGCCGGATTACTACCTTGAGTGCGCCAACGCGCTAGCCGCCCTTGGCGGCAACTATATCGGTGAAGCGATCGCTTGCCTCGACGAGGGCATCGGCGTGCTCGGCCCCCTTATCACGCTTCAGGTGGCCGCCCTCGACCTTGAAATCAAACACGAGCGCCACGCCCAGTCCCTCGCCCGCTTGGACACCCTTGTCGCTAGTTCCCCCCGTAAAGACAAGTGGCTCGCAAAGCGCGGCGCCGTACTCGAAGAGGGCGGATGGACTCAAGACGCGCACGAGGCATATAAGCAAGCCCTTCATGCGATCACAGCCCTAACCTCGCGCCAGCAGAACACCAAGGCCACCCGGGAACTGAAAACCAACCTGTTGAGCGCCATCGAGCGCTCGGCAGCCAAAGAAGCAATCAGCAGTAAGACCGCACCCACTATCCAAACGGCAGTACAACCTGCTGGTACTAAGGAGACCAAGTATGAGCAACCATAGACTTTTCGGCGTTTTTCTATTGATTGTCGCTACTTTCGTGACACCACGCGCCGCCGAGGCCGCCACATTCGTCGTTGTCGATGTAGGTAGCGCTACACTATTCATAGAGGCCCTCGAGGATCTCCCCAACAGCGGCGACCCCACGGGCTGGACAGCCAATGGTTACGATACTAGCCAGGACAATGGCAAGGGCGACATCCACGCCGGCCTCCAAGACGGCAATTGGCAATCGGGCACTCACGGCGTAGGCTACAGCGATAACGACGACAACACCCTCGTCGAAGACGACAACAGTATCTACTCCATCTACACCCGCAGCGAGTTCAACGTCGATGACGCCGGCGTCATCCAATCCATGACCTTCGAAGTCGACTTCGACGATGGCTACATCGCATGGTTGAACGGCACCGAAATCTCTCGCAGCAGTAGCGCTCCCGCCACGGCTACGTGGAATGCCAACAGCGCACTCCACAATTCTTCGGAGACGGGCACCTTAGGCCCGCCCATCGACGTCAGCGCCTTTACAGGCGAGTTGGTGACTGGGACCAACGTACTCGCCATCGGCGTGTGGAATATTAGTCCTGGTAGCAGCGACATAACCCTCCTTCCACGCCTCACCCTCTCCGATCAGGACGCACCTGAAATATCTCTATCCGTCACACGTGGCCCTTATCTCCAGCTAGGCACACCGACCAGCGCCATTGTCCGCTGGCGGACCAGCGTCGCTACCGACTCCGCCGTCCGCTACGGAACCAGCCTGGGCAACCTCAACGAAACCGCATCCGACGGGACGGAGACAACCGAGCATGTAGTTCCGATTACGGGCCTGCTCCCCAATACAAAATACTACTACTCTATCGGTACAACCGCCGAAACCATGGAAGGCGACGCCAGCGACTACTACATTCATACCGCCAAAGGACCCGGCGAGCCCATACGCATCTGGGCCATCGGCGATTTCGGGAACGGCTCCTCTGGCCAGCGCCAAGTGCGCGACCGCTACTACGAATACGCCGATGCCACCCATACCGACGTCTGGCTGCAACTGGGCGATAACGCCTACAACGACGGAACCGACAACGAATATCAAACCAAGAACTTCGACGTCTACACCGAACTTTATCGCAACACGGTTACCTGGCCCACTCTCGGTAACCATGACGGACATAGCGCGGACTCCGCCACCGAGACAGGCCCCTATTACGACATTTTCACACTGCCACGCGCCGCCGAAGCCGGCGGCCTGGCTTCGGGCACGGAGGCCTACTACTCCTTCGACAACGGCAACGTCCATTTCGTTTGCCTCGATTCGTACGACAGCAGCCGAGCCGTCGGAAGCCCCATGTTGACCTGGCTCGAGAACGACCTCGCGGCAACCGCCCAAGACTGGATCATTGCCTACTGGCATCACCCCCCCTACTCGAAAGGTTCACACAACTCCGATACCGAAAACGCACTCAGACAAATGCGCACCAATGCTGGTCCAATCCTAGAAAACTATAGCATCGATCTTGTGCTTACGGGCCACAGCCATGTCTACGAGCGCACCTTCCTGATAGCTGGGCATTACGGCGCCTCCACGACCTGGGACCCGGCGATCCATGCCATTGACAGCGGCGACGGCCGGACCGATGGCGATGGCGCCTACGACAAAGGCTGGACCAAAGCCGCCCAGGACGGCGCCGTTTACATCACAGCCGGAAGTGGCGGCGCCCTAAGTAGCAGCCATGGCCTGGACCATCCCGCCCACTTCTACGCCGTCCTCAACCGCGGTTCCGTCGTAATTGACGTGAACGGAGGCCAGATGGATGTTAAGTTCCTCCGCGAAACAGGCGCAGTGGACGATTATTTCACCTTAACCAAAGGCGTCGTGACGGGAACGTTCTCAAAGGTGCCTTTGGGCGCGCGTAAGGAGGAAGGCGATAGCCACACCTTCGAGGTGGCACTGCTGAATCCCGTCGGGGCGGTTACCTACCAGTGGACGCAAGACGGCGCCAACGTGGGCCCGAACAGCGGAACATTCACTATCGCGAACCTTTTGATCTCAGACTCGGGCGCCTACGTGTGTGCCATTACCGACGAGGGCGGGGCTACAATGACAACTCCACCGGTCATGCTGACCGTTGTTGAGGTCGGAGCTCTGCCGGCGGCAGAGCCCTTCGCCCTATTGCTGGGGATAGTAGCGCTGCTCCTAAGCGGCGCCGCTTTCATCTACGGGCGCGCAAGATGGATAGGCAGGAAGCATTGAGCGTAGCACCTTGTTACTGACCAGGCATTGCCTGAGCTAGAGCTTGAAACGCATCTTTCCAAAACTTGGGTCGGAACATACCCCTCCCCCGTGGGTGAGGGGTGGGAAAACTCAGAGACAGTAGCGGATGGCGCTAACTCCTTTCGAAGCCGTGTCGGGATTGGGGGTCACGCCAGCAATCTCTATACGACGGGTAGACAGTTTCATGACGACCAAGATGATATGTGATCAGCCCCGAGCATGTCCAAACCTCAGCAGTCGTGAAGTCCGCGGCGCCCATAACCTCCCAGTGGGACTTAAGATCCTTCTCCCAAGTGGTTTTTTTGACGCTCCGGAGCGGGCTCGATGCCATGCTCCTTAAGAACATTGCCTATCGTAGTATCTGAGATTTGGAACCCAAGGTTCTTGAGCGCACCCTGAATATGGCCGTAACCCCAACCTTCGTTCTCCTTCGCCATCCGAACGATGAGGTCTACGATTACTTGCCGGATGCGCGGGCGACCCACTGATTTCCGCTTTTCGCTGTAGTCCCATTTTATCGCTACCAATTCCCGGTGCCAACGTAGAATCGTATCGGGCGTCACGATGGTCGCCAGTGCGGACAATCAGAACAGCGAAAATGTTGGTCTGGGGACCGTCGGGCTTGAGGCGGACTCGCCGACGGTGGGCTGAACTGCTTGAGTCTCACCGGGGCTGTAGCGGCGGATATCCGTACGGCACCTCCGAAAACACGGCAGGATGGCCTACAGGGAAAACGTGGTTCGCGTTCCTGCTTGCTAGAGGCCCATGGGGGCGTCCTGAGCAGCAAACTCCGGCTCCGAGACCTCTTGCCCGCCTGGGATTTCCGTTTCCAAAAAACGTTGTCGTTCGCATTTATTTGTACGCGTTGCTGTCATTGAACTTACATCATCTGCCAAGTAAGCTTCAATGATGCTCAAAATCATCAAGAACAGCGGTGGATGGCTGTCTCGAAAGCTCAGTGTGATCGCTTATTTGACGGCTGAGAATCTTGCGCTTCGCCAGCAGCTCAATGTGCTAAAGAGGACTCAGAATCGGCCCAAGCTCAAGGACCGTGACCGGTTGTTTTGGGTAGTCCTGTCTCGTGCATGGTCGGGATGGCGAGACGCCCTTGTGATCGTGCAGCCGGACACGGTCGTGCGCTGGCATAGGAAGGCCTTCAAACTCTACTGGCACCGGAAGTCCCAGGCTGGCAAACGTGGCCGACCTCCAGTTGATCCTGATGTGAAGGCACTCATCCTCAAGATGGCCGATGCCAATCCAACCTGGGGTGCCCCCAAGATTCACGGCGAATTGCTCAAACTTGGCCTTGTGGTCTCCGAGCGGACCGTATCTGGACTGCTGCGCAGACACAGACGGAAGCCGCCATCCCAATCCTGGCGAACCTTCATCAAGAATCACATGCCGGACATGGTTGGCGTAGACTTCCTTGTCGTGCCGACGATTCGGTTTAAGCTGCTGTTCGTATTTGTCATCTTGAGTCACGCCCGGCGTCGCGTCGTTCATTTCAACGTAACGGCGAATCCTACGGCCGAGTGGACTGCCCAACAGATTGTCGAGGCGTTCCCGTGGGACACTGCGCCGAGATACCTGCTCCGGGATCGAGACGGCATATACGGCGACTGGTTCCAGCGGCGCGTGAAGAACATGGGCATCGAGGAGGTGCTGACGGCGTACCACTGCCCCTGGCAGAATCCCTACGTCGAGCGGCTTCACGGAAGTATTCGTCGGGAATGTACGGACCATGTCATCGTCTTCAGCGAAAATCATCTGCGCAGAATACTTCGGTCGTATTTCGCGTACTACCATGAAGACCGAACCCATTTGGGCCTTGAGAAGGAGACACCAATGGGACGTCCAACCTCAAGTCGGGCTTCACCGACATCCAGGTTGGTTGAACTACCTCGCGTCGGTGGACTCCATCACCGCTACGAATGGAGCGAAGCCGCATGAACACTACACGATCTATTATTTGCGAGGCACAGCCTCTCACAAACGCCGGAAATCCTTCTCGTTGTTCTTCTCAGTTTTCGGCCTTTGAGGCACTAATTCTTCGCGAAGCTAGCGGCCCAAAACGCCCTGGCCGAGCGGAAATGCGATATACATCGAGAACGCTCACCCGGAGAGAAGTTCAGCCAGGGATTCCCATTCGCTGTACATTTCCTTGAGATCGTGTTTGAGCGCTTCGTACTCCTCCGAGGCGGCGCTTATCCTCTCGAAATCGGCGGGGTCGATGTCTTCGAAGCATTTTTCTCGTTCCTCGACCAATTCCTCGATCTCATGGATGCGCTCTTCAAGCGATTTAAGCTGCTTTTCCGACTTTCGTTGCTCCTTATCCGATAGTTTTCGGGCGTCGGCCTCGGCCCGTTTCCGAATCTTCATAACGTCCTTCGAGTCGGTCTCCGCCTCTTCGCTAGGCGTCTCGTTGCGCCACAAGTAATCCGTGTAGTTACCGAGGAACACCTCCACCAGACCATCGCGAATCACGATCAGCTTGGTTACGAGCCGATCGATCAGCGCGCGGTCGTGCGACACCATGACAATAGAGCCTGGATATTCCTCGAGGGCCCCCTCGAGAGCTTCGCGAGAGGCGATATCCAGATGGTTCGTCGGCTCGTCTAATAGCAGCAGGTTCGCATTCTCGAGCACCAATTTCGCCATAGCCACGCGGCTGCGCTCGCCACCGCTCAGCGCCGAGACGGGTTTGAAGACGTCGTCGCCGGTAAACAGAAAGCGTCCTAGGAAGTTTCGCGTTTCCACAGGACGCATTTTCTGGGCAGCCCGTTGGGTTTCGGTGAAGACGTCGCTCTCCTCGACCAGGTCCGCGTGTTGCTGGTCGTAGTACCCCACGGCCACCTTGTGTCCAAGCGTCACCTCGCCCGTTCCGCCATCGAGTGTGCCGCGAAGATGCTTGAGCAAGGTGGTCTTTCCCGAACCATTAGGTCCGATAATCCCGATGCGCTCACCGCGCTCGACGAGAAACGAAACGCCAGAATACAGATCGAGGCCTTCGTAGGCCATGGACAGGTTCTTTGCTTCGACGACTTGCTGGCCGCTCCGGACCACTTCGCCCAATCCGAACTTGGCCGACGTTCCATCGGCCAGCGGGGCGTCGACCTTTGTCAGTTTCTCCAGCCGTTTCACCCGGCTCTGCACCTGCCGGGCCTTCGTGTTCTTATAGCGAAACCGGTCGATCCAGGCCTCTTCGCGTTCGATGAACGCCTTCTGCCGGTCATAGGCCGCGCCTTGCTGCTCTTGCTGAAGCAGCTTCTCTTTATGGAAATCGTCGTAGTTGCCGGTGTAACTCTTGAGTCCCGCCCGTTCCACTTCTACGGTCCGTTTCACCACGGCATTCAGCATACGGCGATCGTGGGAAATGATTACAAAGGCCTTCGGCCACTCCTTGAGGAAGCCCTCGAGCCACTCGCGCGCTGCCAGATCGAGGTGATTTTCCGGTTCGTCGAGGAGAAGGAGATCCGCGTTTTCGAGCAGCACGAGGGCCAACATGAGGCGGGTCCGCTGCCCGCCGCTCAACGCGCTGAACGGCAAGGCGAACTCCTCCTCGCGAAACCCCAATCCCGTCAGGACCCGGCGGGCCTTCGCACGGAATTCGTAGCCACCGTCCAATTGGAACGTATCCTGCAACGCGCTGTACTCCGCTAAAATCGCGTCATCCCCGTCAGCGATGCGGCGCTCCATTTCCGCCATGCTCGCTTCCATCTCGATGAGGTGCGCGAACCGGGCCATGGCGAGTTCGTGCAGCGTATCCGTAGGGTCCACATCGGGCGCTTGGTCCAGACACGCGACTTTCGCGCGCCTCATCCGCTCGACAGTACCCGTATCGGGTGTCGTTTCGTTCATAATCAGCCGGAAGAGCGTGGACTTCCCAGAACCATTTCGGCCAATCAGGCCAATTTTTTCGCCTTCCTCTACGCGGAAGCTGACGACGTCCAACACCGGCTCGCCGCTGAAAAACTTACTGACTTTATCCAGGCGAATTAAGCTCATTCCTACTTCCCTGACTGTTTCCTAACCCGAATATCGTGCCGCGAAGATCCAGGCGAGCCGTGCAGGTCTGTGGCCCCGCCCTTCCCTATTAACCGGGCTGGGGGGAGGGCAGAGGCTGCACAAGTCCCCATTATCTCAAGGGCAAGCTATTCACTCAACCCTCGAATCGCCCTGAGTCATCGCCCACAACTTGGCATACTTCAAGAACACGGAGAAGGCGCTAAGGCCACATAATACAGCGCCTGGGTAGCCATCCAGGAAGCCGCGCCGCAGCACATACATTTTGAGAAATTTTATTAGCGGACGCAACGTCAGGTCTGAAAGGCGCGCGCGTTTTCCCTTCTCGTAGGCGTCCGCCGCGCCCCAGGAGGTGAAGCGTTGCATGGTGGCGAAGTACTCCTCGAAATCCCGGTAGGTGTCGTGATACATAGGGGCTTCGATGGTTGTCACCGGCCCTTCCACTACCACGTGCGAATGAACGCGCTGCTTGAGATACCGCCCCTTGGTCGTGCGGAAGAGACGCAGATTGTAGTCCCGCTGCCAGCCGCAGTAGCGGATTGACTTGCCAAAGAAATAGGAACGGCGCTTGATCTCGTAGCCATCCGGACCGCCCTCTGTTTGGACGATCCGCTGAATCTCCGCCGCCAGCGACTCGGACACCCATTCGTCCGCATCCAACACCAGCGTCCATTCGGTCCCGATTTGGGGAAGCGCCCAATTGCGCTGATCCGCCGCGTTTTCGTAGGGGCGCACGGCAATGTGATCAGTGAAGTCGCGCACGGCGGTTTCGGAGCCGTCATCGGTCTTCGCATCGACCACACAGAACAGGTCGCCCGCCCACGAAACGCTTCCGAGGGAACGGGGCAGGCGGTCGCCCGCATTGGGGACGAGGGTCAATACGGTTAGGCCGACCACGGAAAACTCCACCCTGCTGAGGCACAGCATATGGGACCGCCGCCCTCGGCGGTCATAAGGCATGGAAAGAGATGCTTCTCCCGAACGACCGCCGGGGGCGGCGGTCCCATATGCTGTGGAAACGAGAAACGGAGTTTCGGGCAAGGAATTTGGGTCATGCTTCCAACAATTCCTCATATGCGCCGATCGTATCGGCGACCATTCGCTCGACCGAGAAGTTCTCTGCGACGAACCCAGGTCCGCGCACGGCCATTTTGCGGGCGCCGTCTTTATCATTCAAGGCCTCGAGCAGCGCCGCGGCCAAAGCGCCGGAATCGCGATTGGGCACAAGATACCCCGTTTCGCCGTTGCGTATCATTTCGGGAATCCCACCAGCGACTGTCGCGACCACCGGCACGCCGCACGCGAGGCCCTCGAGCACACTCGTCCCGAGCCCTTCCGACCAACTGGAGGACACGTAAATATCCGCCGCCCGAATCACGGCTGGGGCGTCATCGCGATGGCCCAAAAGGCGTACGCTATTGGTCAGGCTAAGTTCTTGGACCAAGCTCTCGACTCGTGGACGCAGTTTGCCCTCCCCCGCAATTGCCAGCATGGCCTCCGGCTTCTCCGCGACGACGCGCGCCATGGCTTTCACGAGAGTCTCGTGATCTTTGTGGCCCACGAGCGCACCCGCCGATACGAGCAGGGGCGCCTCGCCGGGAATACCAAGCGATTCGCGGGAAACGGCCGGCACATCTAAGCGCGCCGCGTCCACTGCGCTGTAGACCACGCGCCGTTGGCCTTCGGGAATCCCGTATTCCGCCAGCACTTCGTCCACCTTGCCCGACACGCACAAAAACATGTCTGGCAGGGAATACTTCCATCGATTGATGTGGCCGCTTCTCGGGACGAAGCTGACGCGCCGTGATACGACTACCTTCCCCCTCCGAGCGAACATGCGCGCCAAGCACGCCATTGTGTGGGCGTGGCTTGTGTGGGCGTGGAGGATGTCGACACACTGCCGCGCGACGATCCGGGCCAGGCGCCAGGCTGTGGCTAAGTCCGCTTCATTCCGGTACGCGGCCGTCTCACGTGCGACGGGCCGGCCAGCGTGTTCCGCCTGGACGAAACGGCCGCCGGCCTTTCCGCATAGCGCCACTCGATGGCCCCGGTCCACGAGCCCGGCCATGAGCCAACTGGCCTGTTGCTCGCCGCCGCGCCAGCCGATTTGCTCGTCTAAATGTAGTACATTCACGGTGACTGCGCGTTGCCTTCTCTGCGTTGGCGATGAATCTCGATCGCGGTTCGGTAAGCTTCCACGGTGCGCTTCGCAAACACTTCCACCGTGAATTCATCGAGTACACGCCGACGGCCAGCCTTTCCCATTTCGGCGCGGAGAGATGGGTTTTCCACGGTTTTGCGAATCGCATCGGCCAGCGGCTCGACGATCCCGGCCGGGACGATCCTCCCCTCGGTGCCGTCGCGCACGATTTCGGTTAGTCCGCCATAGTCCGAAGCGATCACGGCTTTTTCCGCCGCCATCTGTTCCTTGAGGCTGAACGAGGATGTATCGCAGTCGACAGAAGGCTGGACGCCGATGTCGAAGGCCTGGGTGCACCGGGGCATATCCTCGCGGTAACCCGCGAAGAGCACTTGTGAGTCGAGGGAAAGTTCGGTCACCAGTTTGACGAGTTCCTCTTGTAGTTCGCCTTGCCCGAGCACGAGCACTTTCAGGTTTGGAATCGCGGCGCGCAGTTCGGCAACGGCCCGAAACAGGTATTCATGCCCCTTCGCCGGCACGAGCCGCGCTGCGATTCCCAGCACCAGGTCCGACTCGTCAAATCCGAATTCACGGCGGGCGGATTCGCGTCCTTCCGCATCCGGCGCAAACGCCTCCGCGTCCACGCCATTGTGGATGGAACACATGCGCTGCGCGTCAAAGGTCCGTTGCCCGGCCAGTTCGCGGCGCACGACATCGCACACGACGATCTGGTAGTCCGTCCATCGCCTGTTCAAAACCCGGTTCGCCAGCGTTTCCTTGACGGCGTAGGTATTGTGCCGCGTCCTCACGAGGCAAACCGGAAAACTCTGGAGCCGGTTGCCAACGGCGCACGACCAGTGGTCTTGCGAGAGATTCACATGGACGATATCGGGCGATTCGCGGCGGATAAACTCTCTGAGCACCCTCAGATCGCGGCGCCATGCGCCAAAGCGCAATCCGCCGCCGAAAGGAAATTCGTCCAGTACGTGGCACCCCGCTTCCGTGGCCTTAGCGACGAGCACACTCCCCGGACGGCACCCAACGGTAACCCCATGGCCTTGGCCAACCAGTTCACGGCCGAGGTTTGCGATATAGCGCACCTGTCCGCCGCCGTCGAGATGCGGATCGGTGATCAGAATTTTCAAAGGAGAGTCGGTTTCGTTCACGGCACGTATGGCCCTGCCTCGCCACAGGAAGGGACCCTGCCGCAACCGCCTTTACTCGGAAGAATCGGCGTCCTCGTCGTCTTCATCCGGTGCCTCGTCTTCATCCGCGTCGTCCTCGACATCGTTTCCGCCATGGGAATCCGCACCGTCGTCGAAGGTTTCGGCGCCTTCGGATTCCTCGCTCGCTTCGGGCGGGTCGAAAGAGGTCAACACGTCGTCGATCCGCACATTCGTTTCGTCCAAGCGTTCCATAGCGGCATCCAATTCCACATCGATCTCGCTGAGCCGCTCGCTGCGGTTTATTGCGATTTGTTCTTTCTTAGCCATTGGTACCTTCCATTGCCGCGAGAGCCGAAACTAGTTTCTAGAAACTAGGCGCTTGCGCGCTGTCCAATTCCTCGTAGAACTCAGCGAGCAGGCGCGCCCGCTCTTCGACATCGGGAATCTCGACGTTCTGGGCGATAGCCGCCCAGGATTCCTCGTCCGAACACGAACGAAGGGTCGACGTATCTTGTGTCGTCCAATCGTCCCGAGTCGCGAGGTTCGCTATACGCGTAAGCGCGGCGAGATTGGAATCCTTCGCATCCGCAAGGGTCTGATCCTCCCGGCCATGGTGAAACCACAGGGCGTCCGTCAAGGTTTCGGGCATGTTCCAGCGCTTTGCCAACACCGCTGCCGCGTCAGCATGATCAAATCCAAAGGCCTCCTTCTCGGCACTGCAAAGGGCCTCCGAATGGCCTTCCGCCTTGTCGAAGATGGCCTCGTATTCTTCCTTCATTTAGCGCCACAACACCATTTTCCCGATGTCGTGCAATCGGCTCGCGATAAAATCTTCGCCCTGAAGATTGAGCCGCAGATGAGTACCAAGCTTTTTGGCGAATCCCGCCACCTTTACCGAATGATCCCAGAAGTCGAGTTGATCCAGCAGACGTTCGGTCGAACTGTCTTTAAGCGAATCCACAACGGATATGCCCAGCACAATGTTGCGGACCTCGCGGACCCCCAGAATGACAAGAGCAAGCTTCAGTGTGCCCACGACTTGATTCATGCCGTAGTACGGCGAATTGCTGACCTTGAGCAGTTTGGCCGTCAGCGCCGAATCTCTTTCGATGACGCTGCTCACTTCGCCCACGGCCACATCGGGGTCGCCCGTCACGCGCAACACCTCCGCGACGACTCCCGGCATGGGAGGCAGCTTACCCACTCGTCTGAGAGCACGCTCGATGGATCGATTTTTTTCAAGAGGCCCTTTCTTGTGCGACGTTTAGCGCGCTAACAACACGGGACATGGGGCGTGGTTGGTGACGTACGCTGTTGTGCTTCCCACAACCAACTCTCGAACTTTCGTGTGCCCATAGGCGCCCATAACAATCAGATCCGTCTTGGAATTCTCGGCGTGCTCCACAATGCCCTCGCTGGGATCGGCGTCGAGCGCAACGTAATCGACCTTCATCTCGTGGGCCTTCAGATAGTCTTCGGCCTCGCCCAAGAGAATCTCGGCGCCGCCGTTTCCCACCACCAACACCTCAAAGGACACGTGCCATGACTCGGCCAGCGAAGTGGCAAACTGAAGCGCTTTCTTCGCGTGCGATGAGCCGTCGTATGCCACCATGAATCGTTTTAATTCCGCCGCGGCCCGGGCGCTTACCAGCACAGGGCAGTTGGCCCGGCGGATCACCGCCTGAGTCGTAGAACCGACCAAGCCGTCGAGGATATCGCTGTGTTCACCCACGCGCCCCATAACTACCATATCTATCAGTTCGCTGCGTTTGGCGATCCGTTCGCTCACGACGCCGGTATCGAGGCTGCTCTTGGCAGGGACGCCCGCCTCGTCGCAGAGCTCCTGAAAGGCATTCAAGGCCGCCTTGCCCCGTTCGGTTAGGATCGCGGAGATGTTTGACTGATAGTTGACGAAGGGAGCGGTGCCAAGGGATGCCGAGATATCGCGAAGAAACGGGCCTTCGAGCAGGCGCACATCGACCACATGAACACCGTGCAGGCTTGCCCCGTACCGGCGCGCCAGCGCTACGGCGTATTCAACGCCGACAACGGCGCAAGGACTGCCGTCCGTGGGAACCAGAATTCTCTTGACCATCGTTGCCCAGGACCTCGCCGAAAGTCAGTCACTAAGAGGACGTTATAGTAGCAGAGTCGGACTGTTCCTGTACATATTCGCCAAAAGCTCTTAGAATTCCGATCCCTACCGACTGGCTCTTCTCTGGGTGAAACTGGACGCCGAACACATGGCCGCGCCCGACCACGGCGGGAAAGTCGATGCCGTAATTGCTGGTGGCATACACCACTTCATCCGTTGATGGCCGGGCGCAGTAACTATGGACAAAATAGACGTAGGGTCTCTCTTCCAAATATCTGAACAGGGGACAAGGCCGCGCGCCCAGCGGTTCCAATTCGTTCCACCCCATATGTGGAACCTTCAAGCCGGTCTCATGGGCATCGGGGAAACGCGCCACCTTGCCGGGCAAGATTCTAAGGCCCGGCGAGCCCTCGCCTTCTTCTCCCCAGTCGAACAATATTTGCATTCCGACACAAATCCCCAAGAGGGGCCGGCCACGCTGGACCGAAGCAAGGAGCGGCTCTACGAACCCCCGTTCGCGAAGGCCTTCGAAGCAATCCTTAAACGCCCCCACGCCGGGAAGGAGGATGCCTTGGGCCCGCTCCAAGTCCGAGGGATCACTCGAAATCGTTGCGGCATGTCCGGCCTTTTCCAGCCCTTTCTGCGCGCTGCGGAGGTTGCCCATTCCATAATCGATGACCGCTATCACGCCTGCAACGTGCCTTTCGTCGATGGGACGCCCTTCACGCGCGGGTCTGGGGCGACCGCCTCGCGCAGGGCGCGGGCGAAGGCCTTGAACAGGCCCTCAATAGAGTGGTGTACATTGGACCCGTACCGGAGATTCATGTGCAAGGTGACACGGCTGTTCATCGTGAAGGCCTGAAAGAATTCCCTTGCCAATTCCACGTCGAATTCTCCGACCTTCGGCGCGGGCAAATCGGCGTTGAACACAAGATAGGGGCGGCCGCTTACATCTACGACGGCCTCGGACAGCGCCTCATCCATGGGCACGGTAGCGCGCCCGTAACGCGAGATGCCTACGGGTTCGCCCAACGCTTGCAGGAAGGCTTGCCCCAGGCAAATGCCCACATCTTCCACCGTGTGGTGGCCGTCGATCTCCAAGTCGCCCTTCGCCTGCACCGTTACGTCGAAGAGGCCGTGCTTCGACAAGTGAGTGAGCATATGGTCGAGAAAGCCCACCCCAGTGGAGATGTCGGAGCGCCCCTCGCCGTCCAAATCCACGGAGACCGATATCTCCGTCTCTTTCGTACTACGAGCGATTTCGCCTTTACGCATGACCGTACAATCCCCTGATTCCGGTTTTCGTTGTGAATAGAAACAGCGATTCACCGCGAAGAGCACGAAGCTAATGCCGCTTAGGATGCCAAACTAACGGCCGAGGAACAAGCGTTCCGCGAGGAAGGCCGGGAGGCCAGCCTTGGTGACTTTATCGGCGGCTTGCTTCACTGGATAGTTGACCCGGACTTGCTCGTATTCGCGCGTGTCCATGTCGATGATTCCAAATGCGGACCGCGGATCGCCGTCACGCGGTTGTCCGACCGAACCAACGTTGATAAAGAATGACTTGTTCTCGTCTAGCTCGAATTTGGAGTCGTTGTCGACCGTGTACACCCCATCCTTCGAGAAGATACCGGGACTATGCGTATGTCCGAAAAAACACATGGTGCACTTCTGGTCCTCGATGATCGAAAAACGGGGCAGCACGTCTTCCCAAGTGAACAAGTACGAGTTGCGGTTGGAGGGAGAGCCGTGGACCGCCAGAAACGAATCGAACTTTTGCACATCGGGCAGGCCGCGGAGAAACTCAAGATTGTCAGCGCGAAGTTTCTCGCGGGTCCACATGGCGGCCTGGAGCGCCACCGGGTTGAATCCCCAGGGCTCCTCCATTTGGCACGCCACTGCGTCATGGTTGCCGCAAATCGTTGATACTTTCATCTCCCGGACGATATCGACGCACTCGTTCGGCTGCGCGTTGTACCCAACCACATCCCCCAAACATACGATTCGGTCCACACTCGACTCTTCGATCTTCTTAAGAACCGTTTCGAATGCCTCGATATTGGAGTGAATATCCGAAATGATGGCGTATCTCAAACCCAAGCCTCCGAACTCAATTCGCCGTGAAAATCCCTGCGCTGGAAGTACCCTAGTCAGAGGCCACTGCCGACACGCGGCCGCCGGATGCTCATCCTTCGAACTCGCTGCGGCGCGGAACGTTCAAGCATACAACACAAATACTACCCGAAAAGCGTCCGCGGAGTATACAGAAAGAACAGCGGCAATTTCCTCTTTTGCTCTTAATTTGATAGCGGTCGTGCCGGGTTGGAACCGGTCCAATCCTCAAACCCCTCAAAAGATAGGGAGTCTCCAGGTGCCACCTTCTCAGCGCATTTCGTGCCAAAACGGGTCAGGCGAGCCCACATCTCTAGGAGAATCACCCCCGAAGGGGGGGGGGGGGGGGGGTGGTGTTTAAACCTTTGGCGGGGGCTGGGGGGGGGGGCTCGGCCCCCGGAGTTAGGGCGCTTCCGGGG
>PVBE011927905.1_pt1 | contig 18736 bp, 16 predicted proteins | sample 1631181 | NCBI WGS metagenome assembly PVBE01 (sample SAMN08397723, study PRJNA350692) | Marine metagenome, whole genome shotgun sequencing project. | isolation source: water | place: Pacific Ocean | collected 2012-04
CAGCCGATCCAGAGCCTCCAGCACGATGGTCACGATGTCGCCGCTGATCGGCAGGATGCCGTCGCGCACCTTGCCCAGAACGTTCTCACCCGAATGCGCAACGCTCTCCAGACGCGGCAAGCCCAAAAAGCCGCAGGTCCCTTTGATCGTGTGAACCAGGCGGAAAATGTTGTCCAGGATATCCGGGCTGTCCGGGTTCTTCTCCAGCGTAACCAGCTCATTGTCGATGACCTCGAGCGACTCGTTCGTCTCGGTCAAAAATTCTGTAAGTAGCTCATCCATGGTCCTACCAACCTTCAGTCATTTTTTTTATGCCCGATCTGCGCCCCATCCGAAGCAGCGGGTTCACTAGTTTGGTATGATTCTGAGATTCAGTTAACAACCGCTGAATCTCGGTTAATAAAATGTAACTGCCAAGGTTCCGCTGACCCCTCGATCAACCTCGGGGCAACGCATTGGAGGTGCCGACAATAGAAATTTTCGTGTGCAGCCCGACCCGGTCGGGCTGATCGGCCGTGATCTCCACGTCACACCCCAGTCCCGCCGCCAAGCGCCCCGCATAGTAGGGTTGAACTGACCGGGAATCCAACGCTTCGGGCATCACTTGGCCACGCAGCGCGGCAGCCTCGGCAGGGTCGAGAGCGGCACCACGTCCGCTCGCTACCACGGCCAGCGACAGTGCCCCGGCGGCAATGCCCAGGTGCACCGCCACGGTGCCGCCACGAGCCAGGGTCTCGCCCCCAAGTAGCACCAGGTTGAGTAGCAGGCGCACCACCGCCGGCGGTAGTTCGGGCAGCCCTTCGGTTGCCGCCGGCGGCCAATCGAGTTCGGCTTTGTGGGTCTCGAAATAGCGCGCCGCCGTGCGCTGTGCCTCGGCCAACGGAATGACCGCCGCGACGCCACCGGGGGCGCCGTAAGCCAGACGGCAGAATTCGAGCCGCCGCCGCGCCTCGCCGCTGCTGAAGGCCATCAACTCGATGATCTGCCGGCGCATCTCGGGATCGGTTTCGCCGTCGAGCATTTCGACACCGTTGCCGATGGCGCCGACCGGTCCGGAAAGATCGTGACAGAGCCGCGAGGAGAGAAGTGCCGCCAGTGTCACATCGTCCATGATCTTGCCTCTGCCTGCCTCGTGTCCGCGACCGCTACCGTGCCGCTTCGCAACATAGTATCGCGGGTCGCCAATTCCAGGTTTTACAAAATACCGGCCATTTGCCAAAGTCCCCGACGACCCGCGAAACAGGCCTGCCGACAACCAGGCAGGCATTTGCCGAGCGCAGCGAGATTGGCGAAAGCATGGCGAAACAAGGAACTACCGACCCCGATCGAGGGACGCACAACAAGGGTCGTCAGGTCACACCCGACGCCCGCCAGGCCGTGCGTCATCTGCTCGGCGACGACGAGCGGCGGCGCGATTTGCTGATCGAGTTTCTGCACCGTATTCAGGACCACCATGGGCAACTACCGGTGGCCTTGCTGACAGCGTTGGCCGAGGAGCTTGACCTGAGTCAGACCGAGGTCTTCGAGGTGGCCACGTTCTATGCCCACTTCGATGTGGTCGGCGACGAGGAGAACGTAGCGCCGCTGACGCTACGAGTGTGCGATGGCCTGCCCTGCGCCCAACAAGGTGCAGCAAGGCTGCTGGCCGCCCTGGCCGCCCGACTGGCGCCGGCCGTGCGGGTGGTGGCAGCACCCTGCATGGGGCGCTGCGACCGCGCACCGGTGGTGGCGGTAGGTCAGAATCACCTCACCGCGGCAACAGCCGATGACGTCGCTGGAGCCGCCGAAACGGGCGCCACCGCCCCGCCCGTGGTCTCCGGCACAGCTTTCGCCGCTTATTGCCGGGATGGCGGCTACGCGCTTTACCAGTCCTGCCGCGAAGGCCGCCGGCAGCCCGAGGACATTATCGGCGAGATCGAGAGGGCCGGCCTCAGAGGCCTCGGCGGCGCCGGTTTTCCGGCCGCCCAGAAATGGCGCTTCGTGGCTGCCGAAACGGCGCCGCGTTATCTCGTGATCAACGCCGACGAAGGCGAGCCCGGCACCTTCAAGGACCGCCATTACCTGGAGACCGACCCTCACCGCATGCTGGAGGGAGCGCTGATCGCTTCCTGGGCCATCGGAGCCGAGGCGATCTATGTCTATCTCAGAGACGAATATCCGCAGATACGTGCCTGGCTTGAACAGGAGATCTCAGCCCTCGAAGCCGGCGGCCTGGCGGAGATGCCCGCCATCCATCTGCGCCGCGGCGCCGGTGCCTACATTTGCGGAGAGGAATCGGCCTTGCTGGAGAGCCTCGAAGGACGCCGCGGCCTGCCCCGCCACAAACCGCCCTTTCCCAGCCAGGTCGGGCTGTTCGGCCGGCCCACCCTGATCAACAACGTCGAAACCCTTCATTGGGTGCGTGACATCGTCGAGCGGGGCGCCGCCTGGTACAGCGAGGCCGGCCGCCACGGCCGCTCCGGCTGGCGCAGCTTCTCGGTTTCCGGTCGGGTTCGCGAGCCGGGCGTAAAACTGGCCCCGGCCGGCATCACGCTCAACGAGCTGATCGCGGAGTACTGCGGCGGCATGGCCGAGGGCCACCGGCTCGAGGCCTATCTGCCGGGCGGCGCATCAGGCGGCATCCTGCCCGCCCGTCTGGCCGACCTGCCACTCGATTTCGGCAGCCTCGAGGAACACGGCGCCTTCATCGGCTCAGCCGCCATCATCGTGCTTTCGGACCAGGACGACAGACGCCAGGTGGCGTGCAATCTGATGCGCTTTTTCGCCCACGAAAGTTGCGGCCAATGTACACCGTGTCGGTTGGGCTGCGAAAAGGCGCTAGCCTTGATGAGCGACGGGGCCTGGAACAGCGAACTGCTGGGCGAGTTGGGAAGTGCCATGACGGAGGCTTCGATCTGCGGCTTGGGGCAAGCCGCACCCAACATCTTCGCCAGCTTGCTGAGGCACTGGCCGGAGGAAGTATCATGAGCGAGCCGGTCACTTTCGAGCTCGACGGCGAGGCCGTCAGCGCCCAGCCGGACGAGACGCTTTTTGAAGTCGCCCGCCGCCTGGGCCGGAAAATTCCGCACCTCTGTTCAGGCCTCAATCGTCACTACCGGGCTGACGGTAATTGCCGGCTCTGCCTAGTCGAGGTCGCGGGCGAGCGTAACTTGGCCGCCAGCTGCATCCGTCAGCCCACATCAGGCATGAAGGTCAGCACGGGCTCGGAGCGGGTGCAGTCAGCCAGGCGCACGGTCATGGAGCTCCTGATCGCCGACCAGCCGGCGCGAAAGGCGGGGCCGGATCCCGGGTCCCGTTTTTGGCAAATGGCGGAACTGGTAGGCCAGAGCACCAGCCGCTTCCCCGCCCACCAAGCGCCGCCGCCCGATACCAGCCACCCGGCCATGATGGTCGACCTGGCGGCCTGCATTCACTGCACCAACTGCCTACGGGCCTGCCGCGAAGAACAGGTCAACGACGTCATCGGCATGGCCTGGCGCGGCGCCAAATCGGAGATCGTCTTCGACTGTGCCGATGCCCTGGGCGAGAGCAGCTGCGTGGCCTGCGGCGAGTGCGTGCAATCGTGCCCCACCGGTGCGCTGCTGCCGGCGGCCGGCGCCAGCCGGACCGGGCACCAGGTTGCCAGCCTCTGCCCCTACTGCGGCGTGGGCTGCCAGATCACCTACCACGTCGAGGACAACACCATCGTCGCCGTCGAAGGCCGCGACGGCCCGGCCAACCTGGGCCGGCTTTGCGTCAAGGGCCGTTTCGGTTTCGACTACGTGAGCCACCCCCAGCGCCTGACACGGCCGCTGATCCGGCGCGACGGCGTGCCCAAGGGAGCGGCCCCGGAGGTCGACCCGGGCAACCCGCTGGAACATTTCCGCGAGGCCGAATGGGACGAGGCTTTGGACCTTGCTGCTGCCGGCCTGGCGGCTATCCGGGATCGAGACGGCCCGGGCGCGCTCGCCGGTTTCGGCTCGGCCAAGTGTTCGAACGAAGAGGCCTACCTTTTTCAAAAGCTGGTGCGCGTGGGTTTCGGCACCAACAACGTCGATCATTGCACCCGGCTTTGCCATGCCTCGTCGGTGGCGGCACTAATGGAGACCGTCGGCTCGGGCGCCGTTACGGCGCCGTTCCTGGAAGCCCGCAACGCCGACGTCATTGTCGTCATCGGCTCCAACACCGCCACAAACCATCCGGTGACCGCCAGCTTTTTCAAGAACGCCGCCCAGGCCGGTGCGACGCTGATCGTCATGGACCCGCGGGGCTCGCCGCTCTGCCGCCATGCCGATCACTGGCTGCAGTTCAAGCCGGGCAGCGACGTCGCCATGCTGAACGCCATCATGCACGTCATCGTCACCGAGGAGCTTTTCGACCGAAACTATATCGCCGGCTATACCGAAAACTTCGAAGAATTCTGCCAGCACCTGCAGGCCTTTCCGCCCGAAACCATGGCCGAGGTTTGCGGCATCGAGGCCGAGCGCTTGCGCCACATAGCCCGCACCTTTGCCGGTGCCGACAACGCCATGATCTTTTGGGGTATGGGGATTTCGCAGCATGTCCACGGCACCGATAACGCGCGCTGCCTGATAGCGCTGGCCCTGATGTGCGGCCAGATCGGGCGCCCGGGCAGCGGCCTGCATCCGCTACGTGGCCAGAACAACGTCCAGGGGGCCTCCGACATGGGCCTCATTCCCATGGTCTACCCCAACTATCAAGCCGTCGACGTGGCCCAGAACCGCCAGCGCTTCGAGGAGTTCTGGCAGGCCAAGCTGGATCCCGACAAGGGCCTGACCGTGGTCGAGATCAACGATGCCATCCATGCCGACACCATCAAGGGCATGTACATCATGGGCGAGAACCCGGCCATGTCGGATCCCGACCTGGAACACGCCCGGGCGGCGCTGGGCAAACTCGAGCACCTGGTCGTGCAGGACATCTTCCTGACCGAGACGGCAGCCTATGCCGACGTCATCCTGCCGGCCTCGGCCTTCCCGGAAAAGGACGGCACCTTCACCAACACGGATCGCCGGGTGCAACTCGGCCGCCAGGCCATCGAGCCGCCCGGCGAGGCCCGCCAGGACTTCTGGATCACCCAGGAAATCGCCCGCCGTATGGGACTGGCGTGGAACTACAGCCATCCCCGCGAGATATTCGCCGAGTTGCGCCAATGCATGGAACCGCTGGCCGGTATCAGCTGGCAGCGCCTGGAACGCGAGGACGCCGTTACCTACCCCTGTGCCGCCGAGGACGAAGCGGGCCAGGAAGTGATCTTCGGTACCGGCTTCCCCACCGCCTCGGGACGCGGCAAGTTCGTACCGGCGGCGGTGCTGCCGCCGGATGAGCTGCCCGATGACGACTATCCCCTGGTGCTGACCACCGGGCGCTTGCTGGAACACTGGCACACCGGCGCCATGACGCGCCGGTCCAGCGTCCTCGACGCCATCGAACCCGAGGCATTCGGTCATTTTTCCTCCCACGACCTGGCGGCGCTGAAACTCGACGGCGGTAGCATGGTGCGCGTCAGCACGCGCCGCGGCAGCGTCGAGCTCAAGGCCCGGGTCGACGACTGGGTGCCGCCGGGTATGGTTTTCATTCCCTTTTGCTATCCCGAGGCGGCGGCCAATCTGTTGACCAACCCGGCACTGGATCCCTTCGGCAAGATCCCCGAGTTCAAGTTCTGCGCGGCACGGGTGGAAAGGGTCGGCTGAAGCCCGATCCGCGTCAGTTCTCGCCGTCGGGATCTTCTGGCAGCACGGCAATGTCGTCGGCCAACAGCGCGCTGAAGGCTTCGACCTCTTCGCGTACGCTGGCCACCGCTATTTCTTCGATACGGCGGTATTGCTCCAGGGCCTGGCGGCCGGCTTCGGTAACCCGGGCGCCGCCGCCGCCACGACCGCCGGTCGAGGTCTCCACCAGAGGCCGGCGGAAGCTGCGGTTGACCGCGTCTACCAGCAGCCAGGCCCGGCGGTACGACATGCCCAGCGCCCGGGCGGCAGCGGAAATCGAGCCGGTGTCAGCGATGGCCTCGATCAACGCCAGCTTGCCGGGTCCCAGCGGATAGAGCGAGCCGAAGGCCACACGCACCCCGGCTGGCCGCCGGGCCGGTTGTCGATCCTCCGCTTTGATTGGCGCTGCCATCGCGCCATCACAGGCACCGCGGGCAATCGAGTCAAGCGCTTCAGGTTGTCTAGCAGGTTTCACACCTGCTTCTCACTGTCTACAATCACCGTGGTAACGGGGGGTCGGCTGAGCAGAGCGACCGGGGATACGATCATGGAAACACTGACGGCGGACGTTTGGATCATTGGCTCGGGTGCAGCGGGACTGATGGCGGCCATCACGGCACGGGCCGAAGGCGCAGACGTGGCGGTGCTGGGCAAGCGGGCACCGGGCGGTGGAACCTCGACCACGCTGAGCGTCGGCGCCTTCGCCGGCCCCTGGGAGGGCCTGGACGTCGACAAGTATCTGGCGCTGACCCTGAACGCCGGTCGCGGGCTCAATCGGGTCGATATGATCGAGATCATGGCCGAGGAAGCGGGCGATCGTTTCCGCGACCTGCTGGCCTGGGGCATGAACGCCACCTCCGACAAGGGACATTTCCTGGCCAAGCCGGCCGAGCAAGCGGCCGACCAGGCACCGGTTTTCGGCCGCGAGATCGTGCGCTGCCTGAGCGCCAAGGCCGAAGGGATGGGCGTTCGCTTCGTCAATCATTCGGTGGTCAGGCGCCTTGAAGCCAACGACGACGGCATTTCGATGGTGGCCTATTCGGCCCGGCAGAAGGGCTGGTTCGGTATGACGGGTGGCGCCATGGTGCTGGCCGCCGGTGGCGCCGGGGGCCTCTACCTGCATCACGACAATCCGCAAAGCATCACCGGCGACGCCTATTCCCTGGCCTTCGAGGCCGGCGCCGAGCTTGTCGACATGGAGTTCGTGCAATTCTATCCGGTGGCCATCGCCGAGCCCAAGCTGCCGTCGTTCCTGATGGCACCTGACGGCGTCGACTTGGGCGAGGTCGTCAACTCGGACGGTGAGGACATCTACCAGAAATACGACATCACAGCGCGTCCGGCCGGCATCCATTCGCGCGACAAGTTCGCCCAGGCGCTTTTCAACGAGATCGAGATCGAAGGCCGCGAGGTCTTTCTCGACCTTACCGGGGTATCCAAGGAAACCTGGTGCGCTACCTCCATCTCGGCCGTCAACTGGGGCTATCTCAATCGCCGCTACAAGGCTTTCGACAAGCCCTTCCGCATAGCCCCGCTGGCGCATTTCGCTTGCGGCGGCGCCATTACGGACGAATACGGCGCCACCTCGGTGCCGGGACTTTATTCCGCCGGCGAATCCTCGGGCGGTGCCCACGGCGCCAACCGCATGGGCGGCAACGCCCTCACCGAATGCATCGTCTTCGGCCACCGCGCCGGGACGGCGGCGGCCCAATATGCCGCGGCACGGCAAATCCAACCGGGCGATCCGACAGGCCTGATGCCGGCGGTTGCCGAAGGCGACCCACGCAGCGACGCCGACGCCCTGAAGCTCGAACTGCGCGAGGTGATGTGGCGTTTCGGCGGCATCAGCCGCAGCCGTGAAGGCATTGCCACCGGCCTCGAAAAGGTGCGCGAGATCGCCGATCAGGCCCACCGCACCCGCGGCATCAACGAGCCCCAGCAGATGGAAAAGTTCCTCGAGCTGCAGCTCGCCACCGGCGCCGCCGAACTGATCCTAGAAGCCGCCGGCCGGCGCGAAGAAACGCGAGGCGTCCATGCGCGCACGGATTTCCCGGAAAGCGACGACGAAACGTGGCTCGGCCACCTTTGCGTAACGCGCAGCGAAACCGGCGCGGACTGGCGTTTCGAGCCCCTTGAGGCCCCATAGAAAACCCATGACGTCATGAGAAAACCCATGACGTCATGGGTTTTAGCTGAAATTTGTTGCGCTGCGGGATGGAATTTCGGGGCGTTTGGCGGCTCTTAACTCATGACGTCTTGGGTTTTAGCTGAAATTTGTTGCGCTGCGGGATGGCGTTCGGAGAGGCTTAGCGAGGCGGGCGATTTCGGCTTCGTAGACGGCGCAGATAAGGGCTGAGCGATTTCCAGACGCTGAACAGAACCCAGGCCGCGAACCGCCACAGGCGACCGGCCGCCGCAAGAACCAATCCGGCTTCGTGGCCGTATAGTTGCACCAATACCGCCCTTGGCTCGTTGACGGCGCGCCAGCGGATCTCCTCGAGGCGCCGGGCGGTGATCAGCCACAGCGGACTCAGGGCCAGGCTCAAAGCGATGACGGCGACCACCAGGCGGTTGGCATCGGCGCCGATCAGGCCCCGCCCGAACGCCGTGGCCGCCAGAACGAACGAGAACTCGCCGACCTGCCCCATCACCGTGCCGGCCAGGAAGGCTCGCTGCCAGGGCTCGCCCTGAAGGCGCAGGATGGTGATGTTGAGAGCCGTCTTGGCCAATGTCACGGTCAGCACCAGGACCAGCACGATGCCCAAATTGCGCCAAATGAAGCCGAGGTCGAGCAAGAGCCCGACGGAGAGAAAGAACACCATCATCAAGATGGCCTCGACGGGACGCGTCACCTCGATCATGCGCCGGCGCTCAGCCGAATTTCCCAAAACCAGCCCGGCAATGAAGGCGCCATAAGCAGCCGACAGACCGAGCAAACTGCTGACCACCGCGGCTGCCAGACAGAGCGCCAGCGCGCCCAGGGCGGTCAGCTCGACGCTAGAGGCCCGTTGCCGGGCAAAGGGCAGGTTGATCTTGCGCCGGCCGCTGAGGCCGCCAATGATCGCCGCCAGCACCGCCACGGCGATGGCGGCATTGATCAGAGCGGTTATGAAGCCGCCGCCCTCGCCGCCCAGCGAAGCGATGATCAGCAGCATCGGCACCACGGCGAGATCCTGGGCGATCAGCACACCGACGGCGACACGGCCGGTGTCGCTGCGCAACTCGCCGATGTCGTCGAGGATCTTCATGGCTACCGCGGTCGAGCTCAGAGCCAGCGAACAGCCCACGACGACGGTCAGCGCCAGCGGCCAGTCGAGCACCTGGCGGGCCACCAGGGCGACGCCAAGTGCTGCCGCCAGTTGCAGCGCCATGGTCGTGAGTGCCACCCGCCAGACCCGGCGAAAAGCCCGTAGGCTGAGTTCGAGGCCGACCAGAAAGAGCAGTAACAGCATGCCCAGCTCGGCCAGCAGACGAATATCGTGGCGATCGGCCACCAGCCCCAGCGCCGAGGGCCCGAGAATGACGCCGGCCAGGATGTAGCCGACGAAGGCGGGCTGGCGCAGACTGTGAAAGGCCATCCCGCCAGCCACGGCACCGGCCACGACGAGGGCCACGTCGCTCAGTTCGCTGCCCATTGCGCCCTACCCTTCAGACCACGCTGAAGGGCTCGAGCCGGCTACCGTCGTGAAAGCGCGAGAAGCGGAAAGGTGTGAGGTCGAGGGAGGGCTCGGCGCCCCGCGCCAACTCGGCGGTCAGTTGCCCGGCCATGGGCCCGACGCCAAAGCCGTGACCGCTGAAGCCGGTGGCCAGCACCAGACCACCCGGCTGCTCGAGGCGGTCGATGGTGGGCAGCATATCGGGTGTGAAATCGATATAGCCGGCCCAAGTGCGCTCGATCTCGGCCTCCGCCGCGGCCGGCAGCAAGCGGCGAACGTCCGCCATCAGGTTCTGTAACTGACCCAGGTTGGGCTCTGGATCGAGAATGCGGAAGCGGGTCAGCTCGCGGCGTAGCGCAGTCTTGGAGAAGCGCCCGGCCAGGAGATCTAGAAATAGCCGGTTGAGGTGCAGCTTGACCGCTCGCTTGTGGCGAAAATAACCCGAGGCGAAGGCTGGTAGATTGAAGAGCGTATCCAATGTCAGGTCATGATCGACCGAACGGTTGGCGACGTTCAGGCTGCCGTCGCGGCGCTGGCGGAAGGCCACGCCGGTCCACGTGGCGGCGCTGGTGATTTCCGGCAAGGCCTGGGTCCGGGCCACAGAGCCCCGGAGCCACATCTGCGGCAACCGCACGCCCAAGAGGCGCAACATGCGGCTGGACCAGGCCCCGGCCGCCAGCACCACCACCGGCGCCCGGATCAGGCCGTGTTCGCTGACAACCCCTGACAGGGCGCCGGCCGAGGTCTCGATATCGAAGACGGCGCAGTGGGTGAGAAATTCGGCACCGCGGCCCTCGGCGGCGCGCTGCAGGGCGCCGGTGACGACAGTCGGTTCGGCCTGTCCGTCGCTGGGCGTGAAGACGCCGCCGCGGCACTCGATGCGGTTGCCGGGCAAATGATCGGCGACCTCGTCCGGCGTCAGGAGTTGCGAATCCAAGCCCTGTTCCCGGGCCGCTGCCACCCAGCCCTCCCAGGCCGCCTGTTCTACCTCATCGGCAAAGGTCATCAGGTTGCCGCCCTGGATCCACTCCAGGTCGGCGTTGAGTTCGCGCTCCAGCCCTTGCCAGATGCGGTTGGCGCCCATGGCCAGTGGCAGCTCGGCCGGGTCGCGACCCTGCTGGCGCACGAAGCCCCAGTTGCGGCTGGACTGCTCACCGGCCACTTCGCCCTTTTCGCAAACGATCACCGAGATACCGTGCCGGGCCAGGAAATAGGCGGTGGCGGTGCCGACGATACCGGCGCCGATGATCACCACGTCCGCTTTGCGGTCCATGTTTGTCATCCCCCGGCGAAATAGTTGGCGAGATCAGGCGGCAGGCCCGCTTCATCGAACTCGAAAAGCTCCCATAGCACGTCGTCGGGTGCCGCGCACATGACATAGCGCCAGAAGCCGAACTCGCGGATGTCGCTGCGGAACACCGCCCCCTGCCCCCGCATGTGCGCCACCAACCCGGCCAGGTCATCGCTCTGGTAGCCGAGGTGGTGGACGGCGCCGGGAGTTTCGCCGCGCGGCGGCTGATCGTAGAGGTGCAAGCGGCCGCTGCCCAACCGCATGAAAACATTGCGCGCGCCGCCGAACTCGCCGTCGAAGGCCACCTCGCCGCCCAGCATGGTGCGGTACCAGGCGACGCTGGCGGCCAGGTCACTGGCAAAAAGGTGGGTATGGTGAAGTCCGCTCATTTGTATTTTTTACCCTACCAAAGCTTCGGCGGAGTCGACGTCGGCCGGTTTGTTGATGTTGAAGAAAGGATCCCGCGGCTGGCTGGGATAATCGACGTACACATGCCGGTAACGCCCCGTCCAGGCATCGACGCGGCGCAGGTCCTCATCGACCATGGCAGCACGCAGGCCCCCGGCGTGGCACACGGGCCAGAGCCCGAAAACCGGATGGGCCCGATCGCCAGAGCGGGCGCAGGCGGTGTCGGCGCCGCTGTCGACGACGGCCCGGTGCAGGCGCTCGACCAAATCAGTGGGAAAAAAGGGCGCATCACTGGGGAAACTGGCAACGTACTCCGCCTCGGGAAGATTGGCCTGGGCCCACTCCAACGCCGCCAAAACGCCGGCCAGTGGGCCGGCATGGTCGGGAATGCTGTCGGCCACGAAGGGCAAGTCAAAGGCGGCGAAACGTGCCGCATCACCGTTGGCGTTGAGCACCAAGGTGGCAACCTGGGGCTGAGCCCGGGCGATGGCATGGGCAATCAGCGGCCGGCCGGCCAAGTCGCGAAAGCACTTGTCGCCGCCGCCCATGCGCCGCGACAGGCCGCCGGCCAGAAGCACGCCGACAATCGGCGCGCCGGCCTCATTCATGGCGGCCGCCCTTGCGCGCCTGGGCTGCCGGCTCATCCGCCACGGCGGTGGGATCGGCGTCGTAGATAATGCGTTCCTGCCCGGCAAGGCAGACGAATCGTTTGCCTTTGGCCCGGCCGATCAGGGTCAAATTCGCCCGCCGCGCCAGCTCCACCCCCCAGGCCGTGAAGCCCGAACGCGAGACCAGCACGGGGACACGCATCTGCACGCACTTGATGACCATCTCGCTGGTCAGCCGCCCGGTGGTGTAGAAGAGCTTGTCCTCGGGACCCAGGTCTATGGGTCCATGACCCTCGAGAAACATGTAGCCGGCGATCTTGTCGATGGCGTTGTGGCGGCCCACGTCCTCCATGTAGAGGAGCGGCCGGTCTTCCTGGCAGAGCGCGCAGCCGTGGATGGCCCCAGCCGCCAGGTAGATGCTGGGGTGCGTGTTGATCTTTTTCGAGATGGCGTAGAGCCACGAGGTTCGCACCACGGCATCGGACGGCAGTTCGACCTCGTCGAAGCACTCCATGACGTCACCGAAAGCCGTGCCCTGAGCGCAACCCGAGGTCAGGGTTTTTTTGCGCAGCTTGTCCTCGAAATTGGTCTCGCCTTCGGTTCGCACCACGATGACGTCGATCTCGGCATCGAAATCGATGGCCGTGATGCGGTCGTCGGCGGCCAGCATATTTTGGTTTATGAGATAACCCACGGCGAGATATTCGGGATAGTCGCCGATCGTCATCATGGTGACGATCTCCTGGCCGTTGAGGTAAAGCGTCAACGGCCGTTCCACGGGTACGCTGGCCGTTACCGGAGCGCCGTCGTGATCGGTCCCCTGACAGCGCTCGACCAGGCGCGGGTCGTCGGGATCTGGCGCCAGAATGAATTCGCGCGCTTCGGTCATGGCATGAATATGCGTCGAACAGGTGGCTCTGGAAAGGGCCAAGGCGCACCGGCCGGTTGACCGCCACCACCGGATCGCCAGAATGCCCGCCGGAGGTGGGTCATGACTACAGACAAGAATATCCTGGTTCGTCCGCTTGAAGACTGCGCCGTATTGATCACCGGCGGCACTTCGGGCATCGGCCTGGCTTCGGCCCGGGCCCTGGCCGAAGCCGGCGTGCGGCGCTTCGTGCTCAACGGTCGCAACGCCGAGCGGGCGGAAGCAGCGCACCGGAGCCTGGCTGAGACCGCACCCGAAGCCGATATCCGGCTGGCGCTTGGCGACGCCGCCACTCAGGACGGCGCCCGCGGGGCGGTGGCGGCGACCACAGATGCCTTCGGCCACATCGACGTGCTGGTCAATTCGGCCGGCGGCGACATCTTGCCGAAGCTTTTGCATGAAACGGACATGGATGAGATAGAATCCGTGCTGCAGGGCGAGTTGCTGTCGACGATCCTGCCGACCCGCGCCGCCCTGGATCCCATGATGGCCCAACGCGGCGGCTCGATCATCGCCATCGCTTCCGACGCCGCAAAAGTGGCGACACCGGGCGAAGCCGTCATCGGCGCGGCGCTGGCCGGCATCCTCATGTTCACTCGCACTGCCGCCATGGAGGCCAAGCGTTCCGGCGTACGCCTCAACTGCATCACGCCCTCGATCGTCCGCGGCACGTCGCACTACGACAAACTGATGGCCGACGGCTTCGCCGGAAGACTCTTTTGCCAAGGCCGAAAGCCGCGCCAACTTGGGCGTCGTCGAAGCGGAGGACCTGGCGCATCTCGTGGTCTACTTGGCCAGCCCGGCAGCCGCCAAACTGAGCGGTCAGGGGATTAGCTTGAACGGGGGGATTACGGCCGCCTAGCGAAAAATGCCTTGCATCGGCGGGCGGCTGAGGCTTCGGTAAAGGCCGGGGGACAAGGCAGCCTGGGAGGCCGGCGCATGGCGGACGAGCAGAAACGAAACTGGACCTCAGCCTCGGGCATCCCGCTCAAGCCTTTCTACGGCGCCGACGACGTGCCGGCCAGGCAGCGCGCCATCGTCAACGGCGCACCGGGCGAGGCACCCTTCTTGCGCGGCGCCTACCCCACGGGCTATCGCACCAAACCCTGGCGCATCTTCCAACTCTCGGGCTTCGGTAAGCCCGAGGACGAAAACGAACGCATCAAGATGCTGCTGGCCCACGGCGAGACCGGCTTCATCATGGAGCACGACCGCAATACCGCCGACCACATGCAGAATGTCGACGATCCGGAAGTGGTGGCCAGGGCCCGCGACGTGGGACTGACCGGGGCCGTCATGCAAAGCGTGCGCGATATTGCCATCTGCCTCGACGGCATCCCCATCGAAAGTACCTATGGCCATGCCGGCGGCGGCGTGGTGCAGCATGCCCCCTTCGCGCTGGCCGGCTACTGGACGGTTGCTAAACGGCGGGGCCTCGATCTCGGACGCCTGGCCGGTACCGGGCAAAGCGATTTCAACCTCACATACGTGGGCTGTCCGCCGCTGCGCCAAATCCCCACGGCACCGGGGCTCAGGCTCAACATCGACATCGTCGAATATTGCGCCGAAGTGCTTCCGCGCTGGGTGCCGGTATCCATCGCCGCCTACAACGCCGCCGATTCGGGCATCAACGCCTACCAGGAACTGGGGGCGCTGTTTGCCAACGCCATCGAATACCTGGACGAGGTCGAGCGCCGGGGCCGCATGACTGTGGCCGAGGCGGCACGCGGCGTTGGCGGGGTGAGTTTTCGCCTCTCGATGGATCTTTTCGAGGAAGCCTGCAAAATGCGCGCGGCCCGCCAGATGTGGGCCCAGTTGCTGGCGGAGCGCTACGGCATAACCGATCCCAAGCTCGCCAACCTGCGCATTCACTGCGTTACCGCGGGCTCGCGCATGACCTACCAGCAACCCTTCAACAACATCGTGCGCGGCACCATCATGGGGCTCGCAGGCGCGCTCGGCGGCATCCAGTCGCTGGGCGTGTCGGGCTATGACGAGGCGCTTTCGATCCCCTCGGAACACGCCCATCAGATGTCGGTGCGCATCCAGCAGATCCTGCAAAACGAGACCAACCTGACGGCGGTCGCCGACCCGCTCGGCGGTTCCTACTATGCCGAAGCCCTGACGGCGGAACTTATCGAACGCGGCCGCGCCTTCATGGACGAAATCCTCGACCAGGGCGGCTACCTGACCACCCTCGACAACGGCTGGATGCTGGCCCGGGCCAACGAAAACCAGATCGCCGAGTTCGAAGCCCAGGATCAGGGCGAGCAGATCGTGGTCGGCGTCAACGCTTTCCACGATGACGTTTCGCCCCACGAGGTCGATGGTTTCATGGGCGTCGACGACACCTACGATGTCGCCCTGGAACGCCTGAACGAGATCCGCAGGAGCCGCCACGAGGCAGCCGCCGGCGACGCACTAAAAGCCCTCCGTGAGGGCTGCCGAGGCAGCGCCAACGTCATGCCCCTGATGATGGAAGCGCTCGACAGCGACGTCACGCTGGGCGAGATCGGCGACGTCTTCCGCCAGACCTTCGGCGATTGGCAGCCGCCGATCACGGTGTAGGCCCAGCCCGATGCCGTCGCAAAACCGCAACACCGCCCGCATCGTCATTGCCAAAACCGCGCTGGATGGCCACTGGCGCGGGCCGCAACTGGTCAGCCACGCCCTCGAGCGCGCCGGTTACGAAGTCGCCCTGGTGGGCATGAAACAGGCCGGCGAAATCATCGCTGCCGCAACCGACCAGCAGGCCGATCTGATCGGCTTGCACATCGGCGGTCACGTCGAAGTGGCGGAAGGGATCATCCGCGACATCCGCGCGGCGCTGCCGGACATGCCGGTGTTCGTCGGTGGCGTGGTGCCGCCCTGGGCCAAGAAGCGCCTGGAGGCCCTGGGCGTCGAGGTCTATCCGCCGGGCTCGCAGATGAACGACATCATCAATGCCGCGGCCCGTCTGACGGGATTCGCCCCGGCCGGATAGAATCGTTTCGTCCCACAGGAGGAGACAGGGCGATGAGCGGAAATCTCTTTCGCACCAAACTGTGCGATCTCCTGGGTATCGACTATCCCATCATGCTGGCGGCGATGGCCCCCGACGTCTCCGACCCGGCACTGGTTGCCGCGGTCTCCGAGGCCGGCGGTATAGGTGTCTTGGCCTGTGCCGACAAGAGCCCCGAGGAAATACGCAATTTGGCGGCCGAGACGCGGAAGCTGACCGGCAAGCCCTTCGGTATCGATGTGGCGCTGCCGATCAAGGCCGACACGTTGTCGCTCGATTTCCACGAAGCCCTGGCTCAGGCTGATCTGCCCGAGGAACACGTCCGCCTGCGCGACGAATTCATGGCCGCCAACGCCATTCCCTATGTCGACGACATCAGCAAGGCAACGCCGGGGCTGAGCTCGATCGCCGCTTTCAAGCTGGGCTATGAGCTGGGCAAGCGCCAGGTCGAGACCATCCTCGACATCGCGCCGGCGCTGTTCGTCTCGGCGCTCGGCGATCCCTCGTTCATGGTCGCCGAGGCGCACCGCCGGGGCATCAAGGTGATGTCGGTGGTCGGCCGGTCCAAGGACGCGGGCCGCGTGGCCCGGGGCGGTGTCGACGCGGTCATCTGTACCGGTACCGCGGCGGGCGGGCATAGCGGCGCCGTCGACGGCACCGTGCTGGTGCCCCAGGTGGCCGAGCTGGTGGCACCGACCCCGGTAGTGGCCGGCGGCGGCATCGTCGACGGCCGTGGGTTGGCCGGCGCCCTGGCGCTCGGTGCCGTCGGGGTTTGGGTGGGAACACGCTTCATCGCCAGCCAGGAGTGCGCCGCCAAGCCTTGGTACAAACAACACCTAGTCGAGGCCGACGACATGGCCACCGTGCGCAACCGCTGGTACACGGGCAAGACGACGCGCCATCTCGAAGGTGCCTGGGACAAGGCCTGCGAGCAATCGGGGCTGGAGCCCCTCGACATGCCGGCCCAAGGCATCTGCGTCACACCCATGACGCTGGGCGCGGTCGAGGCCGGGGAATACGTCTCGTCGGGAATCTATTGCGGCCAAGGTACGGCACGTATCGATGCCGTTTTGCCGGTGGCCGAGATCGTCTCGCAAATGATCGAGGATGCCCGCGCCATCCTGACCGAGGAGCTGCCACAAAGGGTTCAGTTAAATTAGGGAGTATCGCGTATGGAGCTGGCGGATATCGGCCTGGCGCCGCGGCGCCGGGAGAAGGTTGGAACGCTGCACGACGCGGTGGGGCTGATCAAGAACGACGACATGCTGGCCTTCGGTGGGATCCACTCGCACAACGGCCCGATGGCCTTGATCCACGAGATGATCCGCCAGGGCATCAAGGACCTGCACGCCATCGGCAACGTCAGCGCCGGCATGCCGGCCGACATTCTTATTGGCGGCGGCTGCGTCGACACCTTCACGGTCTGCTATGTCGGGCTCGAGCATCTCGGCTTCGCGCCGCGCTTCCGCCAGGCCGCCGAGCAAAAGAAGATCAAGATCATCGAGGGCGACGAGATCTACTACATCCTGGGCCTCAAGGCCGGCGCCGTGGGCCTGCCCTTCGTGCCCCACCCGCCCGGGCACGAGGCCCGCGACGGACCCAAGGTCGAAAGCACCTACGCCCGCACCACCGATCCATATACCGGGCGCGAAGTCATCGTCTCCCCCGCCATCGCGCCCGATGTCGGCATCATCCACGCGGCGCAATGCGATCCCTTCGGCAACGTCGTTCATTATGGCTCGGTAGTGGCTGACGATCTGATCGCCAAGGCCTCGGCCCGGACCATCGTGACCACGGAGGAGATCGTCCCGCTCGAGACCACCAAGCGCGATCCCAGGCGCACAACGATTCCCGGCCACTATGTCGACATGGTGGTGGAAGTACCTTTCGGCGCGCATCCGCTGTCCTGTCACGGCGTCTACAATCACGACGAGGCGCACCTCATCGACTACCGGGACGCCGATATCGAGGCCTATTTGCAGGAATACGTCTTCGGCGTCGAGAACCACTTCGGCTATCTGGAAAAGTTCGGTATCGAGCGCCTGATGGCGCTACGCGAGAGCCTGTGAGGAGCCCCGGCATGAATTTCAGCAAGCCCGCAACCGACTATTCAACCGGCGAGTTGATGGCCGTGACCATCGCCCGGCAAATGGAGGTTCATGACGGGGACTGGGCCGCCATCGGCGCCTATTCCGAGCTGCCCATGGCAGCCATGAAACTAGCGCGGCTGCTTTATGCACCGAACATGTGGTGGATGAGCGGCGGCGGCGGCGCCATCAATTCGACCTCCAAGGTGGTGCGCTCGACATCCGATTTTCGCGTCCTGCGCGGCGCCGAGTACGTCATGAGCATGGAGGACATCGTCGACATCGAGATGTGGCGCTTCACCCGCGGCCGGGAGAAGATCGTCGCTGTCGTCGGCGGCATCCAGATCGACAAACATGGCGCCAGCAATATGGTCTGCGTCGGCGACTACGCCGATCCCACGGTTCGCGGAGTGGGCACGGTGGGGCTTTGCTTCGGCGTCTCGTTCAGCATCGTCTATTTCTTCACCCTGCATCACAATCCAAAGATCTTCGTCGATCAGGTGGACTTCATCAGCTCGCCCGGCCACACCGAGGAGCGGCGCAAGTACGTGCCCGCGGGTTGCGATGGGCCGCAGCGCGTGTTCTCACCGCTTGGCGTCTTCGATTTCGAATCCGAGGCGCGAACCATGCGGGTGCGGTCACTCCATCCCGGCGTATCCGTCGCCGAGGTGGTCGAGAAAACCGGGTTCGAGTTGGTGATCCCCGACGACATTTCGACCACCGAGCCGCCGAACGAGCTAGAGCTTGCCATATTGCGCAACGGAATCGATCCCGACGGCGTTCTTCGGGAACTCCGCATCACGCACTGATCCATGGCATCGCCGGGGCGCTTCGCAGGGCGTGACGGGTGAGAAAGGAGTTTCGTACAGCACTACTCTTAATCTGGCGCAGACACCGGCAAATGTCCGCTTCTGATGCTGTGGACGGCTCCCGCCACCGGCATCACGATGTGCCAAAGTGCAGTTGCTGTTAACCGCCAGGAGGGAGCCGTCCTATGACCGAAGTTACCACGATCGGAGTTGATCTCGCGAAGAACGTTTTTCAGA
>PVBE011113352.1_pt1 | contig 18731 bp, 15 predicted proteins | sample 1631181 | NCBI WGS metagenome assembly PVBE01 (sample SAMN08397723, study PRJNA350692) | Marine metagenome, whole genome shotgun sequencing project. | isolation source: water | place: Pacific Ocean | collected 2012-04
AACTATAACAATCACGAGCGTGGCTCACGAGAAAAGCCTGCCCATTCCCTTCCGTGCAACCAGGTGGCGGAAGCCTGAAAGGGTGACCCACATAGCTCGCGCTGCCGGTGTTAGCGCTTTTCCACCGACATCAGTGTTGCTGGAGCCAGTTAATGATCGTGCTTGCAAACGCTTCGCGTTGTTCGCGCATCGTGATGACGTGGCCGGCACCGGCCAGCCATTCACCCCTTGCATCGGTAATCCCCTTTTCAACCACGGTACTCAGGTGGGGTGGGGTGATTTCGTCATGGGTTGCGTGAAACACTAGCGTGGGTGCAGTGATATTGGCAAGCCGCTCGACGCTGTCGTGGGTGAGCGCGGCGTGAGTCAGTCTTTGTTGTGCTATTAAGTTTTCCCGTAGGTCCGACCAGCCTCCACTGGGGCCAAGCAGTTTATCCTGATATCGATTGAAGAACTCGGCATCAAATGCCGACAACACGACACATTTCTGGAACGCTTCAAATCCGAGTCGCTCATGTAAATCGAGCCACAAAGTGAGTTTTGCCTGGAAATGATGGTCCGCGCGCGCCCAGGTACCTGAATTGATTAGGCTGTGCACACGATCTGGGGCGAGAAGGGCGAGTTCCTGTCCGATGCATGCGCCAATGCCGACAATGCCGAGAAAATGCGCTTGTTTGATCGACAGATGGTCGAGTAGTGCCAGCACGTCCTGCGCGTAGAGCCTTGTCGTCGCCTCCACCGAGGGTCGATCATTCGACTCGCCAATGCCCCGGTGATCAAAAATAATCACTTGAAAGTGCTCTATTAAGCCGCTAGGTAAATGGCGTTCACCGCCGTGGCACCACGTGCCCCACCCGCCTGAGCACACGAGAGGAATGCCTTGTCCGTGAACCTCGTAGTACATCGAGTGGTGATTTAAATCTGCAATGGGCATGGGTGTTGGCCTGTCATTTCGTCAATTGGTGTTCGATGATGCCGGCGATGTCTATTAACCAGTTGTCCGTACCCGGACGACTGATCAGTTGAAGCCCCACAGGCAGTACCCCAGCGGGAACCGGGCAGGGAATAGAAATCGATGGGCAACCGGCAAAGTTGGCCAAGGCGGTGAAGTCAGCCTGATTAACGGGCGGTGGTTCATCAAACCTAAACGCGTTCTGCGGCGTTGTCGGTGCCACGATTAGGTCGATCGTTGTCAGAGCATTGCGCAATGCTTGACCGGCTTTGGCAACAACGACTCGGGCTTTGTCGATCTGATCTGTACTGGCATTGCGACCGAATTCGAGCATCTTGATCAAGGGTTCAGAAAATGCCTGCCGATGATGGGAGAGGTCGAACATCCATCGCTCCGCCGCCTCGTGCTCGATTAACAGCAGGGCTGCACGGCGCGCAGCGCCTGGATTCCAGTCGGGCAATTCCGCGACCGGGCTCATTGGCTGCCATTGTTGCATCTGTTTCAGAGCCTGTTGGTAAGCTGAGGAAACGGTTGGCGTTAACAATGCCGCGTCGATTTCGCCGAGGTGAGACCAGAGAAGCGGACTGGCTAGGGATACCGTCTGAGTCGGGGTTGGTGGCAGCAGGCATTGCATCAGAATTTTGCAGTCCGCCACAGTGCGTGTGATCGGCCCGGTGCAGTCAAGGGATTGGCCAAGAACGCGAATGCCGAGGTTAGAAATGGCACCCAAACTGGGTTTCAGTCCGACCAAGCCACAATAGGCTGCCGGTAAGCGCACTGAGCCCAGAGTATCCGTACCCAGCGCTGCCGCGCAGAAGCCACTTGCCACGGCGGCGGCTGAGCCGCCACTGGAACCGCCAGGGGTAAAGCCGTCAGCCAACGGATTTTGTACTCGGCCGTGGTGAGGGTTGTCGGACAGCGCACTCAGCGCACCCTCATCCATGTTGGCCTTGCCAAGGATGATGACACCGTGTGCCTTCAGTTGGGTTACTACGTGGGCATCACGTTCGGCGACCATCGATTGCCCTAGCCCGTTTGTGGTGGGTAAACCCGCTATATCAATGTTGTCTTTAACCACCATTGGGATGCCGTCTAGGGCACCGAAGCTTTGTTTTTTTCCTCGACGTTGATCTGAGTCAAATGCCGCGCGGGTGGCCCCTGTTTTGTCGACGTGAATCACTGCGTTAATGTTTTTATTGTGTAACTCAACCTGGGACAGGTAGGCACTGATTAAATCTTCTGCACAAAGTGAATGGTTCTCCAGTTGGATAACCAGTGTCCTCAGCGAGGCTTTGTGGGTGTCATCTTGGTTCATCAATTAATCGCTGTGGCTTCTGCCGATCTTCCAGGCCTGTCAGCGAGGCAGTTTGCCCCGGGGCAACGAGTTCAACGGTAAACCGAACGCCCAGTGTTTCCCGCAAATGCTGTGCGAGTTGATCTTTTGCCCGCGTATCGGCGCCAGCGTACTCGGCGATCACCGTCATTTGATCGCGCGCCTCATTGACGTGACAGACGTATTCTCCTGTGAATCCATTGAGTGCTTGCAGGAGGGGTCCGATCGCGGTGGGATAAACATTGATTCCGCGCAGTTTCACCATGTCATCGCTGCGCCCATCGAATCCGGTGATCCGCCGAAAGCCAATACCGCTTTCAGGGTCTGGAGGCAATCGTGTTGAGAGGTCCTGGGTGTCAAACCGAATGATGGGATAAATCGTGTCTTTGAACAGAACCGTCACACAGATATTGCCGGGTGTGTTATCGGCAACAGGTTGTGCAGTTTTCGGGTCGAGCATCTCGACAAAGTGCGCGTCCTCCCACAAATACAGTCCGTCCTGGCGTGGGCCTTCCGCTGCGATGATGCCGGTATCGCCAACGCCATACCAGTCGAAGGTGTCCGCACCACCCCAAAGGTTACTCAGCTCGACCCGCGACGCATGATCGAGATGACCGCAAATCATCCTTACCTGTAAATCGCTCCCAGGTTCCAGCCCCGCCTGTTTTGCGACCGCTGCGAGCTTGCGGAGAAAATCAGAAAAGCCAACTAGCACTGTGGCACCGAATCGGTGGATCAAATCGACTTGCAAACGACTTCTCGTCTCCGCGCCGGTACCCGCTGGCAGTAGCAAGGCTTGGGTGTAATGAAGGATCGCCTCCCGAATGTAATGCCCGCCATTCACCATGCCGAATCCATAGACTGAGTGAACTACATCGTCTGACCGCAATCCTTGCAAAAGGTAGGCACGTGCCAGCAGGATGTTTTGAATTTCACGATCGCGTGGCCCAAAGAACAGGGGCTGAGGAGCACCCGTGGTGCCACTGGTCGTATGTAAAATGGCACGATGGGGTTGGCCTGCGAGACCGTGGTAATCCCCCAGAGGCGGCGAGCGCTCGACGCTTGCCATCAAATCCTTTTTTGAAAACACAGGTACTTTGTCCAGATCGTTGAGTGTTTTGATGTCGCCGGGGTTCAGTCCTGCCTCTCGCCAATGTCGTTGATAAAAGGGCACTTGCCACGCGCGTTCAATTACGCGGGCGAAGCGCCTTTCTTGTAGCTCACGTAATTGTCCCGCGTTAAGCGCGGCCGGCCCCTCGAGAAAAGCCGCTCCAATGGGGTAGGCCTCGAGCAGGGCCGCAGGCTGTGCCTGTTCGTAGTAGATGCTCAAGGCACCAGATCGTCGATGATGTCAGCTGTGTTGGTCACAGCAGGCAATGAATCGAGACGTTCGATGACTCGTTCGCAAGCGTTGTCGCTAAGTGGAACTAAGGAGCGCCGCCAATTGTTGCGGAATTTGTCTAGCCAGGCCGCACGACTCATGGGTTTGTCCGGGTGACCGTAGACGATGTCGATCATTGAATGCGCCCGAGTGCCATCGTGGTTTTCGATTTGAACCTCAATTGGACTCAATGCATTGGGGTTGGGATTCTCGTCGATTTGGATGTCGATCTGTTGGGCTAACCCCAGTGTGATTGGATCACGACGGACTTCGAGAGTGAAATCATCACCGATGACTCCACCGGTGATGAGTGCTCGGGCCGCGACGAAGCGGGCACACAATCTCGCATAGTTAATATCCATGTCACGGGTAACCGGGCGACCGACTAGATGGTGTGTTAACGAAGGCACGCGGGCCACGACATTTCGGATATCGCTGTGCGCCAACGAATGCTCTTTACGCAAGGTCAGGCAGGCATCGACGATGCCGTGAGTAGCACGACCGCTGGGAAATGGCTTGTGGGCGACTTCGGTAATTCTCCATACGGTGCCGAGTTGTGGTAGCACGTCGTCTAGATGATGTTGGCCCTCGAACAGTGCATAGAATCCAAAAGGGCCTTCAAGAATATGGCGGGTTCCCGGAATGCCCTGAAGGGCAATGTCACAAGCGGTCATGGCATTACGCGCGTTAAATCCCATCTGCATGGCTAGCAGCGGCGATCCTTCGGTATGCGCCTGCATGGTGCCACACAGTTGGGCATGGGCAATGCCGAAGCTGCTGATCAATTGTTTTTTTTCGTAGCCTCGTAGGATAGACACGGCGGCGGTGGCGCCGAATGCCCCGCAGGTACCGGGACGGAAAAACTTCAGTGGGCTTGCACTAGCGACACCGAGGTGACAGGCAACGTCCACGCCCAAGGTGACAGCACGCACCAGTTGGTGCCCTGATATGGTGTCGCCACCGTTTGATCGTACGCGATCAATTTCCGCCAAGCTGGCAGCCAGCACGACGGTGACTGGGTGGACGACCGCCTGCTCATGAACACAATCATATTCGGCATTGTGAATTTGGTAAGCGTTGCAAAGCGCTGCCGCTTTGGCATCGAGTACCTTATCTTGTCCCCACACTCGCGCCGAGTCCTGGGAAGGTGCAGCCCCCATCGCATTGATCAGCTCTGTCACCCATGGGCCGCCGCTACCGGCAAGGCCAACCCCGATCGAGTCGAGAATGAACTTTTGCGATGCCGCAATCGCTTCTTGAGGCAGGTCATCAAAGCCTGTCTCAACGACATGGTGTGCGATGTGTTCTATAGCATCAATGGCCATCTGTGGTTTCCTGCTGTACCTATCCAGTGGCGCGCGATGTCGATTCGTCGAGCAATCCATACGTCATCGTGCTGGGCGACATAATTTAGAAACTTCTCCAGTGCGTGAATGCGACCGGGCCGACCCATAATGCGTAAGTGCACGCCGATAGACATCATGCGAGTGTGCTCAGCGCCTTCAGCATAGAGACAGTCAAAGGTGTCTTTTGCGTACTGCAACCAGTCCGAGGGCATATAGGATGGTGAAGTCCACAGTTTCATGTCATTCGTGTCGAGCGCATATGGCAGCACCAGGATCGGATGGTCTCCCTGTGTATCCCAAAATGGCTGATCGTCAGAATAATCATCCATGTGATAGACAAAGCCAGACTCACCGAGCAGGCGGCGCGTGTTTTCGGTAATGAGATAGCGTGACAACCAACCGAGTGGCCGACTGCCGCATTTTGTGGTGATCGATTCAATGGTTGCATTAATGAACGCGCGCTCTTCGCTCTCGTTCATTCGGTGTTGGTGGGTCCAGCGTAGGCCATGCGCGCAGACTTCATGGCCACTAGCGATGATTTGTTCTGCGAGATCAGGGGCACGCTCTAGGCTAAGCGCAGCGCAGGTAAAGGTTGCAGTGACATTTTTTTCAGCAAGGAGTGCCAGAATACGCGGTGCGCCTGCCTGAATGCCGTAACGATAGTTACTTTCATTCGCCAAATTTCGTTGCGGTTTTCTTAACACCACACCGAGTTCATCGACCGGTTCGGGTCGAGGATCGCCGTCTCGAACTGACTGTTCTGCCCCCTCCTCAACGTTCACAACGATGGAAAGTGCAAGACGCTTGCGGTCAGGCCAGTTTGTGGGTGCTGATGATGGCTCGTTATATTGGGACAATGTGTTCACTTGGCATCGGGTCAACGGGTAGGAAATTACCCGAATCTTAACCGACGGAATAATAACGGAGTGCGCCTCGACTGATGTGCCCGAAATTGGAACAACTCCATCACATGCACGGCGTGCTCCGTACGCAACGTCATCGCGCCACTGGTGTGTTAGCGGGTGAGTACGGCTGGGGTCGTATCCAGATCGCCGACTATGTGCGTCGATATTCTCCTGGGACCGTTCTATGGATTAGCGATAACGCGCCGCGCGGCAGCGAGCGGTTGCCTGTGTCCAGGGCGCGATCTGTCCTTGGCCGTGAGACTGACGTTATTGTGTTCGATGGCTTTGCAGGGTTTGATATTGATGCATTGGGTGCTGTTGGCGGCAGTATTCGGGGTGGGGGCCTGCTGTTGCTGCTGATGCCGGCGTTGGATGACTGGCAGCACTTTGATGATCCAGCAAAGGAGCGCATGACGGTTCACGGTTATACCGCTGCCGATGTTGGTGGCCGCTGGTTCGAACACCTGAAGCGATGTTTGTTGGAGGCGAGTGGCGTCATCATTTTGTCGCAGCATGACGGAGTTCACGGAGGTGGTTTGACCGTTGCGCCGTCGCTCGTGTCCGCCAAGGTGCATGATGCGGACTGTGTCACGGCTGATCAGGCCGACGCGGTTGCCGCTGTAACGCGCACGGTGCGTGGGCACCGGCGACGGCCGGCGGTGTTGGTTTCAGATCGTGGCCGCGGCAAGTCGGCAGCGCTTGGTATTGCCGCTGCTAGAGTGTTGCGTGATCCGGGGCAGCGCATTCTAGTGACTGCGCCGCGCCGGGCAGCGGCGGCCAGCGTCTTCTTGCATGCCGCTCGTTTATTGCCGGGCTCCGAGCTTCATCAAGGCCAACTTTGTGTCGCTTCCAGCGTGCTTGAATTTGTGGCGCCAGAACGATTGCGTTCGAAAGCACTGACGGCGAGTTTGGTAATGATCGACGAGGCAGCCGCCCTTCCGACCCCCTTATTGCACGACATACTGCGTCGATATTCCCGATTGGCTTTTGCTACTACCGTGCACGGTTATGAAGGCAGTGGCCGTGCCTTCGAGCTGCGTTTCCGTCAATATCTCGATCAGCACAGCGTGGGTTGGCGTCGAGTTCAGTTGAATACGCCCATTCGTTGGGCGGCAGGGGATCCACTGGAAGAATGGCTATTTCGGGCGCTGGCGCTGAATGCGCGGATCGCCGAAAGTGCATCGGTTGGAGGAGTGCGGGTAGAGGGCGTCAAGGCAAAGTACCTTTCCCAGGGTGAATTGGCTACGCAGCCTGATGTGCTCGAGCAGGTTTTCGGTTTGATGGTGCAAGCGCATTATCGGACACGTCCCTACGATCTTCGTTATCTTATGGATGCCCCTAACGTCAGCGTTGTAGCGATGTTTGCTGATGACACGGTGGTGGCCGTTGCGTTGCTGGCGATCGAAGGCGGTTTTGATCAAGACACCGCCAGCGCCATCGTAGATGGTCGTCGACGTCCGCGAGGTCATCTTTTGCCTGAATCGCTCGGTGTGCATTTCGGTCTTGAAGCGGGCCCGACGGCGCGCCATGCACGGATTGTGCGCATCGCGGTGCATCCGGCGGTGCGCTGTCGTGGGTTGGGTTCATCGCTCGTTTCGTTCATTTTAGAGAGTTCCCTGGGACAAGGGCTCGATAGTGTGGGGACGACATTTGGTGCTACGCCAGCGCTGACTCGGTTCTGGGGTCACGCCGGGTTGCAGCCATTGCGTCTGGGAGTGCGGCGGGGAACAGCCAGTGGTGTTCACGCGCTTTTGATGTTGAAGGGATTGTCTGCGAGTGGCATCGATTTGGCACAATCGGCCAGCGAAGTTTTTGCCCGGAATTTTCGATGCCAACTGGCGGATACGTTAACCTTGGTTCCAACAGAGGTCGTGCTCGAGATTCTCGGACAATGTGCAATGGCACCGGCTATGCCGGATACTCGGCAGTGGCGCGATGCCGCCGCCTTTGCATTCTTGGGTCGAAGCTACGAGGATGTGGTGGGGTCGTTGGAAACCATTGTGTGGTGGGTCCTGGCGAATGAGCAGCGGCCGGTTAAGTTGTCGGCAACGGGCTGTGCTTTGTTGGTTGCCAGAGTATTGCAGAAAAGGTCATGGGCGACTTGTGCCACGTTATGCAAGGCGCCTGGGCGAGCCGGTGTACTGGCGTTGTTGCGAGACAGTATGGCCAAGATACTCGAGGGGACTGATTCGACGGCAGTGCAAGCAGAGGTGCTTCGTTTACAGACTTGATTGGTGGCCGGGTCGAGTCCCAGCAGGGGGTGAGATGACCCAAAGGACTAAGGCCCCTTCCGAGCCTGGTGAGATTCCGCCGCTGATCGATTTCCCGCATGCGCCCCCGGGTTGGTTACCAAAGCATGCTGTAGCCTTGGCCGCTAGTGACTTCCTTGTGTTGACTGAGGATCACTGGACACTGATTGCGGCGCTACAGGAGTACTTCATGCGCAATGCACCGGAGAACATCCGATTGCGTGACCTGCATGACGCATTAAAGGAAAAGTTTCATACCAGCGGTGGCGGACATTATCTCTACCACTTGTTCCCCGGGGGGCCGGTAGCGCAGGGATGTCCAATCGCTGGACTGAGCGCACCGGCGGGTAGCGTGGATCGGTCCTACGGCAGTGTGTCCTGACTATCGCTTAACTGCCTTTAAAATAGGGCACTCGGCGTTCGGCCATTGCCCGCACGCCTTCCTGAAAATCCTCGGTTAATCGTAACCGGCTTTGTTGTTCAAGTTCGTGTTCGGTCGCTGCAATGACGGCTTCGGCGAGTCCATCACGCAGGGTTGCGCGAATGGCGCGAACTGCGAGTGGTCCCGACGCAGTAATCTCCTGGGCCAGGGCGATTGCCCGCTCGCGCACATCGGCCTGGGGCACCAGTTCATCGGCAAGACCCATGGCATGGGCCTCGTCGCCAGGCACCCGTCGTCCGGTCAGTAATAACAGGCTGGCCTGGGTTGGGCCGATCAGACGCGGCAGGGTCACACTGAGGCCAAAGCCTTGGTGAAAAGCGAGGCGGGCAAAGTTGGCTGAAAAGCGCGCTTCCCTGCAGGCCACTCGGTGGTCTGCCGAGCACGCAAGACCAAGGCCGCCCCCAATGGCCGCGCCTTGAACTGCGGCGATTACCGGTTTTTGAGCCCGAAAAACACGGGCTGCCTCGCGGTAGAGATTGCCGGCCTGGGCGTCGAGTTGTTCCTGTCCCCAGGATTCCCGCGCAGAGAAGTCGGCTCCTGCGCAGAAATGTTTACCCTTGGAACACAGCACAATGGCGCGGCAGGCATCGTCGTTGTCCAATAATTCATAGGTGTCTGCAATTTGGCGAATGAGGCTGAAGTCGAAGAAGTTGTTTGGGGGCCGACGAATTTCAACTATCGCCACATGATCGGCAATCGTCACGCTGAGCCCTTGTTCGGTTGTTTCAGACATCGTTCATTCTCCAGGGGGATTCATGAGTGGAGTCGGCGGGAGCGCATGTCATGCTACTCGAGGGGTCACTCGATCGGGTACCAATTAGGGCATCGCTAATGGTGACGCCCAGACCACGGTCGTGAACGATGACGGGGTTAAGGTCAAGAGTGTCGAGCGCAAGCGCATTGGCAAGAGCGAAATTACTGATGCGCACCAGCAGTTCGACGAGTGCGTCGATATCAGCTGGGGCACGGCCCCGTACGCCCCCAAGTAATGGCCGACAGTGCAGTTGGTTAAGCAGTCTGTGGGCTTGGTGTAAGTTAACTGGCAGCGGTGTGGTCACCAGATCGTTGACCACTTCGACCAGCACGCCGCCGCTGCCAATCGACAGGAGTAATCCAAAATCAGGATCGCGGTGGATACCAACGATCAGTTCAGTGCCCGGAGGGGCCATCGGTTCTACGCGAATGCCATCGATTTTGGCCGTGGGAGCGCGGATGCGGGTTTCATTCATCATCGCTTCGTAGCCTGAGGCGACCTGGTCGGTGCCGACGAGATTCAGCGCAACGCCACCCACCTCGGTTTTGTGTGGTATCTGTGCAGACTGCACCTTCAGGGCGACCGGACTGTTAAACGCTGCCGCCGCTGCCACCGCTTCCTCGGCTGATGTGACAAGCCGTCCTGGAGGACAGGGGATCTTGAGTTGACTCAGCATCTGTTTGGCAGCGTGCTCGGTGTACATCGGAATATCAGGGTCCAGGGTAGGCCAAGTCTTTGTCCGAGCCGGCGGCTCATCGTCTGTTGGATCAAATGCTTCCAGGAAGGTCTGGTAATCGGCCATTGCCTTGATGGCGCGCGCTGCGTTAGACATATTCTCGAGACAGGGAAAGCCCGCCTGCGCCAGCAGCTCCACGGCCCGCGGGTGTGCCCGGGTATAAGCGCAAAAGACAACGGGTTTCTTGATTGCCTGACCAAGGCGCATCAGTGCCTCGAGATCCCGCTCTACGTAGGTAGGGTGAGCCAGTGAGCCGGCGACTAAGATCGCATCGATCTGCGGCGCCGCCGCCATGATCTCGAGGACCGGTGCATAGCCAAGCTCAAAGATCACTTGCGCAGTGACATCAACAGGGTTCCTTGATGTGCCATAAGCCGGCAGCTTTACATCGATCTGATCGCGCGTTGACCGGTCGAGCTCGGGGACGCTAAGCCCTTGTGCTTCGCACTGGTCAGCCAACCAGGCACCCGCCCCGCCGGAGGGGGTCAGAATACCGACGCGGTGTCCAAGTGGCAGGCAGCCGGAGAAGTACGCAAAGCCGGCGGCGACATCGGTCATGTGATCACTGTCACTGCCGCTGATAATCCCATAGCGTTCAAATATCGCCTGGTAGGCCTGATACGAGCCTGCCAACGACGCCGTATGTGAGGCGGCAGCGGCGGCGGCGGCCTCGAAGCGCCCGACTTTTGCCATGATCAATGGTTTTCTTCGCTGTGCGGCTTGTGTTGCAATTTGCCTGAGGCGTTGCGGTTGGTTGAAGCCTTCAACAAACATCAAGATGACCTGTGTGTTGTCCTCTTCGAGGAGATACTCCAGCACGTCGAGTGCGTCAAGACCGGCTTCGTTGCCAGTGGTAACGACAAAACTGAACACCAGTCCCTTGGGTCGTCCACGATTGAAGAACGAAAAACCCACGCCACCGCTCTGTGATATCACTGCAATGCCTGCGCCGCGGCTATCAGCCGGTTGTAGTTCTCCCTCGAAGTGCACCACAGTCGGACTGAAGGTAGCGGCCAGCGGCATCTGTCCGTTCAGGAAGCCTTCTGCGTTAGGAACCAGTACCGCGATGCGATGGCGCGCAACAATATCGCTGATTGTCTGTTGTCGAGCTTCGCCGACCTCGCTCTTTTCCTCGGCAAAACCCGAACTGATGACGATCGCCGCGCGGATACCGCGCGCGGCGCATGATTCGAGTGCCGTGCCAACATGGGCCGCAGGAATCGTAATGATCGCGAGATCGACCGCTTGGGGCAGCGCTTCAACCGATGGGTAACAGGTGAGGCCGCGTATCGTTGAGTGGGTTCGGCTAACAGGGTAAATCGGCCCGGGAAAAGGGTGCTCAAGTATCGCCTCAACCATTCGACCACGGATGATTTGCGGGTTTGGCGAGGCGCCGACCAAAGCAATCGACTGAGGCCAAAACAGAGCGCGAATGGCGTCTTTCACGCGTTGGGTCAACGCAGGCCAAGGCCGCGGGCAATAATGCCGCGCAGCACTTCGCGGGTACCGCCCTGTATCGTCAGTTTGGGTGCGATCAGGGTCGCCTGCTGAAGTACTTCGTCGAGTTGTTCTCGGTTGCCAGGTTCAACAATGATGTCGGGCACCAGGTCGCGAGCCGTCCCGGGAAGTGCCTGTTCCCAGTTGGTCCCCATCTCTTTAACCACGGCGGCCTCTACCTCCGGCACTTTGCCATCGTGCAGCATGCCAGCCACCGACAGAGACATCTGTCGCAAGGTAGCGACTTGAGCAACCAGTCGTCCAATACCCTCAGCGGTTCTGGGTTCGGGGTCTTGACCGGCCGCATGAATGAGTCCATGCAGTACAGCAATGGTTTCGAGAAAGCGTTCGGGTCCGCTGCGTTCGTAGGCCAGTTCACTGGTGGCTTGTTTCCAGGCCATGTCGACTTCGCCGATCACGTGTTCATCAGTCACTAATACGTCGTCAAAGGTGACTTCGTTGAACTCGTGCGCACCGGTTAGATTATGAATGGGTCGGACAGTGAGGCCGGCTGAATCCATTGGAATCAAGAACTGTGTCAGCCCGTGTCGACGATTTTCTTCGGTGGCGAGTGAGGTTCGCAGCAGTGCAATCATGTAGTGCGAGCGGTGTGCGTTGCTTGTCCAAATTTTGCGACCGTTAACAGACCAGCCTTCGCTCACGCGCTCGGCCCGTGATCGCAGTGAGAACAAGTCAGATCCCGAGTCCGGTTCGCTCATCCCGATACAAAAATAACACTCGCCGGCAATAATGCGCGGCAGTATCCGCTGCCTCATGGCGTCGCGACCATAGTGAATCAGCATGGGCCCACTTTGCCGGTCGGCCACCCAGTGGGCCCATACGGGTGCCCCGGCAGCAATCATCTCCTCGCTAACAACGAACCGTTCCAGGAAGCTGCGCTCCCCGCCGCCATACTTTCGGGGCCACGTCATGCCGATAAAGCCGGCGGCACCACATCGTTGGCTAAACGCTGGCGAGTGGCCTGTCATCCCTAACCCGTTGGGAGCAAAGGTACCGGCACTGGCTTCTTGTTCGAGAAAATCACGCACACGCTCACGCATAGCTTCGGCTTCGGGCGGTAATTGAACTGGGTCAAATTGAATGGCGCGAGTCATCGGCGTTGTCGGCTTGAAGGGCGTAAAATCCTGATTGTCCGCGTTTCACGCTTCAAGCGCCAATCGAACGGACTTACCCAACTCAGACTGGCATGCTTATGATTCAGCCCGACCCGATCATTGTTGAAACAGTTGATCGGTTACTAGGAGAACAGTGCTCTGCTGACGTGATCAATGCGGCTGAGGATGGACAGTGGCCCGCGGAACTATGGCAATCACTTGAGGAGTCCGGGGCAACCCTGGCCTGGGTGCCCGAGGCAGCAGGGGGCGGCGGGGCATCGATCGCAGATGGATTTGCGATTACTCGATTGGCGGGTAAACATGCCGCGCCGGTTCCGCTGGCGGAAACTTTGCTGGCCGGATACCTGCTCGCGGCAGCTGGGTTGGAGGTGCCGACCGGTCCACTGACTATTGCACCGGTGGTGGGCGAAACCGAATTCCGACCGAGTGCGCAGGGCAGTTTTGAAGGCAGTGCCCGACGTGTGCCTTGTGTTCACAATGCTGACTTTATGGTGGCGACGATAGCTGGGGATGCCCGTGTCGGGTTAGGCCTGTTTGATCGGAGCAGTTGGCGGATTGGTGAGGGTAGCGGTATCGTGAAGGGACTCGATGCGAACGTTCACCTTCATGGTGAAGCGATTGCCATCGCTGATACTGGGGACTGGCGTGGCCCGTTATTGTTGCTGGGCGCAGCGGTTCGTTCCCATCAGATAGCAGGTGCACTTGAGCATATGCTGGCGCAGTCGATCGAGTATGCTCAGATGAGAAATCAATTTGGTCGTCCGATTTCCAAATTTCAGGCGGTGCAGCACAACCTGGCTGTGTTGGCCGGCGAGGCTGCCGCCGCCGGAGCCGCTGCCGATGGTGCGATGAAGGCGATTGTGCTTCACGGTCTGGATGACACCCGTACCTTCATGGCGGTGGCCTCGGCCAAGATCCGCACTGGTGAGGCCGCTGGGACGGGCGCTGCGATTGCTCACCAGGTACATGGCGCCATAGGATTTACGCGAGAGTACAGCCTGCACCAGCGCACGCGGCGGCTATGGACGTGGCGAGACGATTTTCATCCGGAACGGGTGTGGGCGGATCGGCTGGGTCGCGCCGTTTGTGCTGAAGGTGCAGACCAGCTGTGGCCTTCGTTGACTGCACTATAGCTACGCCCCCCAGGGGCATGGTTTAGCCGCATGTGGAGTGCAACGGCTCGCCCTGGATGAGTGGCAGCCGTGACGTAATTTGGCTCAGGGGATGAGCCAGTCGCTTTTTAGCGAGTTGGCTCCATCCCAGGTGAAGCGCGCGCGGCGATGCCCACGCTGTGGCAGATAGAGCCACTCTAGCTGGTTAATCGTAAAGCCGATCACAGCGAAATGACGGTAGGCGATTTTGTTTTCATCATTTGTTGGCACTGATTCAGCGTTGATTACCGGCCGCCCGTCAGTGGCGCGCACTGAAATTGATCCAGGATCGGGATGGGTCAAGTAGTTGCAACGATTGGGTCCTGGCATCACGGCCCATGCCTCGTGGGTGATCGCGTTGTTGTGGTTGACAATCGCGTCGCTGCCAAGGCGCAGTTGCATCATGGGATTTGGCTGGTAGGCTACCAGAGTGCAGGCTGGCTGGGCTCGCAGTTGCGCTATTTTCGCCGAGCGAACATCGGTATAGATTTGCAACTGGCGTTGTTGTCGATTGATGCCCCGCAGTACCACTGTACGCCCCTGCGCCAGACCATCGGTGGCAACACTGATCAGCACCGGTGTGCGGACAGGTGAGGTGGGATCGTCAATGGCCTCTTCAAGCAGGCGCCACGACCGTTCCAAGGCTCCAGCCAGGTCATCGTAGAATTCGTTTTCATGCATGATTCGTTTTTTACCTCGGCAAACGGGAAGGGCGCGGGTTTGCTATGGTCACCCTTGTACAACAGTTCGGTCGCACTGTAGCCGAAGTGGTCAAGTGCTGTCAGGAGCGTGGGTGGGGGGAAATGGGGTTGAAATCAAATAAATTGCTTTGTTGGCAGTGTGGTACACCGGTGGTCGATGAGCCTATGCCGTTGTCAACCTATGCTGCGTGCCGAACCTGTCGTGCATCGCTACATGTGTGCCGATTTTGCCAGTTTGATAATTCCACCTGGCGATCAGACTGCAATGAAACGAGAGCGGAATCGGTGAGTGACAGGGAGAAGGCGAATTTCTGTGACTGGTTCAAACCGCAAGTGGGGTTGTCTGCAAACAAGCGATCCGATCAACCAGATGACGAGCGAGAACAACTGGCGTCACTCTTCGCCAGTGTCGATGAATTACCCGACACTCGTGAAAGCTCTGAAACTTTAGATGCGTTGTTTAAGAAGGATTAACAATGGTCAGTTTGTCTGGCTAATGGCCGTCCTCGATGAGTCGACCGGTAAAATTGTGTGACCTAATAAAGCAACCCTAGAGACCCATTGTGATGAAAATCTGTGCGTTTTTCCCAACCCGTGACATTGGACGTGATCCCGTTAAAGTGCGCGACTGGAGTCAGGCAGCAGAAGATCTTGGCTACGCCAGCATTGAGGTGCCTGATCATGTGTTCGGCGCGGCACCACGGGACGGCTGGTCACCTCGATACAGCGACCAGGATCCGTTTCATGAAGTCTTTGTCATGCTTGGGTACCTGGCGGGTGCAACAACGACCATCGAATTGACAACGGGAGTTCTAATCTTGCCGCAGCGCCAGACCGGCGTGGTCGCCAAGCAGGCGGCCGAAGTAGATATCCTTTCAGGGGGGCGGCTTCGGCTTGGCATCGGCGTTGGTTGGAATCCCGTTGAATACCAGGCGCTGGGTATGGAATGGAGTCATCGTGGAGCGTGTCAGGCGGAACAAGTTGAGGTGCTGAGACAGTTATGGACACAGGATCTGGTGACGTACCAGGGGAAGTTTCATGATCTGCGTGCGGTCAACATCACTCCCCCACCGGTCCAGCGACCTATACCCGTTTGGTTTGGGGGGTCCTCGGATGCGGTGATTAAGCGGGCGGCACGATGGGGTGACGGTTGGATGCCGATCATGAACCCCGGGGTTACCGCGGAGAAGAAACTCGCGCTATTACATTCTGAATTGGAATACCATGGGCGAGACGTGGCAGAATTTGGACTGGAGGGCTGGCTGCGGGTAGATACACCTGAACCGGACGCGTGGGCCAGCGCGGCGGCGGATTGGTCGAAGTTGGGCGCTACGCGGGTGCTGCTTTATCCGATGTACCGCATGACATCGTTGGACGAACAAATTGGCACCTTGCGTCGCTTCAAAGAGGTCGTCGCCAGTTAGTTTGTCCCACTTGAGCATGGCGCCTTGTACCAGTCAAAAAAATGTTGCGGGCATGCACAATGCCCATGTGTGGGCGAGGGGATGCTGGTCAAAGTACTGACGGTGGTATTGAGTAACATACGCGAATAACAAAACTTCAAGGAGTTGCTATCGATGTCGTTCGCCCGTGGTAGAGAGTTGGTGTTAACCCCCGGTCCATCGGTTATGCCTGATCGGGTTCTGCGGGCCATGCAGCGGCCCGCACCGAATATTTACGAAGGTGAATTGGTTGAGATCACTGACAGCATTCTGCGTGATCTTGGGCGGTTGGCGGGCACGGTGGGTGAGACCGCGCTGTATGTGTCGAACGGGCACGGCGTGTGGGAAGCTGCCCTCAGTAACTTGTTTGGCCCTGGCGATGCCATTCTGGCACTGGCCAGTGGTACTTTTGGTCACGGTTGGGCGGACACCGGTCGGGTGATGGGGCTCGATGTGGAGGTGCTCGAGTTTGGACGCCATGCCCCGGTTGATCCAACGGCGCTTAGTGAGCGGTTGAAAGAAGATACCGCCCATCGTATCAAGGGCATACTCGTGGTTCACGCCGATACTTCCAGCTCAGTGCGTAATGACGTTCCGCGGCTACGTCAGGCGATCGATGATGTGGGGCACCCTGCGTTGTTATTGGTGGACTGCATCGCTTCTTTTTGTTGCGATGTTTATGAGATGGATGACTGGGGCGTGGATGTCACGGTGACGGCCTGTCAGAAGGGATTGATGACGCCCCCAGGGCTTGCCTATGTCATGTTCAATGGTAAGGCGGCCGCGATTGCGCGAGCCAACCCCGTGCGTTCGCCCTATTGGAACTGGTCGCCTCGCACGCAACCTGAGCGGTTCTACGAACGTTTTTGTGGCACTGCGCCCACGCACCTGCTGTATGCGCAGCGCGAAGCGCTTGACATGATTGCCGAAGAAGGGCGAGCAGCTATTTTTAAGCGTCACGCCCTGCTGGCTCGCGCAGTCTGGGCGGCGGTCGTCGCATGGGGGTCAGATGGACCGCTGCGGTGCAATATAGAAGACTCTGAATTCCGATCGCATGCAGTAACCACGATTCTTGCAGAGGCACACGATATGCTTCAACTGCGACGTTGGTGCGAGGATGAAGCGGGTCTGATACTGGGTCTTGGTTTGGGATTTCTGGTACCCGAATTTATGGAGGGGAAATCAGTTTTTCGTATTGGTCATATGGGGCACCTCAATCCACCGATGTTACTGGGAGCACTGGCGACGATCGACAGCGGCCTTAAAGCGTTAGATATTCCGCACGGATCAGGTGCGGTCGAAGCGGCTGCGGTGGTCACAGCAACGATTTCCTAAAACTGCAACGGTCGATATGGTTGCTGAGTCAGCATGGCCCACGGGTTTAGGATAACTGCGGCCTGAAGAGAGGGCGGATCTGAATTTCTTGGTCAGGAGCTACGCGCAGCATTTCATAGCCCCGTGCATCGAGCTCCAGATGACCCACGCGAGCGGTAGTGTCGATGCGCACCCAGGCTCGGATTGGCGCACCGCGGCTCCCAAGTAACTCCATCATCTGGTCATCGACCACGTTAATGGCCGCCGCATCGTCTGGGTGCAATCGGGCCACGCGTTTCTGCCCGCGACCGATCGCTTCATACAAAGAGGTGGTCGCTGGACCTGTGAGACGCACCCGATGGCGTTGGTTCATTTGTTGAGTGCGTTGAGTCACGGTGGCGTTGTGGTCAATCTGCTCGTTGTGGATGATTACTCCGTAACTTCGCTTCGCTTCCTCGATGGAGACATAGCCTTCGACCACATCTTCAAGCACTGCTTCTGGCTCACGCGTCAGGGGGTCGCCATATCCACCACCACCGGCACTCTGGAGGACGATGATGTCACCGTCCTGCATCGAGTGCCCGCCAACTTTCCCTGGCGTCGGGAATGGCTTATCTTCCCCATTCTCGTGCATATAGCTACCAACGGGTGCGGCACTCTCACCGCCAAGGATGCCAAAGGGTGGTACCACCGCACCGTCGGCTAATAGAGAATATTGGGCTTGTCCACGGGTCAGTTGCAGTGCTCGGCGGGTTCCCAGTCCACCCCGAGTGTGGCCCGCGCCGCCTGAATTCATGGCTTGACGTGTCCAGTGCACGTGCAACGGGTAGCGTGTCTCCATGACTTCAGCAGATTGCACCGTGCACAGATCACCCCAATCAATGGCAGCCATTGAACTGGGACCGTCCGCTTCGAGAAAAGCACCGTTACCACCAGAGGACCATTCATAATGAACAAATTCCTTGCCAGTCGCCGAGTCGACACCGCCAATCAGGTTGTGGAAGGAGGTGCGATGAATGTCAGCAGAAGACAATTCAGGGCAGGCATGTGAAAGCGCGCCGAGCATGGTGGCTATGACACGCTTCCTGATTTCACCGTGTGATCCAGCTGGCGCGGGGTGAGTGACATTAACGATCGTGCCCTCCGGGGCAATGATCGATACCGGCCGAAAGGATCCATGGTTGAGCGCTTGGGTGGGATCAAATATGGATTTGAGTGTAATGAATACGGAAGCCGCAGTGACCGCAAGTGTTGAATTCACGGGTGCAGGTGCTTGTTCTGCGGCACCAGTAAAGTCGGCTGTCAGCGTCTCGCCCGTTACGGTCAGTCGTAGCGGCAATAGCAAAGGCTCGAGTCGATATTCAGGTGAAGGCAAGAAGGTATCAAGATAAA